>WNEX01001825.1_pt1 | contig 9976 bp, 8 predicted proteins | sample 5399841 | NCBI WGS metagenome assembly WNEX01 (sample SAMN13153337, study PRJNA577476) | soil metagenome | isolation source: 40 cm grassland meadow soil 2 days after 1st rain plot 5 | place: USA:California | collected 2015-09-18 | reverse complement strand
CCCAATCCGGTCGTGGGCGATCGGACCTTCACGCCGCCGAGCCGGAGCTGCTGCAGACGGACGATGGTCCCGTGGAGATCGCCGACCAGACCGGTACCGATGGGCGCCTCGATGGCCGGCGCCACGCGGCCCAGGCCGTGCTGTTCTGCGAATGGAGTGGTGAGAATCAGGCACAGACCGGACGCGCCCGTATCGAGCAGCAGCCGGGCGGGGATGGGGCGCCGGCCCCGGACCTCGAGCTGTGCGCGCAGCAGCGGGAGGTCCGCGTCCGGACTGAATGGCACGGTCGCGCCCGTGCCCGCGTAGCGGTACGCCAGGGGGTCGAACAACCGCACGCGCCGCTGCCGGTAGTCGATCTCCACGGCGTAGTGTTGCAGCACGTCGTGCCCCACCAGGCCCACCTGGAGCCGCCCGCTCGCCTCGCTCAGGCCGGTGAGGGGGTACAGCGCCACCCGGTAGTGCACCAGCGCGAGCTCCCCGAGGCGAATCCTGTCCACGACGGCGGTCGACGCGGCCGGCGCGTCTGGTTCGCCCGGTTCCGGGCCGGGAACGATCCCGGCATTCCGGGCCCAGTCCCGGTCGAGCCCGGTGCGGGAGAGGCCGGTGTCGAGCATCAGCCAGGCGGAATCGCCGTTGATCACCGCGGGCACGTAGATAGCGCCCCCGTAGGCGTCGAACGGAACCACCGCCACCGGGGAGACCGGGGTGGGTGTCGGACGGTGCCAGCAGGCCAGCGACAGATAGGCCGCGAGCGCCGCCGACCGGGAGGGGGCTGCGATCCTCAACGCCAATTGCGTCTGCGCGCTTCGGCCACGACCAGCGCGGCCGCCCCGTCGATTCCCAGCTTCCCCGTGTTGACCACCATGTCGTAGTTCACGACGTCTTGGCGATGCCGCCCATAGTAGGTCTTCACGTAGTGATCGCGCTGCCGGTCCGTTTCGTCCACGACCTTCTCCACGTCCGCCGGGTTCACCCCCAGGCGTTCGACCGCGTGCTTCATGCGCCATGGCTTCGGGGCGACGACGTACACGTGTAGCGCGGCGGGTCGCTGGGCGAGGACGGCCTGCGCGCCCCGACCCACCAGGACGATTCGGCCCTGCGCCGCCGCTTCCGCGATCACCCGCTCGGTCAGCTGGACGATCGCCGCTTCGTCCGGTTCGACGCGCGGGACGCCGGCGGTCGCGATGAACATTTCAGGGGATCCTGCCGCGAGGGTGCGCGCGAGACGCTCCAACAGCCCCGGCGCCCGCTCCTCGCGCTGCGCCACCGCGTCGGGGGGCAGTCCCGCCCGGCGCGCGACTTCGTCCACGAACTCGTTGTCGATCACGTCCCACCCGAGCTCTGCCGCCACGAGGCGCGCGACCTCCGAGCCACCCGAGGCGTACTGCCGAGTGATCGTGATGACCGGCGGCGCCATCTCAGGGCTTCAGGTTCTTGCGCAGGTCGCCGATGTTGAGTAGCGGCAGCCCGCCCTCGGTGGGGACGAAGATGATCAAGTTGCTCGAGCCCTTCATGTCGTGCAGCACTTCGATCCATTGCTTGGTGAGCGCTTCGGGGGAGAGCGTTTGGTTGAGGAGCCGCTGCTGCTCGGTTTGGAGGCGGGCGACCTCGACCCGGTGGCGCTCCGTCTCGATCTGCTGCTCCTGCGCGATCTTGTTGTTGATCGCCTGCACCACCTGGGGCGGGGGCTGCAGGTCACGGAGAAAGAAGGCCGTCACCGTCGCGATCCGGAAGTTCCCGCCGCCGGCGCGGGGCCTCGTCACGAGGGCGGAGTCGACCAGCCCCTCCATCGTGTTCGCGATTTGGGTGCGCTTGGAGATGTCGTTGATCGAGTACTGCACCATGCCGTCGCGCACGCCCTTGCGGATGGCGTTGAGCACGGCGCCGCGGATCTGGTCTTCGTTGCCGATCTCCGTGAAGATCTTGGGCGACTGCATCGGGTCGATCTGCCAGCGGATCGACACTTCAACGTGCATCCCCATCTGCTCGCTCGACAGGGCCTCGATGGCTTCGATCTGCTCTCCGTGCGTCGGCCACTGCTCTTCGCGCGTCGAGTACCGCTCGATGACTGACCACGGCACCACGAGGCGGATCCCCGCGAGCAGCGGCGCGGGATCCACGTACCCGAAGGCGTGCCGCACACCGACCTCGCCCGGGTCGATCACCACCATGCCGGAGCCGATCGCGAGCAGCAGGGCCACCGCCGCGGCGCCGAGGCCAGCGAGGCGGAGCAGATTGGCGATCGGGCCCGGGCGCTGGGAGCGGACGGTAGCCGCGGCGAGCAGGACGGAGAATGCGATGACGAGCAGGACGGCGGCGGCGACGAGCTTGCCCATGGACGCTCCGGAGGAGGGACCGGAGGAAGATACTGCTGTTTACTGGAACAGGTTCGGCCCTCCGCCTCCCGTCTTTCCGAACCCCGGCCCCTTCGGCTCCGCGCGCGCGCGCACGTAACCGAGCTCCTCGTTGCGCGAGATCCGCTTCTCGGCCACCAGCCCCTCGAGCACCAGCTCGCATGCCGCGACCATGGTGCCCGGGTCCTTCTTGGCCGCGAGGCCCACCTGGTCCACCAGGTCGAGCAGGCCGGGGACGACGCTGAAGCCCTTGAGGCAGGTCTCGGAGCGCTCGTCCATGGAGATCTTGAGCGCCCCGCCTTCGTCGAACCAGTGAACGATGTCGTCCACGTTGGCGCCGCCCACGCGGGACTCGAACGTCTTGCCGGCGGCGCGCCGGATCAGGTCCTTGGCGATCGATTCCGGGCCCTGCAGCTCGCCCTCGTACTCGAGCTCGAGCTTACCCGTGATGGCGGGCAGCGCGGCGTAGATGTCCGAGATGCGGGGGACCACCGTCTTTTCCTTGGTCGTGACGGTGCGTCGCTCGGCGTTCGACACCACGTTCTCGAGCACGCTGATCGGGAGCCGCTGCGATACACCCGAACGGCGGTCCACCCGCTTGTCCTCGCGTGCCTCGAAGGCGACCCGCTCGATCAGCTCGGCCACGAAGTCCGGCAGCTTGAGCGGTCGCCCGCTGCGCTCGAGCCAGGCTTCCTGGCGCGTGATCGCGGTGCCCAGCTCGACCGTGTAGGGGTAATGGGTGACGACCTCCGAACCGATGCGGTCCTTGAGCGGCGTGATGATCTTGCCGCGGGCTGTATAGTCCTCGGGGTTGGCCGTGAACACGAGCGCCACGTCCAGATTCAGGCGAACCGGGTAGCCTTTGACCTGGACGTCCCCCTCCTGCATGATGTTGAACAGGCCCACCTGGATCTTGCCGGCGAGATCGGGGAGTTCGTTGATCGCGAAGATCCCGCGATTCGCCCGGGGCAGGAGTCCGAAGTGCATGGTGAGCTCGTCGGACAAGAGGTGGCCGCCGCGCGCGGCCTTGATGGGGTCCACGTCGCCGATGATGTCGGCGATGGTGACGTCGGGTGTGGCGAGCTTCTCCACGAAGCGGGACTCGCGCGGCAGCCAGGCGATCGGCGTGTCGGCGCCCTGCTCGGTCACGCGCTCGCGTCCGTACTTCGAGATCGGCGCGAATGGGTTGTCGTTCACCTCGCTCCCAGCGAGAATCGGTATTTCTTCGTCGAGCAACGTGACGAGCTGGCGCAGGATGCGGCTCTTCGCCTGTCCCCGCAGGCCCAGCAGGATGAAATTGTGGCGGGACAAGACGGCGTTCACGAGTTGCGGGATGACGGAGTCCTCGTAGCCGACGATCCCCGGGAACAGCGGCGAGCCGTTCTCGAGCAGACAGATCAGATTCTCGCGCAGCTCGTCCTTGACGGTGCGGTGGATCCGGGCGGGACTCGCCCACTCGGTTTGTTTCAGCTCGCCCAGCGTGGTCGGCTTCGTCATAGGGCGATAGTTAATCGGCCCCCGCCCGTGGTGTAAAGAGTCGCAGTGCCGCGGCACCCCACGCGGGAAGGTCGATCGTGACGTGACCATCCGGCGCGACAGGGACGCGGTCGCCGTTCATCTCGACGAAGTTCGTACGCCGGGCGCCGCGAAACCCGTAGGCCCCCGGCCAGACGGCCACGGCGCGCGGCACCCCCGTCAGGTCGACGAGCTTCACCACCGCGCCGGTGCGATCGTCTGCCGGCTTCACGCCCACGACCGCGACGCCTGGATCCGCGATGAACAGCCCTGAGTCCTTGCGGGGAAGTGCGCCCGAGCCGACACTCGCATACGGAGCGCTCACGTACAGCGGGTCGCACGCGGCCCAGCCGCGCCGCACGGTCTCGGCGCGCTCGCCACCCCGCGCCAGCGCCGAGAGGCGGTAGCGGAACGAGAGCTCTCCCCCCTGGCTGGGCGCGAAGTTCGTGGGCCAGTAGTTGTGGAGGACATACGCGAACAGCGTGCCGTCGGGCTCCATCTTCCGGCGCCACTGGCCCCGGAAGATGTCGTTGAGCGTGAACAGCGGCGTGTCGGGTCCGCTCCAGAGCATTCCGCCCGCGGCGTCGTGCAGCCACACCCAATGCGCGTGGCAGTACCAGTCCCGACAGCTCCCGGGTTGCTGGTCGCGCTCCACCGTCATCCGCCCGAGCGGCACTTCGACCTCGACCGTGGGCTTGGTGAGCGCGAACGGGAACGCGACGTACAGCGCTTCCTTGTCGAGCGTGGCGGGCTTGGTGATCCGGTTCGCGATGTCCATCCACGGCAGCTCGTCGTACAGCGTCACCACGGTCGCGACGCTGGTGCAGCCCTCGAGCTTGCGCTCGACCATGAGCCGGGCGCCGATTCCCGGCAGCCGCTCGCGGCGCGCCGACACGAGCTCCGCCTGGCTCACCGTGAGGTCGGGAGCGGTGCGCAGCTCGTCGCGCGCGCGACCCGTCCAGAGGGCGCTGTGCGCACCACCCTGCACGTACACGAGCTGGTTCAGCCCCGACCATTGAGCGGGCCGGACGCGCTCCGCGCCGTCACCCGTCGTCAGCGAGCGGATCGCGCCACTCGCGGGATCGAGCACCACGTGGAAGCCACCGGCTTGCGCCTCGAGCGTGGCCCCCTCGTCCCGGGGCGGATTCGCGGCTCGCTCACTTTCCGTGAGCGCCAGGTAGCCCAGCGCGGGGACGTCTCGCGCCACCACCAGCGCGGAGCCGTCGGGGAGATCCACCGTGGGCCATTCTCGACCCTCGTGGACGAGCCGCCGCGCCGCGCCGTTCGGCACTCGCCCCACGTCGCTCCGCGCCCAGCTCGAAGCGTTGAATACGACGCGGCCCGCGCCCCCGCTCCCGCCAATGCTGAGGCCGATCCGCAGGAGCGCGGCCGCGACTTGGGCGTCGGCCGCGGCTGCCGCGCCGTCCAGGAACCGCCGCTTGTACTGCCACTGCGCGACGGTGTCCGCGCCGTCGGGGTCCGATCCGCTGGCCGGCGATCCCCACGTGTGCTCGCCGAACAGCAGCAGATCCCGCCACATTCGCCGGCGCGCCGCGGCCCGTTGCTCGATGCGTTCGGTCGCGCCGCCACCCGGCGGCTCGGTCTTCTCGTCCCACAGCGCGAGCAGCTCCGCGGCCCGGGCCGCGAGCTGCGCGGCGCGGTAGCGCCCGAGCTCCGCCGCGGTGGACGCCGCGCCGTCCTCGCGATAGCACCCGGTGTCGCCACGCCGAACTGGCAGCTTCGCGCCCCAGCGCCGCTCCACCTCGCGGAAGAAGTCCTCCGGTCGCGCCGCCACGAGACGGGGATAGGAGAAGCGACGGGAGAACTCCTCGACGTTCGCAACCACGCGCTCGTCCAGGAGGGCGTTGTCGCCCGTAGCGCCGCAGAGCAGCGCCACGTCGTAGGGATAGGCGGGGGACAGGAACACCGGATGGGTGAGCAGCCAGTCGGAGAGGCGTCGGCCCATCTCGGCCGGATCCACGTCGAATCCGAAGCGCGGGCCGTCGGCGTATTGCCCGGCCCGCCAGTGCAGCACGCGGCTCCCGTCCGGTCCCTCCCACCAGTACAGCTGCGGGTAGGTCGTCCAGTCGCCCCCCGCGAGCTGGGCGCGTGCGGCGTCGGCGGGAGAGAGCAGTGGCGCCGCCCGCTCCGGGTTGACGCCGCTTGCGAGATAGCGCACACCACTGGCGGCGAGCAGGGTGGGGAGGGTGAATGGGTGTCCCGGCACGTCGGCCAGTTGCGCCGCCTGGTAGCCCAGTCCATGCTCGCGCGCGAACAGACCGGTGGGCCAAAGGACGCGCGCGAAGGTCTCGTGGTCGAGGATTCCCGTCAACGCCTGTGCGAACACCGCGGAAACGCCGAGCTTGCCGTCGCGGATCGCCCGTGCGAGCGCCTCACCTGCGGCGGCGGGCCGGTTCTCGACGTACGAGATCAGCTGCAGCCCGCACTCCGCCGTCCAGCGGAACTCGGGATGTGCCGGCAGCCGGGCCAGCGCCGCATCCAGGTTCCGGCGGTGTACTTCGAGACACTCCTCGTGCCGCTCGGTGAGGCCGACGTCGGTGTGGCTCGAGGCGATCCAATAGAGCGTCCAGCGCCGCGGCGGAGCCAGCCGGACGCGTCGACTCCCGACGCGCTGCTTCCCCACCTCGACGTCGATCTGGAACTCGGCCCCGACCGGGCGCGACAGGGGTACCCAGAGCTCGCCCGCGAGGCTCGCACCGGTCGGCAGCAGTCCCGCGGTCCCCACGAGCGTACCGCGGCGGTCGGTCACGCGGGCGCGCGCCGCGGGGGCGTCGACGCCCATCACGGCGACCCGCACGAGGTTGTTGCGGCCGTCGGGTTGCTGGTACAGCGCCGTCGGCGTCGCATCGATGACGATCGGAGGCGCGGCGCCCAGGGGGCGGGGCCGGCCGACGAGCGGCAGGCTGCCGAGCCAGGCGACGAAGCTGCGGCGGTCGGTCATGGCGGGCTAATACACCGGGCAGGGCGCCGCGGCCTTGACTCCGGGGGGCCCGCCGCTAGGTTTTCCCCCGGCCGAACCCCGCACCGCTACTCTTTTCTCTAGAGGAGCCCGCATGAAGCGTCTCGCAATGGTCCTCGCCCTCGTGGCGATGGGCGCGTGTCAAAAGGCCGAGCAGCAGCAGACGCAGACTCCGGCAGCCGACACGTCCAAGATGATGATGTCCGATACGTCGCACATGATGATGGCCGACACGTCTCACAAGATGGCGGCCGATACCGCGAAGAAGATGGCCCCGGCCAAGCCAGCCGCGCCTGCGAAGAAGAAGAAGCGGGCGTAAGCAAGTACCGCAGGACAGTGACGATGCCCGGGACTAGTGCCCGGGCTTTTCGTTTTCGAGAAACCAGGCGACCGTGCGCCCAATCGCCGCTCGAGCCTGGGTCGGCGGGCGCCACCCCAGCTCGCCGCGGATGCGCTCGTCGGTGTACGGGTTGTCGCCCGAGGCGAAGGACACCGCGGCGCGCGCCAGCCGACGGGCGGTGAACAGGCCGATCACGAGGCCGGCGAGCGGCGTGGGAATCGGAATCGACCAGGTGCGCCGGCCCAGCGCGGCCGCAAACGCGGCAAAGAACTCGCGCTGTGACAGCGCGGGCGGCCCGTCGCTCGTCACGTTGTACGCCCGAAAGCCCTGGAGCGGTGCGTCGAGCGCGGCGACGGCGGCGGACGCCACGTTGCCCGCGTACACGCACGACAAGCGGTTTGTGCCGGGGCCGATCCGGGGCACGAACCGCAGCCGTGCCGCGCGGAGCACGCGGGGCGTGAACAGACGGTCCCGCTCGCCATAGATGACAGTCGGGCGCAGCGCCGCGACTGCGAAGTCGCGATGCGTCGCCGCTTCGCGCACCACGTCCTCGGCCATTCGCTTGCTGCGAGCGTAGAAGTCCGGCGCCGCGATCGGCTGGAAGGGGAAGTCCTCATCCCGCCGCTCGGGTGTCGCGGGATAGGCCGCTGAGCCGGCGTACACCGCCACGGACGAAATGTGGATCAGCCGCGCGCCCGCCGTTCGGGCGGCGTCCACCGCGAGTCGGGTCCCGTCGACGTTGACCGCGACGTACTGATCCCACGAAGCCCGGCGCTGCACGATCGCGGCGGAGTGCACGATGGCGCGGACGCCGCGCGCCGCAGCCTGCCACGCCGCCGGGTCGGTGACGTCGCCCGTGACCGCCTCTGCCCCGAGCCGCAGCACGGCGGCGCGACTCGCCGGCCGTACCAGCGCGCGCACCGGCTCGCCGCGTGCGACGAGCGCCTCGACCACGTGGCTGCCCACGAGGCCGCTCGCGCCGGTGACGAGCACGCTCATGCGGGCGCGGCGATCGGGAAGGCGAAGGGGAGGTCGACCACGCGCGCATCACGGCCGGCGGCGCGTACCACGGAGCCGGGCTCCACCTCCCGCCGGATCAACGCCAGACCGATCCAGCGCCCCGCGCCGGCGACCCCGGTTTCCGGCACGAACGCGAGGCTCGTCACCCGGCCAACGTCGCGATCGACGTACGTGACCACGCTCCAGCCATCGGCGGGGGCGGCCGGCGGCTCGGGATCGAACAACAGGCCGCGGATCTGGCGGTTCACGTGGCCGCGGAAATGCAGCCGCGCGACCGTCTCCTGGCCGGTGTAGCAGCCCTTTGTATACGACACGCCCCCGATCTGGTCGAGGCGGGCTTCCTGGGGGATGGTTCGGTCGTCCACCTCGGCGCCGAGGCGCGGCCAGCCCGCGAGGATGCGGCTCAGCTCCAGTGTCGCGGGGCCGGCCGCGACCGCGCCGGCGGCCTCCAAGCGGGCGGCGAGCAGGGCGGCCGCTGCCGCCGGGACTGTCACCTGGAGGACGAACGGCGCCCCTTCGGTGGCCCGCGCGGTTTCCCCGCCGTCGGGTCGCGGGAGTACGTGGCCGGCGGTGGGTGGCACCTCGAGGCCCGCCGCGACCGCCACCGCGAGCGCGCCCGGACCGGCCAGGCGATAGACGGCTACGTCGGAGGTGCGGTCGCTGACGCGGGCGAGGCGCGGGGGCACCGAGCGCGTGAAAATCGCCAGGGCGCGCTCGCGCCCCCCGCCGTGGGCCGGGACGGTGTAGCTCACCGTGGCACCCAGCCGGGCCGCCCAGCCGTCCACCACGATCATCCCCTTGGGGGTCAGCAGGGCGCCATACACGAACGAGCCGTCACCGGGGAGCTCGACGTCGTTCGTGAGCAGTCCCTGGAAGGACGTGACGGCCCCGGGGCCCGTGAGCGCCACCACTCCGGCCTCGACCCGCGAGACCAACGCGCCGGTATACAGCGCGGTGACGAGCGTCGGCGTGACGTCACCAGGCTCGACGCGCGCGATCTGTGGCGGCCCTTCCGTCATCCCTCAAGCATAATAGCCCGCGGCCTGGTACGACTCGTCGAGCAGCTCGACCGGGTGGCGCACCGCCGCAGGAACACCCGCGGCGGCGAGCCCGGCGCCGAGCTGCATGAGACACCCCGGATTGCCGGTCGCCACCACCTGGGGCCGGGCCTCTGCCAGAGAGGCGAGCTTGGGCGCGAGCACCGCGCGCGACATCATGGGCTCCACCAGGGTGAACAGTCCCGCGCTGCCACAGCACTGTGCGGCGTCGGGCATCGAGATCAGGCGCAGCACCGGGATCGCGCGCAGCATTCGCTCCGGCGGCTCGGCGATCCGCTGGGCGTGGAGCAGATGGCAGGGAGGATCGTACGCGACGGTCACGTCGAGCGGTGCGCCGGGCCGCGGGCCCCGCTCGGCCAACAGCTCACTTACGTCCCGCACGCGGGCCGCGAATCGCTGCCCCTCCTCCGGGACGTCGACCAGGTGCCCGTACTCCTTCAGCATCGCGCCGCACCCCGCGCTGTTGACCACGATGGGCGTATCGTCGGCGCCGAACGCCGCGACGTTGGTCTGGGCGAGGCGCCGGGCCTCGTCCCGCAGGCCGGCATGTGCGTGCAGCGCACCGCAGCACACCTGGGCCGGGGCTTCGCGTATCTCGTAGCCGTTCACCTGGAGCGTGCGGATCGTGGCGTCGTGCACGTGGGAGAAGAGGCCCTCCATAACACAACCTCTAAAAAGCAGGGCGGGGGAGGTTGGTGGAGGTTGGTGG
>WNEX01001815.1_pt1 | contig 10002 bp, 9 predicted proteins | sample 5399841 | NCBI WGS metagenome assembly WNEX01 (sample SAMN13153337, study PRJNA577476) | soil metagenome | isolation source: 40 cm grassland meadow soil 2 days after 1st rain plot 5 | place: USA:California | collected 2015-09-18 | reverse complement strand
ATGCCCGGCGCGTCCCGCATCAGCAACGACGAACTATTGACCATGAAGTGCGACATTCTGGTTCCCGCCGCCCTTGAAAACGTCATTACGCTGCATAACGCCGAAGCGGTCAAAGCCCGCATCGTCGCCGAAGCCGCCAATGGCCCCACCACCCCGCACGCCGACGAAATCCTGGCGCGCCGCGGCATCACCGTGCTGCCGGATATTCTCGCCAATGCCGGCGGGGTCACGGTCAGCTACTTCGAGTGGGTGCAGAACCAGGAAGGCCTCATGTGGGACGCCGACGAGGTCAATGCCCGCTTGCAGAAAGTTATGGTCCGAGCCTTCCACGAAATGGTGGAGACCATGCGCAAGCACCACGTTCCGCCGCGCGCCGGTGCCATGATCCTGGCCGTCGGCCGCGTTGCCGAAGCCACTCTCGTCCGCGGCCTGTTTCCGTAAGCAACCGCCTTGGACAGCCCATTGTGGCTTTTCGCCGGTCCCCGGAATGGGGACGGCGTGTGAATGTCCTGGAGTTCTGGCGGTATGCCCAGCACTGCGTTCGTGTTTTGGGCAACCACGACCGGCCAGGTGCCGCCCCGCTTTTCCGCCACCATAGTCATCATGCCGTAGCGTGGTTGCTGGCGCATGGTCCCATCCATATTTCGTCCACGTCGTCCGCCATGATTTTTGCCAATTCGTGGCCATCGTGCTTCGCCCAAGCGCCGCAAAACGCCTGCGGCAGCTTCCGTACGGCTTCCTCGTCCGCTTTGGTCTTTGCAGTCGCACCCGCAGCAGCAATGAGCAAAAGCGAAGTGCAAAAAAGGTGTTTCATCGCCCATTCCTCCGGCGTCATCCAAGACAAAACAAATCGGGAAGGGAACTCTGCGGGTCGCATTCTTGCATGGTGCAGTAGTTTTCTTCAATTTTTTCCTTGCGCTGGAAAAAATCTGCGCGTACATTCGCAATTGCCGGTGTGTTCCGAGGCCGCAGGAGAAAAACTCTTCAGCGGAGACGGACGCAGCCGGCAATTTTCGCTTGGAGCGAGCGTTTTCTGCGAAACGGGGTAAACCGTGCCGCCGCAAGAAAGAATCTAAGCAAGGGTGGACGTCAAGCGGCCTCGAAGATGACTTGACCGAAACAACTTGATGCCAAGAAGTAAGGTGGGAAAGAAGAAAGAACCATGACCAACGGGCACAACGGCCACGGCGCTCCGCCGATTCTCTTATCCATCGCGGGATTTGATCCCTCTTGCGGCGCGGGCACGGCCGCGGACTTGAAAACTTTTGCGGCCCACGGCTGCTACGGCATCGCCGCCATCACCTCACTCACGGTGCAGAACACACAGGGCGTCGAAACCGTCCACAACACGCCGAGCGCGGAGCTGCGCGCGCAACTCGAAGCTCTGGCCAAGGATTGTGAAATCGCCGCCGTCAAAATCGGGATGCTGGGCAACCGCGCCAACGCGGCGGCCACCGCCGAATTCCTCGACGCTCACAAGTTTGCCCACGTCGTGCTCGATCCGGTGATCAACTCCTCCACCGGCGCCGAGCTCCTCGATGCCTCAGGAATCAAATTCGTTTCTACGGAATTGCTCAAGCGCGCCAGCGTCATCACGCCAAACATTCCCGAGACCGAGGTTTTGACCGGACTGGCCATTAAAGATCAGGCGGATATGGAAACCGCCGCGCGCAAGCTTGTCGAGATGGGCGCGCATGCCGTGATCGTGAAAGGTGGTCATTTGGACCGCGCTGTGGACATCTTGTTCGAAGGCGGGGAAATGACTCACCTCGCGGCCGACAAGGTAAAGGTCGAAAACACGCATGGCACCGGCTGCGCCTTTTCTTCCGCGCTCACAGCGCAACTCGCTTCCGGCCGTTCGCTGTTCGAAGCGGCCGCGTTGGCCAAAACCTACGTCACGAAAGCCATCGAGAAGGGTTACGCCATCGGCAAAGGGCGCATTCCGCTCGACCATTTCTATCGCCAGCGCATCGAGCCTCCGCCTCGCGGCGTCCATGAAGTGCCCCAGCACGGGCTGCATCCCGCCGCCGAACCCGCCACGCACTGAGCGCCCGTTCTCCGTTCCGTTCTAGGTTCTCAGGGAAGAATAATCGCTTACGGCGCCGCGCGGTTATACTGCTGCGCGAACTGAGGCTCGCTTGCTTCCTGCCCGAACCGGTATTTGGGTGTTTCTGGCCCTCGCGGCTCATCGCTGCTGCGGCTTTGTTCACTGCTTTAATTGCCGAGCGCGTCCATCTGAAACTCGGCCTCTTGCTGCTTCCCTTCCTGACTGCGATGGGAATCCTCAGTGTGCTTTACTGGCATGAAACGGTACTGCATGGAGCCGGCGATTTGCCAACCGATTCAAAATCAGTTAGCTCGATAAATCACGCGCCCAGCGACGATCGTGGCCACCGGCCCGCCTTTAAACTTTCGCCCATCGAACGGCGAGTTCCTGGATTTGCTCGGTGATTCCTGAACGTTGTATGTCCAAGGAGAATCAAACGAAAAGATAGTCAGGTCAGCCGGTTGGCCGGGCCAGATCCTGCGGGCGACCTGGAGTACGCGCGCCGGTCCCGTCGTGAATAGTTCTACCAAACGCGTCAGAGAAACCCGGCCTCTATGAACCAACTGCTCCAGCGCCAGCGCTAGCGCCGTTTCGAATCCCAAAATCCCAAAAGGTGCACGGTCGAATTCCACGTCTTTCAGCGCCGGTTCATGCGGTGCATGATCCGTCGCAATCGCGTCCACCGTCCCATCCGCCAGCCCTTCCAGCAGCGCCTTCCGGTCTTCGCGCGCCGCCAGCGGCGGATTCATCTTGAACCGCGAATCGTACGTCACGTCCTCATCCATGAGCGTGAAGTGGTGCGGCGTCACTTCGCACGTGACCCCTAAGCCTAGCGCTTTCGCCCAGTGCACCTGCTCGAGCGAATCCTTCGCCGAAAGATGCGCAATGTGCAATCTTGCGCCCGTCAGTTTTGCCAATTGCACGTCGCGCGCCACGCAAACCGCCTCCGCCGCCGCCGGCATGCCGCGCAGACCGAGCCGCGTCGAGGTCACGCCCTCGCGCATCAGCGCACCAGCCGCCAGCGAAACGTCTTCGGCATGCTCGATCACCGGCAAATCCAGCGACCGGCAATAATCCATCACCTGTCGCGCAAGCTTAGCAGTGGCGATGGGCTTCCCGTCATCGGAAACCGCCACGATGCCCGCCTCTTTCATCCCCGCAATCTCGGAAATCGCCTCACCCTTGCTTCCGACCGACGCCGCGCCAATCGGCCACACGCGCACGCTTCCGGTGGCCTTCGCGCGGTCCAGAATAAACCGCGTCACCGAAGCATTGTCATTCACCGGCCTGGTGTTCGGCATGCAGCAAACCGCGGTGAACCCTCCGCGCGCCGCCGCCCGCGTGCCCGTTTCAATCGTTTCGGATGATTCCTGTCCCGGCTCGCGCAGATGCGCGTGCAAATCGATAAACCCGGGCGCAACAATCAGGCCGGCGGCGTCGAACACTTCGGCTCCAGGAACTGCGCGCAGGCTCCCCGGTTGCGCCACCTCGGCGATTTTGTCCCCGTCAATCAGAATGTCCCGAGGCGCGTCTGTATTCGTTGCTGGGTCGATCACGCGGCCGTTCTTAATCACCAGCATTGGCAGATTCCTTCGGTTTTCCTTTGGCCGCTTCTGAGGGCGCGGCCTTCGCTTCGAGCGCCGGGTGTGTGCCGCTTTCCGACGCGCCACTAATCAGCAGATACAGAATGGCCATGCGCACGGCCACACCGTTGGTTACCTGCTCGAGCACGCAGGACCGTGGCCCATCCGCAACGTCCGGCGTAATCTCAATCCCGCGGTTGATCGGTCCGGGATGCAGCACAATCGCATCCCGGTGAGCATGCCGCAGCCGTTCTGCATTCAGTTGATACAGCAAAATGTAATCGTTCGCCGAGAGCGGCGGATCGTTCAGCCGCTCCGTCTGCACGCGCAGCATGATAACCACGTGCGCGTTCTCCAGCGCCTCTTCCATCTTGTAAACGCAGCGTATCGGCACGCCCGGGGCAATCCTTTCCAGTTCCCGCGGCACCCAGATCGACGGTCCGCACAGCGTGAACCTACATCCAAATTTCCCGAGCAGGTGAATATTGGAGCGCGCCACGCGGCTGTGCCGAATGTCGCCGAGAATCGTCACGTTCAGGTTTTCGACAGTGCCCAGCCGGTCGCGAATCGTCAGCGCGTCCAGCAATCCCTGTGACGGGTGCTCGTGCGTCCCGTCGCCCGCGTTTACTACCGGAATGTCCAGGTGCCGTGCTACATAGTCCGCCGCGCCTGAGGCCGAGTGCCGCATTACCAGGCAATCCGGCTTCATGGCGTTCAAGTTAAACGCCGTGTCCAGCAGCGTCTCACCCTTCTTAATGCTCGAAGCCTCGGCTTGCAGGTTCATCGTGTCCGCGCCCAACCGCGCCGCGGCCGTCCCGAAGCTGATGCGCGTGCGTGTCGAATTCTCGAAAAACGCCAGCGCCACGGTTTTGCCGCGCAGGGTTGCCAGTTTCTTCAAGGGATGTTTCTGGATTTCCTGGAAAGGTTTGCTTTGGTCGAGAAGAAATCTTAGTTCGTCCGCCGTGAGCGGTTCCAGAGCGAGCAGATCGCGAAAGCGGTAAGTCAATTTCTCGACTCAGATTTTAGCCGTGTACGGAAAAATTCCAAAACTTGTCGTTCCGAGCGCGGCCTCGCGGCCTGAAGCCAGCGCGTCCCGAACTTGGATTCTGCCCGACCACCGCCAACGGTCATCCCGACCCTCAGGGCGCGGTCTCCCGCGGCCGGCGGCGCAAGGTTGTGCGCTCCGGCTCATGGCCGGAGCGAAGGCCTGCCTGCCGTAGGCAGGGATCTGCTTTTCTCCGACGGTCCTCGATCTTTTGTCAAAAGCAGCAAAAGAACTTATTCCAGGCGGTCGACCAGCATCACGCGCTCTTCCTTATCAATTTCCCGCAGCCGCACTTCGATAATTTCCGTGTCGCTGGTCTGCACGTTTCGCCCGGTGTATTGCGCTTCGATGGGCATTTCGCGGTGGCCGCGGTCGATCAACACGCAAAGACGCACGCGCTTTGGCCTCCCTAGATCGAAAATTCCATTCATGGCCGCGCGAATCGTCCGTCCGGTGTACAGCACGTCGTCCACCAGCACCAGGTCCATATTGTCGACGCCAAACGGAACGTTCGACGAACGCAGCACCGCCTGCGGCGCCACTTTCGACAGGTCATCACGGTACAGCGTGATGTCCAGGATTCCCACGGGTACATCCACGCCATCGATTCCGCGCATCGCCTGTGCGATTCGCTGCGCCAGCGGCACGCCCCGCCGCACGATGCCGATCAGCGCCAGGTGCTTTGTTCCCCCGCTCTTTTCTACAATCTCGTGCGCCAGCCGCTGCAGCGTGCGGTCGATCTCCGCCGCCGACATCAATTGTGCTTTTTCGACGATGCGCATGGGTCGGGTAATCGTATCATTGGTAGCCGCCGCGCGGAAACACGGCCGCAAACCCCGCGTGATAGACTTCGCATCGCTGTTTTTGGAGGTAGAACTGTCCATGGCGCCTACAATAGATTCCTCGAAGCACCCCTTTCGACTCGCCGCTTTGCTTGCGCTGGTCGGCACGCTCATGCCGTTCGTCCGCGCTCAGGCGCCGCCTGGTGCCCGTTCTGCCAAGCTGCGAGCGAAACCTAAACTCGTCGTCCTTCTGGTCGTCGACCAGATGCGCGCCGACTACGTCGACAAGTTCCGCTTCCAGTGGACCGGAGGCCTCAAGCGCCTCGTCGATGAAGGCGCCTGGTTTCACGACGCCGCCTATCCCTACGCGGATACCGAAACTTGCGTTGGCCACGCCACCATCTCCACCGGAGCATTCCCCGCCACCCATGGCATGATCGCCAACGGATGGTGGGACCGCAAGGAAAAGAAATTAGTGACCTGCACGTCGGATCCTGACCCTGATGTGAAGAACATTGGCTACGCGGGCACAAGCCCGAAAGGGGCAGACACGGCATGGCGCATGGCTGTGCCCTCGTTCGCAGAAGAACTAAAATTCCAAACCGGCGGCGCAACCCGCATCGTGACCTTCTCCCTCAAAGCACGCGCGGCCATCACCATGGCCGGCCACAAAGCCGACGCCGCTACTTGGTTTGACAGCGGCGCCTGGGTTACTTCCACTCCCTACGGCGTGCAGCCTTTCCTCGAGGAGCAAATGAAGGAGCATCCCCCGAAAGCCGACTATGGCAAGACCTGGGCTTTATCCCTCCCTAAAAGCTCCTATTGGTACGCCGAGAAAGCCTTCGGCGCCGTCCCCCCTGACGGTTGGGATCTAACTTTTCCGCATCCGTTGCGTGGAAAAGCAGGTGCGGGCGATCCGGACAATACGTTTTATAGCCAGTGGGCGAACAGCCCCTATGCGGACACAGCTCTGACCGAGCTTGCGGAAAAGGCCGTTGACGCTTTGCATCTGGGCAGTTCCAAGGGAACCGATTTTCTCGCCGTGAGCTATTCCACCGTGGATTACGTTGGCCATGAATTCGGCCCACGCAGCCACGAGATTCAGGACATTCTTATCCGCCTCGACAAAGACGTCGGTAGCCTCCTCGCGCATTTAGATCAAAAGGTCGGCCGCGGAAACTATGTGGTGGCGTTAACCGGCGATCACGGTGTCGCTCCCGTTCCCGAGGACATGCAAACCACCGGCGCCGATGCAGGCCTGCTGCGTCTGCCCGAACTCCAAAAAAAAATCGAGAAAGCTCTCGAGCCGCTCAATTACGCCCAGCCAGCAGTCGCCTCCGTGAACGGCAGCGACATTTACTTTGTCCCTGGCGTTTACGACAAGCTCCAGCATGATCATGCGGCCATGCAAGCGGTCATCGACGCGGCGCTGTCGCAATCCGGCGTCGCGGCGGTCTATCACGCCGAAGAACTAAAAGACCGTCCCGCCACGCAAAGCCCCGTGCTCCGCGCCCTGGCTCTCAGCTATTTTCCCGGACGCAGCGGCGACCTTTTTATCGTCCCCAAGCCCTACTGGCTCCTGGATAGCGCGCCGGTGGAAAAGCCACGCACGGCCGGCACCAGCCACAACTCGCCCTACCGTTACGATCAGCATGTGCCCGTGATTTTGATGGGTTCCGGCATCCAGCCCGGCGAATATTTTCAGCCCATCACTCCCGCCGACATCGCTCCAACCCTCGCGGCTCTCTGCGGCATTACCCTCGCTCCCCGCGACGGACGCCTCCTCTTAGAAGCCTTAGCAAACCGAACGGTCGCCCCGCCCAAGCGAGACGCGCGGTAATAAGATAGGCCATTCTGCGGCTTCGCGAGTTTATGATCCGCAGAAAACCACGCCTGTTGACTTTGGCGCTTACACTCACTGTGGCTTCGCGCGAGCCTGGATCTCTTCGCATCTCGCTGGCTCTTCGTTTTGCGTGTCGCGCTCTGGATCTCCTTTTGGGTGGAGGAGAGGTACGCCACTCGAATTCGTAAGCAGTGAGAGTTCATGCTATCCTCCACGAAGTGACTTCCGCCCGCGCGGTTGATCTGAGTGTCCAGATTGGCGCGTTGCGCCTGCGGAATCCTATTCTCGCCGCCAGTGGCACCTTTGGTTACGGCCTCGAATTCGCCCACCTTGTCAACCTGAACCGCCTGGGCGGCTTCGTCACCAAGGGACTCTCTCGCGAACCCATCGAAGGCGCGCCCGCGCCCCGCCTTTACCCCACCCCCTCCGGCATGCTCAACGCCGTGGGCCTCCAGAACGTCGGCGTTCGCGCCTTTGTGGCCGAAAAACTTCCAGTGCTGCGGAAATTCGATACGGCCGTCCTCGCCAACGTCTTCGGTTGCACCCGGGAAGACTACGTCGAGGTGATTCGGGTCCTCGAAAACGCTGAGGGGCTGGCCGGCTACGAGCTGAACATCTCTTGCCCCAACGTCAAAAGAGGAGGTTTGCAGTTCGGCAGTGACCCTTCCCTCGTCTCCGAAGTGGTGGGAGCCGCCCGCAAAGCCGCCTCGAAGCGCCCCCTTTGGGTCAAACTTTCCCCTCTCGTCACAGACATTGTACTCATCGCCCGGGCAGCCGAAGAAGCCGGGGCGGACGCCCTAACTGTGGCAAATACTTACCCGGCAATGGCCCTCGATTTCCACACCGGGCGGTCCCGCCTGGGGTCGCCAACAGGGGGTCTTTCCGGGCCCGCCATTAAACCCGTCACTTTGAGGCTGGTATGGGAAACGCGGAAGGCGATTCGGTCACCAATTATAGGTCTGGGTGGGATCGAGACGGCCGACGACGTGCTTGAATACCTCTCCGTAGGCGCTTCGGCAGTACAGGTGGGGACGGCCAGTTTTGCTGACCCGAAGGCCAGTGAGAGACTGGTCGAGGCCCTCCCGAAGGTGCTTATGGAAGCTAACATCTTCAATGTCAACAACTTGCGCGGTCGCCCGCTCGCAGAAAACAGTTGACATAAGGAGGTTTTCCTGCTACACTTTTTTGTAGCTTCGTAGCATAAAACACACAATATGAGACATCGACTCTTCATGCTCTGGGCTGCGTTCCGCTGGGTGCTTCTCATGTTCCTCATCGCTCCGGTGATGGAAGCCCCCCTCGTGGCGCACCTTAGTCAGCCGGTAAAGCCGATTAAGACTTGGTCTGGCAACGCCAGCTGGTACGGACCGGGCTTCAATGGCCGCAAAACCGCCAATGGCGAGATCTTTTCCACGGAAGCCTTAACGGCGGCCCACCCCAACCTTCCCTTCGGCTCTCTGGTCCGGGTCGTGAATCCCCGCAACGGCAAGTTTGTATTGGTACGTATTAATGACCGGGGACCCTATCAAGAAGGGCGCGAAATTGATGTATCCTATCGTGTGGCCCGCAACCTGGAATTGGTTCACGCGGGCGTGAGCCAGGTCCGGCTCGAGCTGATGGAGTTGCCCGAGAGGCACTGACCCCGAAGGAGGCCGGGGTCACCTATGACCCAGACCACCTTCGATGCCCATCCCCGCAGCAGCCTGATTGTCGCGCTCGACTTCGATTCGTTATCCTCAGCAGTCAAATTTGCCACCCAGGTTGCCGATCTTGTGGGCATGTTCAAGATCGGCAATCAGCTTTTTACCGCCGCCGGTCCCGCCGCCGTCAAAGAAATCGCCGCACTCGGCTCCGGCGTGTTCCTCGACCTGAAATACCATGACATTCCGAATACCGTTGCGGGTGCCGTACTTTCCGCAGCAGGCATGCCCGGCGTGCAATTGTTGAATGTCCATGCGCTCGGCGGCAAAGCCATGATGGAGGCGGCGGCGCAGGCCATCAGCGCCGGCGTGCCCATGGGCGCGGACCGGCCGCGTTTGCTGGCGGTCACGATTCTCACCAGCATGGACCACAAAACCATGAAGGAAGTCGGAGTGGGCGGCACGCCGAAGTCGCGCGTGGTCAAGCTGGCGCTGCTGGCCAAAGAAGCCGGCGTAGACGGCGTGGTCGCATCGGTTCAGGAAGCCAAAGCCATTCGCAAGGCGTGCGGCGAGGGCTTTCTGATCATCACTCCTGGCGTGCGCCCGAAAGATTCCGAAGTGCAACAAGCACCCGATGATCAATCGCGCAAAGCATCGCCACGGGAAGCGATTCGCGCGGGGGCCGATTTTCTGGTGGTGGGCCGGCCGATTTTGGCCGCTGCCGACCCACGTGTCGCTGCGCAAGCCATCGTCGACGAAATCGCCGCCGCAAAATAGCTTCCTCCGTTTGACCCCGGAATCTTTCCTCCAGTAGCATCCAAAGCGCGGGAGTTTTCGCCCGCCACCATGTCTACCGCGACGCAAACCATTGCAGCCAAAAGCGTCATCATCGGCACGGCGGGGCACATCGACCACGGGAAATCCGCGTTAGTCGAAGCCCTGACCGGCACGCACCCCGACCGCCTCGAAGAAGAAAAACGCCGCGGCATTACCATCGATTTGGGCTTTGCCTTCCTCGAGGAGAATGGCGTGCGCTTCGGCTTTGTGGATGTGCCGGGGCAC
>WNEX01005805.1_pt1 | contig 10011 bp, 5 predicted proteins | sample 5399841 | NCBI WGS metagenome assembly WNEX01 (sample SAMN13153337, study PRJNA577476) | soil metagenome | isolation source: 40 cm grassland meadow soil 2 days after 1st rain plot 5 | place: USA:California | collected 2015-09-18 | reverse complement strand
CGCCGAGCAATCCGGTATTCGTGAACCGGCTGGATGGCCATGAGGCGCTGGCGAACGCCGCAGCAATGCGTGCGGCCGCAGTCACGAAGGCCACCCCCACCCCCTCCGGCGGTGAGATTCTGCGGGACCCGAGGACGGGCGAGCCGACGGGCATCTTCAAAGACCGGGCGCTCGACCTCGTCAGCCACGCGATTCCGGACCCATCTCCCGCGCAGCGTGACTCGGCCCTCGCTCGCGCGCTTGCGTACGCCGCGTCGCTTGGCGTCGCCGCTACCGCCCACGTGTCCGCGTCGTGGGCCGATCTCGCGAGCTATCGCCGCCTCGAGCAGGCGGGGCGGCTGACGATGCGGGTGGCACTCTATCTCCCCCTCGATTCCTGGCGGGCGGTCGCCGAGACGGTGAGCCGTTCGGGCCGCGGCGACGATTGGGTGAAGATCGGCGGGGTCAAAGGCTACATGGACGGCTCCGCGGGGTCTCGCACTGCGTACTTCTTCGAGCCCTATAGCGATTCGGCGGGCTACAACGGGCTGCTGCAGCACCCGGAGGCGGACATGCGCAGCTGGATCGGCAGCGCCGACTCGGCGGGACTGCAGGTCGCCGTTCACGCGATCGGTGACCGCGCCAACGCAATCCTCCTGTCGATCTACGACAGCGTGGCGAAGGCCCACGGGCCGCGCGACCGGCGCTTCCGGGTCGAGCACGCCCAGCACCTCCGCCCCCAGGACATCCTCCTGTTCGGCACGCTCGGCGTGATCGCCTCGGTTCAGCCCTATCACGCCATCGATGACGGCCGCTGGGTGGAGCAGCGCATCGGACCGGTGCGCATCAGGACCACGTACCCGTTCCGCACCCTGCTCGACACTGGCGCTAAGCTCGCCTTCGGGTCGGACTGGACGGTCGCGCCGCTCGACCCGATCCTGGGCGTGTACGCGGCGGTCACGCGCCGCACCCTCGACGGCAAGAATCCGAATGGGTGGGTGCCGGAGCAGAAGATCTCGGTGGGGGAGGCGCTTCGCGCGTACACGGCCGGCAACGCCTATGCGACGTTCGACGAGGGCAAACGGGGCACCCTGGCACCCGGTGCTGATGCAGACGTCGTGGTGCTGGACCGCAACCTCTTCACCATCCCGCCTGATTCGCTCGATCGCGCGCGGGTCCGCTACACGATTGTCGGCGGCAGGGTGGTCTACCGGCCCTAGCCGGAATACGTGAGCCCCGCCCCTCGAAGCGTGAGGGGCTGCACGCCATCGTGCTCCACGCCGGCTTCCACCACCTCTCCTAAAACCAGCGTGTGGTCTCCGCTGGGCAGTGTCGCGACCACGCGACATTCCACCCACGCAAGCGCGTCGGCGAGCACGGGTGCACCGGAGGCCGGCGCGGGCTTGGTCTTGATGCCCTTGAGCTTTTGGGAGGCGCCCGCCCCGGCTCGCCCCAGCTTCTCCGCCAGGTCGCGTTGCCCCTCGTGAAACACATTGATCGCAAAGTGATGAGCGTCGCGGATCAGCTCGATGATCTTCGACCTGCTCTCGACCGCCACCACCACCATGGGCGGGTCAAACGAGGCCTGGCTCACCCAGTTAGCGGTGATGCCGTGCTCATCGCCTTCACGTTTCACGGTGACCGCATAGAGGCCGTACGTGAAGTGACTGAGGACCGTCTCCTTGGCGCCTTCGTTCATGGAAGGGAATATGCGAGTTGGCTATCTTTGTGCCATGGCGACGCGCGCTCAACCCCGGCCTCGGGCCGCAAAATCGCTGTCCAAGGCCGACCTGCTCGACATGTATCGGCTGATGCGTCTGTCGCGGCGCATCGACGACAAGGAAATCCAGCTCAAGCGCCAGAACAAGATTTTCTTCCAGATCTCGGGCGCCGGTCATGAGGCCGTGCTGGTCGCGGCGGGCAGGACCCTCCGTCCCGCGTACGACTGGTTCTACCCCTACTATCGCGACCGTGCGCTCTGTCTCAGCCTGGGCATGACCCCCACCGAGATGTTGCTCTCGGCGGTCGGTGCCGCCGAGGACCCCAACTCGGGAGGTCGCCAGATGCCTTCCCATTGGGGCCACAAGGCGCTCAACATCGTCAGCCAGTCGAGCCCCACCGGTACGCAGCTGCTCCAGGCCGTCGGCTGTGCGGAGGCGTGGCTCCGCTACGACCGGATCGAGGCGATCGCCGAGAAGCCAATCCATGGCGACGAGCTCGTGTACGTCTCGGCGGGAGATGGCACGACGAGCGAGGGAGAGTTCTGGGAGGCGCTCAACACCGCCAGCAACTTGAAGCTGCCCGTGCTGTTCCTCATCGAGGACAACAAGTACGCGATCTCGGTCCCGGTCGAGGTGCAGACGGCGGGCGGCTCCGTATCGAAGCTCGTGCGAAACTTCCCCGGCCTCCTCGTCGAGGAAGTCGACGGCTGCGATCCGGTCGCCTCGTACGACGTGCTGTTACGGGCCTCGGAATACGTGCGCCAGCGTAAGGGCCCCGCCCTGGTGCACGCGCACGTGACCAGGCCCTACTCGCATTCCCTCTCGGACGATGAAGTCCTGTACAAGCCGCCCAAGGAGAGGGAAGAGGAGGCCCGCCACGATTGTCTCACCCTGTTTCCCAAACGGCTCATCGCGGACGGCGTAGCTACCGAGGCCGAGATCGAGGCCATCAAGGGCCAAGTGGACGAAGAAGTCGTGGTTGCCGCCGACATGGCGCTGGCCTCGCCCCAGCCGGAGCCGGAGACGGCCCTGCTGTACGTCTACTCGCCCGAGGTCGATCCCACCTCCGAGCAGTTCGACACGGAAGACGACCCGCAGTTCGGGGGCGATCCCACCACGATGGTCGACCTGCTCAACGCCTGCCTGAAGGACGAGATGGCGCGGGATCCTCGCATCGTGGTGTTCGGCGAGGACGTGGCCGACGTGAGCCGCGAGCAGCATCTGGAGCACGTCAAGGGCAAGGGCGGTGTCTTCAAGGTCACGTGGGGGCTCCAGCGACAGTTCGGGAGCGATCGGGTTTACAATTCCCCGCTCGCCGAGGCCAACATCGTGGGCCGCGCCATCGGCCTCGCGACTCGCGGCCTGAAGCCCGTCGTGGAGATCCAGTTCTTCGACTACATCTGGCCCGCCTACCATCAGCTCCGCAACGAGCTGGCCACTCTGCGGTGGCGCTCCAGCAACGCCTTCTCGAGCCCGGTGGTGGTGCGCGTCACGTACGGTGGCTATCTGAAGGGCGGCTCGATCTACCATTCACAGACGGGCGCCGTGGTGTTCACGGCTGTTCCAGGGCTCCGCGTGGTTTGCCCCAGCACGGCGCTCGACGCCAACGGTCTGTTACGCACGGCGATTCGGTGTGACGACCCCGTGTTGTTCCTCGAGCACAAGCACCTCTATCGCCAGACCTACAACAAGGCGCCCAATCCCGGGCCGAACTTCATGATCCCGTTCGGCAAAGCGAAGGTAGTGCGAGAGGGCCGGGACCTCACGGTGGTGACCTACGGCGCCGTGGTGCAGCGCTCGCTCGTCGCGGCGAAGGAGCTGGAGGAGCGGGACGGGGTGAGTGTGGAGGTGATCGATCTCCGCACCCTCTCACCGGTGGACTGGGAGACGATCACGGCGTCGGTGACCAAAACGAACAAGGTGCTCGTCGCCTACGAGGACGCGCAGTCGTGGGGCTATGGCGCCGAGATCGCCGCCCGCATCGCTGACGAGTGCTTCCCGTGGCTGGACGCGCCCGTGAAACGGGTGGCGTCGACCGACACGTTCGTCGGCTACGCCCCCAGGCTCGAAGATTTCATCCTGCCGCAGGTGGAGGATCTCGCGCGGGCGATGCGCGATCTGCATGCGTTCTAGCGCCGCCCGCGCTTACAGTCTTCTCTTCTTCTTGTCCGGAGCGACGGGGCTCGTATACGAGCTCCTCTGGGTCCGGGTTCTCTATCAGACGTTCGGCTCCACCATCCAGTCCGTCACGACGGTGGTGGCCGCGTACATGGGTGGCCTGGGGCTCGGCGCCTGGCTGCTCGGCCGCCGCGCCGACCGCCACGAGAGACCCGCGGCACTGTATGGCCGGCTCGAAATCGCGATCGGCTTGTTCGGGCTCGCATCTCCGCTCGTGTTGGCCGTCACTCACCACATCTACGTCGGCACGGCGGCGGCGCTCGCGCTCGACCGCGCGGCGAGCGTGGCGCTCCGGTTCGCTCTTGCAGGCGTGGTACTGCTCATCCCGACGACCCTCATGGGCGGCACCCTGCCGGTCCTCACGCGCGCCTTCACCGCCGACCGGGCGGAGCTGCAGCACTCCCTGGGACTGCTCTATGGGCTGAACACGCTGGGTGCAGTCGTGGGAACCGCTCTCGCCGGGTTCTTCCTGATCGAGTACGTCGGTGTGCGGGCGAGCCTGTGGGCCACGGCCACCATCAATCTGGCTCTCGGGGGGATTGCGCTCTGGCTCTCTGGCTCCCGGGCCGACGCCCCGGCGGCAGCCCCACCTCACCCCGGGCGCGAGCCCGGGGAGCGCCCGAGCCCGGCCCTGCGCAACACCGCCTTGCTGCTGCTCGGCCTCACGGCCTTTGCCGCCCTACTCGACGAAATTGCCTGGACCCGCGTGCTGGTGATGATCGTTGGGGGCTCCACCTACGCCTTCACGCTGGTGCTGCTCGTGTTCCTGCTCGGCATTGGTATCGGTAGCGCGGTCGTGGCCCGGCGCGGCGCCATCCCGTCCGAAACCGCCGCCGCCGCCGCCGGGGCTCAGGCGCTGACCGCCGCGGGCGCCGGTCTGCTGTTCCTCATTTTCGGACTGCTGCCGCGCTACATCATCGCCGTATTCCAGGTGCAGTCGTTCGGCGCCACCGAGCGTCTCCTCGCCATGGGTCTCGCCGTCGGCGCCGTCGTCCTGATTCCGGCGATCGGAATGGGGATGACTTTCCCGTTGCTCACCGACCTCGTGACCGAGCGTCATGCGGCGGGTGGGAGTGAGGTGGGCCGCGCGTACGCGATCAACACGGCGGGGAGCATCGTGGGAGCCGTGCTCACCGGTTTCGTCCTGGTGGTAACCCTGGGAACCGACCTCACGCTGCGGGCGGGGCTGCTCGTGAACGTGGTCGCCGCCCTGGCCCTGGCCGGTCTGGCCGCCCGCGGGGTTGCCGAGGGGTTGCCGAGGGGTCGGCGGAGCACCGGCGGCTCGGGGCGCGCGTGCTCGGGGCGGGTGCGCTGGCGAGCTTGGCGCTCGTGGTCGCCCTCGCGGCGCCGCGCTGGAGCACGCGACTCATCGACCTGGGGCCCAGCATCTACGCCCGCGGCGTCATGGACGCGCGCGCGGTGACGGAGTTCCTCGCACACCGGGGCTCGCGCCAGCTCGCCTACGCGGAGGGTTGGAACGCCACGGTCTCGGTGTGGGAGGGGGTCACGGGCCGGGCGCTCAAAGTGAACGGCAAGGCGGATGCGTCCGACTTCGGTGACATGGATACCCAGATCATCGCCGCACTGGCGCCCGTCGCGGCCCGCCCCAATCCTCATGCGGCGTTCGTGGTGGGCTACGGCAGCGGCGTGACCGCGCGTGTCCTCGCAGCCGTCCCCGGAATGCGGCGCGTTCGCGTGGTGGAGATCGAGCCGGCCGTGCTCGAGATGGATCGATTCTTCCGGCACGTGAACGACACCGCCCTCGCCCGTCCCAACCTCTCGGTGATCGTGGACGACGCGCGCAGCGCCCTGCAAATCGATCCGACGCGGTACGACGTCGTGGTCTCGGAGCCGAGTAATCCCTGGCTCGCGGGTGTCGCCACGTTGTACACGCCAGAGTTCTTCCGCGTGGTGCGGAGCCGCCTCGCGGACGACGGCGTCTTCTGCCAGTGGGTGCAGCTCTACCAGCTTCCTCTGCCCGTCGTGGCAGGCGTTGTTCGGAATGTTCGAGCGGTGTTCCCTCACGTTCAGCTGTGGTTCGGGGCGCCCGGCGACGTGATGGTGCTCGGTTCGCCCCGACCACTGCGCTACGATCGTGCGTGGCTCTCGCGCCTCGTCGGGCCGGGCGGGGCGCTGGAGGTGCTGGGCCGAGAGTACCTGGGCGTGGACCAGCCGGAGGACTACTTCGGACACTTCTTGTTCGGCGAAGCGGGTGTCGCCCGGCTGCTCGAACGGCCGGCCATCGTGCACCGCGACGATCGTCCGCGGCTCGAATTTCTCGCCGCACGCCGTTTCATCGACCGCCGCGGGACCGAGGGCGTGTTCGATTCCCTCGCGGACATCCGGGCGGCGACGCAAGGCCTCGACGGCACGTCGCCGCTACGCTTCGCGCGGGCGCTTGCCCTGCGCCGGGGCGATCCCGCGGGCCTGCGCTATCTCGACGCCGTTCGGCGTCTGCAACCGGAGGAACCGTTCTGGACCGCCTCCACCGCGGCGATCATGCTGGGGCTCGGGGACACGGCGTTCGTGGATTCGGCGCTGGCCCGCGTACTGCGGAGCGGGGAGAGCCGCGAGGCCTTGCTGCTGAGCGGCCTGGTGGCGCTCCGGCGCGGTCAGGAGACGCGCGCCCGGGCGCTGCTCGGTCGGGCACTCATCGCCGGGGCCGACACCGCCGAGACCGTCGCGGCGCTGGCGTTCCAGGACGCCCGGGCGCGGCGCTGGGCATTGGCGGCGGCCGAAACGCGGGCGGCCCTCGCGGCGGCGCGGGGAACGTTGCGCCATCCGTACCCGCGCGGTTGGCTGGGGGAGGCGCTGACACTGCTCGCGCTCAACGGTCCAGCGGCCACGGCGGACAGCCTGCTCGCCGCAGCAGTCGCCGGTCGGAGCGGCTGGTACCGGATTCACGAGCTGCGCGCGGTGGCCGCGCTGCGCGTGGGTCGCTGCGATGTCGCGGCGGAGCAGTTCCTGGTGCTGGTTGAATTTGGAATCGAGCCGGGGGACGCACCCGCCTGGCTCGAGCGGTGCCGCCGCGGGGAGACGCGCTAGGCGCCAGTCTGCTCGCCCAGCACGTTTTTGATCTCACCGGCCGCCGCGATGACGTGGTCGACGTCGCGGGACAGCGCACGGGCCTGTTGTGTGGCGCGGGTGAGATCGTCGAGGGCCACCGCCACACCCGCGGAGCGAAGGCGCAGCAGGTCGAACCGGACGTTCTGCATCGCCAGCACGCACGACTCGAGTTGGTCCGCGACCAGCTGACGCCTGGTCAGGAGATCCGTGAGTGCCTGGCGCTGGCGCTCGAGCAGGGCCACTTGACGATCCCGTTCCGCATTGTTCCCTTCGCGCGGCCGTCGTGTCAGCCCGGGGTCGCCCTGATGCTTGGTCGCCTGGATCTTCTCCTCGAGCCGGGCCAGGGCACCCCGGTCCACCGTCCCGCTCATGGCGTGCAGGGTCCGGGCCAGCTCTTCCGCCCGATTCAGAAGCGCGTCCGCCGTCGCGACCACGTCGGGCAGCAACTTCCGCTCCGATTTGGGGAGACGGTCCACGATCCGCAAAATGGCCTTGCGGTCGCTGCGGGCTTGCTGGATCGGCTCGGCGTGGCCGCCGAATTCGTCGGTTGTGGCGCGCGGCAGCTCGACGGGGCGACTCCCCACGGCCGCGAGCTGCGCCTCGATCGCGTCGGGTGCCGGCGGCCGGGCGAAGACGTCACGCCACGAGTAGCCGGCGTGCCACAGGCGCACGTAGCGAGGCATGAGCTTCCAGCCCGCCCATACGCCGGCGACGACGAGCGAAAAGCCCGGGGCGTGGTTCCCCGTGGCGATATCGATGATGAACAGCGAGCCGCACACCGAGGCCCAAGTCACGAACCGGCTCCGCAGCTCACGCACGATCTCGGGCTCGCCGCTAGGCGCGAGCGTGGGTCGGTCGCGCATCCGGTCGAGCCGCCGCGCCCGCTCATCGAACGCCCGTCCCCCGCGCCCCCGGGGTGACGGCTGCGCGGCTGGCGGTGGAGCACGCACCCCGCGCGACGGGGAGGGGCCGCTCGAGCGGCGCGGCTTATACATGGTCGCGCTCCGGGCCTCGAGCGCGCGCCGCAGCGCGTCGGCCGTGGGCCAGCGGTCCTCGGGGTCTTTCTCGAGTGACCGCATCACGCAAGCCCCGAGATCCTCGGGCACCTCCGGCCGCCGATCGGTGATCAGCGGCGGCCGCTCCGTGATGTGCTTCATCAGGATCCCGGGAACGGTGGGAGCCTGGAAGGGAAGCTCTCCCGCGAGCATCTGGTACGCCACCACGCCCAAACTGTAGATGTCGGATCGCCCGTCGATCTCGCGGTCCCCCGCCGCCTGCTCCGGGCTCATGTAGTGCGGCGTGCCGATCGCCACGCCGGTGGCGGTGAGTGTGGCGCCCCCCGTGGTCGAGGACAACGCCTTCGCGATCCCGAAGTCCGTCACGACGACGCGGCCGCGACTTCCTTCGAGCAGGATGTTATCGGGCTTCACGTCGCGGTGGATGATCCCGAACGCGTGCGCGGCTCCCAGCGCGTCGGCGGTCTCCTGCATGATGCGGCGCGCCTCGTCCGGGGGCAGCCGGCCGCGCCGCTTGAGCTTGGCGCCGAGCGACTCGCCGTCCACGTAGGCCATGACGAAGTACACCAGCCCGTCAGGGCTTTCGCCGACCGAGTGGATCGGTACGATATGCGGGTGCGACAGCCGCGCCGCCGTCTCGGCCTCGCGCACGAAGCGCAGCCGGATCTCTTCCCGGAAGGCCAGCTCTGGCGGGAGCACTTTGACCGCGACCTGGCGCTTCAACCGCTCGTCGCGGGCGTTGAACACCACGCCCATCCCGCCCCGGCCGATCTCTCCCTCGAGAGTGTAGGAGCTGCCGAGCGCCTGACTCAGGCGGGTGGCGAGTGCCTTGTCTGCAGCGTTCATCGAGCTTCGCGTGAAGTGCGCGCGCATAGATTAGCCGCGGGGCGACGAGCGTGCAACCTGTAAGCGGCTTTTGACTTACGGTCGGCCGCCGGCTTGGCGCTCGCGCGATGGCTATTCGGCAGCGTCTGCCTTATTGGCCGCCGCTCCGCGGAACGCGCGTGCTCAGCGGAGTGTTCTCGTGACGGCACGGACGATGCTTAAGCCCGTGCGAACCATGCGTGTGCTTACCCTCAACCGAGTTCATGCCCATGTCTGAACGACTGACGCTCCCCGTGCTTCCGCTTCGGGAGGTCGTGCTGTTTCCGGGTGTCTCGACCCCGGTGGGCGCCGGACGCCCCACGACGTTGCGTGCCATCGAGGCGGCGCTGAAGAGCGACTCCCGCCTCATTTTTGCCGTGGCGCAGCGCGAGAACGTCGATACGGTCACTCCCGACGTGCTGTACACGACCGGGACGATCACCAAGATCAGCCAGATCCAGCGCGGCCTCGGCGGCGTGCAGCTGCTGCTGCACGGCGAGCGCAGGGGTACGGCCCTCCACTATACGGATAACGGCCGGTACCTCGAGGCCGTGGTCCACGAGGTCGACGACCTGCCGCCGCTGAACGCCGCGGATCCAGCGTTCGTCGCCTTGCACCGTGAAGCGCGCGAGCGGGCCGCGGAGTTGGGGCAGAAGTCGGGTCTCCCCGAAGACGTCGTCCGTCAGGTGCTCGAAGAGGTGAGCGACCCCGGCCGCTTGGCGGATCTGGTGGCGGGCTACCTCGAGGTCCTGCCGGCGCAGCGCCAGGGGCTGCTCGAGACGCTGTCGGTGGAAGAGCGGCTGCGGCGCGTCCTCATTCATGTCCAGCGGCAGATCGGCGTGCTCGACGCCCAGGAGCACATTAAGTCCCAGGTCCAGGAAGAGCTGGGCGAGCGCCAGCGCGAGATGTTCCTGCGGGAGCAGATGAAGGCGATCCGGAAGGAGCTCGGCGAAGGGGACGAAGGGACCGAGGTCGAGGACCTGCGGAAGCGGTTCGAGGCGCTCGAGCTCCCCGAAGCCGCGCGCAAGGAAGTCGACCGCGAGCTCGCCCGGCTGGAGCGGGCGAGCCGCGACTCGATGGAGGCCCAGGTAATCCGTACCTACCTCGAGACGATGGCCGAATTGCCCTGGAACAAGCGGGCGGAGGAGTCGCTCGACTTGAAGCGGGCGGCGGAGATCCTCGAGCAG
>WNEX01003823.1_pt1 | contig 10015 bp, 8 predicted proteins | sample 5399841 | NCBI WGS metagenome assembly WNEX01 (sample SAMN13153337, study PRJNA577476) | soil metagenome | isolation source: 40 cm grassland meadow soil 2 days after 1st rain plot 5 | place: USA:California | collected 2015-09-18 | reverse complement strand
CGGCGCGAGAGACTTCTTCGCGCACGAAGGGGTAGTCCGCCTTCACCACCTCCTGCATCCGCTGCTCGATCGCCTCGAGATCCTCCGGCCCAAAGGGCCGCTCCACCTGGAAGTCGTAATAGAACCCGTCCTCGATCGGGGGACCGAAGCCGATCTGCGCGCGCGGGAACAGCTGCCGCACCGCCGTCGCGAGGACGTGCGCCGCGGAGTGGCGCAACACGTCGAGCGCCTGGGGGTCCTTGTCGGTGAGGATCGACACCTTGGCCCCGTCGGACAACGGACGCGCCAGGTCCCGGACGTCCCCGTTCACCCGCACGGCGATGGCCGCTTTCGCCAGGCCGGGCCCAATGGCCTTGGCGAGGTCGGCGCCCGTGGAGCCTGCGGGGACGCGTTTCTCGCTCCCGTCGGGGAGCGTGACACGGATCTCGGAAGGCATCAGGTCAGTTGGCGGGGCGATCGGTCGCCGCGGCCGGGGGCGTGGCGGTCAGGGGTAGCAAGCGCCGCCCGTCGCGGAAGTAGAGGACGACCGCGAATGCGATCAAGCCGACGAGGGCGACCCAGCGTGCCATGCGGCTCGCAGCGAGAAGCGCAGAATCGTCCGCCATGGGGAGGAATTTTAGCACAAACGGAAGGATGGTGGAGGATGCTGAAGGTCGGTGGAGCAACCTCCACCGTCCTCCACCGACCTCCACTAACCTCCCCCGACCTGCCTATTATAAGGAATGTCCGCCACGCGCTTCGAGCTGCCGCCCCAATACGATCCCCACGCCGTCGAGCGGCCGCTGTACCAACGCTGGCTCGAGGGCGGCGTGTTCGCCGCACGGGTCGATTCCCCGAAGACACCCTACGTCATCGTGATCCCACCGCCCAACGTCACAGCCGTGCTGCATATGGGCCAGGGCCTGAACAACGTGACCCAGGACGCCCTCATTCGGTTCGAGCGGATGCGGGGACGCGAGGCGCTGTGGCTCCCCGGCACCGATCACGCTGGCATCGCGACGCAGAACGTCGTGGAGCGGCTCATCGCCAAGGAGGGAAAGAGCCGATTCGACGTCGGGCGGGAGCAGTTCGTCGCCCGCGTCTGGGCATTCGTGCGCGAGACGGGTGGAACGATCCTCGAGCAGCTCAAGGTGATCGGATGCTCGTGCGACTGGAGCCGCACGCGTTTCACCCTGGACCCGGCCTATTCGCGGGCCGTGCGCGAGGTGTTCGTGACGCTGTGGGAGCAGGGGCTCATCTACCGCGGGCACCGCGTCATCCACTGGTGCCCGCGCTGCCTGACGGCCTTGTCGGACGAAGAGGCCGAGACCAAGGACGTCGAAGGCAAGCTGTACGTCATCCGCTATCCGGTGGAGGGCGGCCCGAAACCGTACCTCACCGTCGCCACGACACGCCCCGAGACGATGCTAGGCGACACCGCCGTCGCCGTGCATCCCCGGGACACCCGGCACGCCGGGTTCGTGGGGAAAACAGCCCGCCTGCCCATCGCCGACATCCCCATTCCTATCATCGCGGACGAGGCGGTCGATCCGGCATTCGGGACCGGGTTCGTGAAGGTCACGCCGGCCCACGACGCGACGGACTTCGAGATCGGCCTGCGCCACAAGCTCGAGATGCCGCTGGTGATGACCGAAGACGCGCGCATGGAGCACCCCACGCGCGTCCCCCAGGCCCTCGCCGACTTGAACCGATTCGACGCGCGCGAACGCATCGTGGATATGCTCAAGGAGCGCGGTCTGCTGGAGAGGGTCGAACCGCACCGGCATGCGGTCCGCCACTGCTACCGCTGTGACACCGTCGTCGAGCCGCGCCTCTCCGATCAGTGGTTCGTGAAAATGCAGCCGCTCGCGGCGCCCGTGCTCGCGGCGTACCGCAACGACGAGTTTCAGATCGTGCCCGAGCGCTGGCGCGCGACGTTCGAGCACTGGATGGAGAATATCCGGGACTGGAACATCTCCCGGCAGCTGTGGTGGGGTCACCGCATTCCGGTGTTCACCTGTACCGCGTGCAACCACCAGTGGGCCGACCGCGCCGACCCGGTGGGCTGCCCGAAGTGCGGCGGCCCCGTCGAGCAGGACCCGGATGTGCTCGACACCTGGTTCTCGTCGTGGCTCTGGCCCTTCGCCACGCTGGGCTGGCCCGACGAGACGCCGGACCTGAGACACTTTTATCCGGGCCACACGCTCGTCACGGCGCCTGAGATTCTGTTCTTCTGGGTGGCCCGGATGCTGATGGCGGGGTATCACTTTCGCGGCGCTCGCCCGTTCTCGACCGTGTACCTCCACGGCACCGTGCGGGACACCCAGCATCGCAAGATGTCGAAGTCGCTCGGCAACGGCATCGACCCCCTCGACGTGGTCCGGCTGTACGGCGCCGACGCGTTGCGGTGGACGGCCATCGCCGGGGTGTCGCTCGGGTCGGACCTGATCCTCGACCCGAACGACCTGGAGACGACCTTCGCGCCGGGACGGAACTTCGCCAACAAGCTGTGGAACATCGGGCGGTTCATCCTGGCGCAGCTGCCGGAACGGGTGGAGCCGCTCGCGGGTCTCGACCCGAAGCGGCTGCAGCTCGCCGACCGTTGGATCCTGTCGCGGGCGCAGGGAGCGATCCGCGAAGCGACGGCGTCGCTCGAGCAATTTCGTCTCGACGAGTCGGCCAAACGCTGCTTCGACTTCGTGTGGAAGGAGCTGGCCGACTGGTACGTGGAGGCGGTGAAGCCGCGCCTCGCATCGGGCGACGCCGCCGCCGCACACGCGGTTCTGGCGTATTGCCTCGACGTCGCCTTGCGGCTGCTGCACCCCGTCGTCCCCTTCATTACGGAGGAACTCTGGCAGAAACTGCCGGGTCGAAAGCCGGACGAACTGCTCGCGGCGACGGCGTGGCCGAGCGCGAGCGAGGAGTTCGCCGACCAACAGACCGAGGCGCGGTTTGCCCTCGTGCAGGACGCGATCACCGCGATCCGCACGATTCGAGCGGAATACCGGATCAGTCCGAAGGCGCGGCTCGCCGTCACCGTCACGACCAAGACGCGGGATGGCCGGGGGGCGTTCGAGGGAGAGCGCGACACGATCGTGCGGCTGGGACTGCTGGAGACCCTGGCGTTCGATGGTCGGGGGGGAGGAAAGGGTGCCGGTGCGCACGCCGTGCTCGCCGACGGCAGCGAGGTGTTCGTGGCCCTGGCGGACGCGATCGACGTGCAGCAGGAGTGCCGCCGCCTCTCCGGCGAGCTGACCCGGTTAGAACAACAACTCACGGGACTGGCCGCCAAGTTGCACAACGAGCAGTTCGTCGCGCGGGCGCCCGCGGAGGTGGTCGCCAAGGAGCGCGAAAAGGAGCGGGCGTGGCGCGACCAGCGGCAGGCGCTGGCCGACAAGCTCAAAGGTCCTCCGCCCGGGGGGCCGCCGCGCCTCAAGCCCGCCGTCATCCTGAGCACCCGTCCCGACTCGGGAGCCGTGGTGCCCGACTTCCGGGGCAGCGCGGTCATCGCGTTCGACGAGGTGATCGACGAAATGCCGGCCAGCGGGGGGGGGAGGAGCACCGGAGGCGCGATCTCGGGCCTCGCTTCAAAGATCGTCCTCTCGCCCGTCGCGGGAGATGTCAACGTCTCCTGGCACCGCGACGAAATTCACGTCGAACCAGATGAAGGATGGAAGGCGAATCGCGTGTATCACCTGGAGGTGCTCCCCGGGATCATGGATCTGCGGCGCAACGCGACCAAGACCGGTAAGACCCTCGTCTTTTCCACCGGGGGCGCGGTTCCGGGAGCGGCGCTCACTGGTACCGCGCTGCTGTGGGTCGAGCAACGGCAGCTGACCCAGGGCGTGATCCGCGCCGCGCTCCTCCCCGACACGGTCGCCTACATCACGCTGACCGACTCGGCCGGCAACTTCCGCCTGCGGGACATCCCCCCGGGACGGTACCGCGTGTGGGCCATCCAGGATCAGAACAACAACCGCCGGCCGGACCGGCGTGAGCTTTTCGACACCGTAACGGCCACGGTCGACTCGACGGCGACCGTCCTGCTCTGGGCGTTCGCGCACGACACAGTGGGCCCCCGCGTGCGCTCGGTCGACCCCGTGGACTCGGTCTCGCTGCGCATCACGTTCTCGCAGTCGCTCGACCCGGCACGCCCACTGGACACGGCTGCGGTACGCGTGTTCGCGCTGCCGGATTCGACGCCCGTCCTGGTGCGGGCGTTGTACCGGGCTGCGGTATTCGACTCGCTCCAGGCGCGGGCACGGGCGATCGCGGACTCCATCAAACGGTTGCAGGACTCGCTCAAGCGGCTCCAGGATACGACGGCGCGGCGCGATACCACAGCGCGCCGTGACACCGCGCGCGTCCGAGAGGCCCCCCCCCCACCCCCACCGCTCCAGCCCAGGGGGCCCGTGGCTCGCGCGCGGGCTGATACTGGCGCGCGTGTCGACACCTCGCGGGTCCGCAAGCTCCTGAGCCAGCGCCCCGTTCCCTACGACCGGCTCGTCGTCCAGACCGCACGCCCTCTTACCGCGGGAAGCAAGTACCTGGTCCGCGTGCGCGGCGCCGTGAGCTTGAGCGGCGTCGCCGGCGACGGCCTCGGCGTGGTCGAGATACCCGTCCCGAAGCCGGTAGCGCGCGACACGACGAAAGGCAAGTCGCCGTGACCGATCCGCGCCGCCGGCTCCCCGCCGTGGACGCGCTGCTCGCCGAGCCGGACGTGGCCGCCCTGATCGCCTCCCACCCGCGCGGTCTGGTGGTGCGGGCCGTGCGCGACACGATCGAGCACGCCCGCGCGCATGGCGGTGCCGCGCCCGCCGGGGGATGGGGGGCGGCGGTCGGCGAGCGTACCCGCCGGCTCGCGGCGCCGTCGCTCGCGCCCGTGATCAACGCCACTGGCGTCGTGCTGCACACGAACCTGGGCCGGGCGCCGCTCGCGCCCGCCGCGATCGCCGCGATGAGCCGTGTGGCGGGCGGCTACACGAATCTCGAGTACGACCTGGCGCGCGGCACGCGCGGCTCGCGCGACGGGCTGTGCCGCGACTTACTCATCGAGCTCACCGGTGCCGAGGACGCGCTCGTCGTGAACAACGCCGCCGGCGCGCTCCTCGTGGCCCTCTCGGCTCTGGCCCGGGATGGCGACGCGCTGGTCTCGCGCGGCGAGCTGGTCGAAATCGGAGGCTCGTTCCGGATTCCCGACATCATGGCACGCTCGGGAGCCGCGCTCGTCGAGGTGGGAACGACAAACCGGACGCACCGCGCCGATTACGAGGCCGCACTGACGCCCCGCACCCGGCTGCTCCTCAAGGTGCACCGGTCCAATTTTCAGGTGACCGGCTTCACCACCGAAGTGCCCGCGACGGAGCTCGCCGGCCTGGCGCGCCACGCGCAGGTCGCCAGCCTGTACGACCTCGGCAGTGGGCTGCTGCTCGACCTCGCGCCGTGGGGCCTCACCGGCGAGCCGTCGGTCGCGGAGGCGCTCGCGAGCGGAGTCGACGCCGTCGCGTTCTCGGGTGACAAGCTGCTGGGCGGCCCCCAGGCGGGGATCCTGCTCGGTCGGCGTGATGCGATCGCCGCCTGTCGCAAGGATCCCCTGGCGAGGGCGGTGCGCTCAGACAAGTTCACGCTGGCTGCGTTGGAAGCCACGCTGGCGTTGTATCGGGGACCGGCCGCCATCCAGGAGATTCCCGTCCTCCGCATGCTGACTCAAGACGTCGCGCAGATTCGTCGAGCCGCAGAGGCGTTACACAAAGGCGTGGGCAAGGATGCGGATATCGTCGAGGGAGAATCGGAGGTCGGCGGCGGTTCGTTCCCGGGTGCTAAGCTCAACACGTGGCTCGTGCGTATCACGCCCAGCACCCAGCACCTCGCTCCCAACACCCTGGCGGAGCGGTTGCGGGGTGCCGACCCTCCCATCATCACCCGCATCGCGGACGACCGCGTGCTGCTCGACCCACGCACGATTCTCCCGAGCGAAATCGAGCTCGTCGCCCGAGCGGTGCGCGCGGCCCTCGATGGCTGAACCCGCCCGCCGGGCGGTCTTCCTGGACCGCGACGGGACCATCGTCGAAGACCCGGGATTCCTGCACGAGCCTGGCAAGGTCCGACTGCTTCCGCGCGCCGCCGAGGGGATTCGCTGTTTGAACCAGGCGGGCTGGCTGGTGATCACCGTGTCGAACCAGTCGGGAATCGCCCGTGGGTTATACGATACGGCTGCGTACAGCGCGGTACAGCGCCGCCTGGGGGAGCTACTCGCGGCACACGACGCCCGACTCGACGCGGCGTATTTCTGCCCCCATCATCCGGAATTCACCGGCCCCTGCGAGTGTCGCAAACCGGGCGTCAAGCTGTATCGCGATGCGGAGGCGGCGTTCGGATTGGACTTGAAGCGCAGCTATTGGGTGGGCGACCGGCTGAGCGACCTCCAGTCGGCGCGCAAGCTCGGCGGGCACGCGCTGCTCGTCGAGACCGGACGTGGCGTCACCTACGTCGGCAAGGCGCGCGCGCTCGGCATCGGGGTTGTCGCCGATCTCGCCGCCGCCGCGGAAGCGATTGTGCGCGATGCCTAGCCCGTGGGGACCAGTCGTGCTGCTCGCGTGTCTGGGAAGCGCCCTGGCGGGGCAAGGGTCGCCTCCCCCGTCCTCGGCCCCCCTCCCCCCCCTCCCACCGCGCTGGGCGCCGCGGGGCAGCATCGCGCCCGGCGACACCGTGCGGGATTCGCTCACGCGCCGCGACCCCTTGCTCCCGGCAGAGAGCACGTATGCGCAGCAATGGCGGCTCGCGGGCCGGGCGGGCCAGACGGTCACGATCGACATCGCCGCCGACGCGTTCGACGCCTACGCGTTTCTGTTGGGCCCGGGGTTCGAGCGCTCGGCGCCACAGGACGACGACTCCGGCGGCCGTTGCAACGCGCGGCTGACGGTGCGCCTGCCGCAGACGGGCGATTATTTCATCGTCGTGACGAGCAGCGAGCGGCGCGCGACGGGGCCGTTCACGCTCACCGTCGCCGCTGGGCCGAAGCCCGTCTCGCTCGCGCCCTGCACGCGGTGACTCGCCCTGCTCCGCTGCCCGTGGCCGTGCTCGTGTCGGGGGGCGGGACCAATTTGCAGGCGCTGCTCGACGCGCTGCGTGATTCTCCGGTGGCGCGGATCGACCGCGTGGTCTCGAACCGCGCCGACGCGGCGGCGCTCGCGCGCGCGGGGCGCGCCACGGTCCGGACGATCGTGCTCGCCAACCCGGACGATCCCGCGGAGATCGTCGCTGCCGTCGGACACGCGCGGCTCGTGGTGCTCGCGGGCTACCTGAAACGCATCCCCGCTGCCGCCGTCGCGCGCCTCAAGTGGCGCGTGATTAATATCCATCCGGCGCTGCTCCCGGCCTTCGGCGGCCCGGGGATGTACGGGCTCCGGGTGCACGAGGCAGTGCTGGCGAGCGGCGCCGCGCGCTCGGGCGCGACCGTCCATTACGTGGACGAGGAGTACGACCGTGGACCCATCATCGCGCAGTGGCCGGTGCCGGTCCGGCGGGACGACACCCCCGCCACGCTCGCCGCTCGCGTGCTCGAGGTGGAGCACCGTTTGCTGCCGCTGGTCGTCGAGGAGCTGGCGCGGAGGGGAGTGCCGCCGGAGCCGGTGAAGCTCTCATTCGAGGAGAAAGGGATTCATGACTAGGCTGCGGCTCGCGCTCAGCCTCTTCCTGTCCGTCAGTCCGACCGTCCGACTGTTTGGGCAAGACGTCGACCGCCTCGCCGTCCGCTTCGCCGGCATGACCGCCGTCACCGGTCTCGAGCGCGCGATGACCGACTCGCTCACGGCTCTGCTGCCGGGCAGCACGCGGGATCGCGTCGGCAACGTCACGCTCACGCTCGGGCAGGGCGAGCCCAAACGGCTCCTCAGCTGCCCCCTCGACGAGGTCGGCTATGTCGTGGGAAACATCCTCCCCGACGGTTTCTTATTACTGCGGCGCGTCGGCGGAGCTCGGATTACGTATCCGCTGTTCGACCAGCAGCTCGAGGGTCACCGCGTGACGGTGTTCGGGTCGCGCGGGGCGGTGCCGGGAGTCGCGGCCGTGAAATCGACGCACCTGGCGCGTGGCCGCGGGACATCGGGTTCGCCCGATCCTGTTTTCACCGTGGACAATGCGTACGTCGATGTCGGCGCCAGCTCGGCGGCCGACGTCCGGGGACTCGGCATCGCCGCAATGGCCCCGGTGTCGCTCGCGAAGCACCCTCACGCCTACGGTGATCGGCTGCTCGCCGCGCCCGCGGCCGGGAGGCGCGCTGCCTGCGCGGCACTCGCCGCCGCCGTCCAGGCGAAGCCCAAGGTGCGCGGCACGGTGGTGGTCGCGTTCACCGTGCAGAGCCTCTACACCGGGGATGCGGGCCTCGCGAGCGTGAAGGCCTTGCTTGGGCCCTTCGCCGAAACGAACACAGCGAGCGTGGCGGCGCGATACGTCGACACGGCGGTGGAGACGGTGGCGTTGCAGGACGCGGAGGCGCTGGTGCAGGGACTCGTGGCATGGATGGAGGCGAGCCCATGAAGGCCACGACCCTGGCGCTCGCGCTGCTTCCCGTTTCCGTCGTTCCGTCGTTGCGTGGCCTTGCGGCACAGGACCCTCCTGCGATCCGCGACGCACAGCAGGTGCTTTCCCGCCTCGTGGAGACCTACGGTGTTTCCGGCACCGAGGGCCCGGTGCGCGACCAGGTGAAGGCCCTGCTCCCCACGTGGGCGAAAGCCGAGACGGACACCGCCGGCAACCTCTGGGTCCGCGTGGGCCAGGGCAACCCGGTCGTCGTGTTCGTCGCCCACCTAGACGAAATCGGGTTCCGCGTGACCGGCATCCGCGACGACGGCTCGCTCGAGCTCGAGACGCGCGGAGGATTCTACCCTTCACTGTTCGAGGCGCAGCCCGCGCTCGTGCATGCCGACAAGGGCGACGTGCCAGGCATCTTCATTCCCCGCGATTCCGCCTTCACCCGCCACACACCGCCCTCGCTACGCGTGGATGTGGGCACCACATCGAAGGAAGCCACGATGGCGCGGGGCGTGAGCCCGGGGAATACGATCACCATGCCGAAGCAGTACGTCCGGCTCGCTGGGACCCGGGCCACGGGGCGCTCGTTCGACGACCGGGTCGGCTCGGCGGCGCAGCTCCTCGCGCTACGGCGCCTGAACCGGACGGTGCTCCAACACCAGGTGATCTTCATCTGGAGCGTGCGCGAGGAGATCGGACTCGACGGCGCAGCGGTCGCGGCCCGAGCCCTCGGCACCACACCGCGGCGGGTTCATGCCATCGACACCTTCGTGTCCGCCGATTCACCGCTCGAACTGCCCAATTTCGGCGTGGCGCCGATCGGCCGGGGAGCGGTGGCGCGAGCGCTCGACAACTCCTCCGTGACGCCCCGCGCCTACGTGGACTCGCTCGTGCGTGTCGCGCGGGCCCGCGGCGTGGCGCTGCAGGTCGGGACCACCAACGGCGGCAACGACGGCTCGGTCTTCACGCCCTACGGCGTCGTGGATGTGCCGATCGGCTGGCCGTTGCGCTACTCTCATTCCCCCGCAGAGGTCATCGATCTCAAAGACGTGGTCAGCCTGGCGGACATGATCCGGGCCGTGGCCGAAACGTGGTGAAGCCCCCCCCCCGCGCGCTGCTGTCGGTGTCGGACAAGCGGGGCATCGTGGAGCTCGCCCGCGACCTGGTCGCGCTCGGGTGGGAGATCGTATCGACGGGCGGCACCGCCGAGACGCTCCGCAAGGCGGGCGTGCCCGTCATCGCGATCGAGCAGGTCACCGGTTTTCCGGAGATGATGGACGGTCGCGTGAAAACCCTGCATCCCAAGGTGCACGGCGGCCTGCTCGCCCGCCGCGCTCACCCGGGCGATCGGGCCGCGCTCGTAGAACACGGCATCACCCCGATCGACCTGGTCGCGGTCAACCTGTATCCCTTCCGGGAGACCGTCGCCAAGCCGGGGGTCACGTCCGAGCAGGCGATCGAGCAGATTGACATCGGCGGTCCGTCAATGCTCCGCTCGGCGGCG
>WNEX01001809.1_pt1 | contig 10026 bp, 7 predicted proteins | sample 5399841 | NCBI WGS metagenome assembly WNEX01 (sample SAMN13153337, study PRJNA577476) | soil metagenome | isolation source: 40 cm grassland meadow soil 2 days after 1st rain plot 5 | place: USA:California | collected 2015-09-18 | reverse complement strand
GCGAAGGACATTATTCTGACGATCATCGGGAAAATCGGGATTGCCGGCGGGACGGGTCACGTTGCGGAATATGGCGGCGAAGCCATTCGCGCGCTCTCGATGGACGGCCGCATGACCGTTTGCAACATGAGCATCGAAGGCGGTGCACGCGCCGGAATGGTCGCGCCGGATGACACCACGTTCGCGTATCTCGAAGGCCGGGCGTTTGTGCCGCGCGGCAAGGCGTTCCAAGAAGCGGTGGAACGGTGGAAGCAGCTGCGCACGGACGATAGCGCAAAATTTGACATGACCGTTGAGTTGCAAGCCGAACAGATTGCTCCGCAGGTCACTTGGGGCACGAATCCAGGCATGGTTACCAGTGTGACGGCCCGTGTTCCCGACCCGCGCGAATTCAAGGATCCCAACGATCAGAAGGCTACGGAAAGCGCACTGAAGTACATGGGGCTGAAGCCCGGTACGCCGATTGTGGACATTCCCGTGGATCGCGTGTTCATCGGCTCATGTACGAATTCGCGGCTCGATGATTTGCGCGCCGCCGCTAATCTCGTGGCCGGCAAGCACGTGGCAAAAAACGTCAAGCAGGCGCTGATTGTGCCGGGATCGCGCGGCATTAAGTCGCAGGCGGAAAAAGAAGGGCTCGACAAGATTTTCCGCGAAGCAGGATTCGAGTGGCGCGACGCGGGCTGCAGCATGTGTATTGGCATGAATGCGGATGTCTTGCCACCGCACGAGCGCAGCGCGAGCACTTCGAATCGCAATTTCGAGGGACGCCAAGGCAAAGATAGCCGCACGCATTTGGTTAGTCCGGTGATGGCTGCTGCTGCAGCCATCGCGGGACATTTTGTGGACGTTCGCGAATTCGACGTGGCCCATGTGGAGTAGAAAATGGAGGAGTTGTTCGGGAAGTCTTTAATACGGTCCTGGTCAGAGCAAGCGTCCAAATGGACGCCTGGTGCAAGGCGGAAGTTTTTGGTTGGAACGATTCTTTATGGTCTCGGGGTCCTGCTGCAATTGACTCAGAATCTTGTCCGTTCTTGCTCTTTGTCCATGCCAGTGAGGTGGTCGGCATTCTAATATCAGTCGGCTTGGCTGTTCAGTTCTGGGGAATCGTGGCTCATTACTACGATTCCGGTCGTCCGAGCAAGGACTGAGAGCGGTGGACGCAAAACGCTGAGGACTAAAGCATGCAACCATTTGCAACGCACACGGGCTTGGTGGCGCCGCTCGATCGCGTCAACGTGGACACCGACCAGATGGTGCCCAAACAGTTCCTGAAGGCGCTCACGCGAGAAGGCTTCGGCCGCATCCTTTTTTACGACTGGCGCTACCTGCCGGGAGAGAAGCCGAATCCGGAGTTTGTGCTGAATTTCCCGCGCTACAAGGGCGCATCCGTGTTGCTGGCGCGCGCCAATTTCGGGTGCGGGTCAAGCCGCGAGCACGCGCCCTGGGGCGTCAAGGACTCCGGTTTTCGAGTGATCATTGCCCCGAGCTATGCGGACATTTTTTACAACAATTGCTTCAAGAACGAGATTCTTCCCGCTACTTTGCCCGAAGAGCAGGTCGAGGAACTCTTCCAACGCACGGAAAAAGAAGAAGGTTATTCGCTGACTGTAAACCTGCCGAACCAGACGATCGCCGATAAGCACGGCCTGATGTTCAAGTTCGAAATCGCGCCATCGCGCAAAGAAGTTTTGCTGAAGGGTCTCGACGACATCGGCACCTCGATGCAACAGGCCGCTGCCATTGACGCCTACGAGAAGGCCCACGCCTCGACCGCCACCATGTACGACCCCGTCGACGTGAAGTACTACTCCAACGGCCGATAAAGACGGCCTCCGACTACCGATCAAAGCAACGCGCGGCCTTTGCTTGTAATAAACCAGAAAAAAGCGGGCCGGCGAACCGGCCCTCTGAAGTTGTTGATGGCTTGTGTTTGTTTCTAGAAGGAGACCCGCAAGCCGAGCTCAATGTGCCGCGGGTCGCCGAATTGGCTGTTCAGCACGCCAAAATTGGTTGGATCCTGGAGATTCATTCCGCCAGATCCGTACTGGCCCGGATCGCTGAACTGCATATGGTTAAGCGCGTTGAAGAACTGCGCGTAGAACGTGGCCCCGACCCGTTCGGTGATTCTCGTGGTCTTGGCAATGCTGAAATCCAAGTTCCAGCGATGCTGCCCATACAGCGGGCCGAGATCGTTGGCTCGGCCGTCGAGCCCCAGGATTACCGGCCGGAGGTTGTTGTATGCCGCCGTGGGGTCGGCGAAAAAGTTGACCCCGGAGCCGCAGACACCTGGAGGCGGGCAAGAATTGCCGTTGCTGCCGACAAAGGATGAGTTAACGTTGTAATGCGCTGAGCGGCTGAAACTGGCACCAGCTAGCGGAACCGCGCCCGAGCACCAGGCGACGTTACCTTGCCCGAACTCCTGGCAGGAACCTGTGTACGTCTCCATCACCAGCCCGCTGCTCCACTGGAAGATCGGGGCGAACATCCAACCTCCGATCACGTGGTCCAGGACGCTATTGTGGGTGTCAAACCGCTTCCCTTTACCGAACGGCAGGTCGTAGGTGCCGAGCATATTGAAAACCCACCGCGTGTCAAAAGGAGCCGGTCCGTAGTCGTACCGAAGGTCGAAGGGAACCGAGGGGTTGGCCTGCGTGTACTCCTGGTTGATGCCCACGGTTGACAGCGTGTGGGACCAGGTGAGGTTCGCGTTTAGCGTCAGGCCGTGTCCGGTGCGCTTTTGCACCCGGAGGATACCTGCCTGATAGTTCGAGAATCCTGCGGTAGTATTCGCGAGCATCGAGTTGTAGCCCTGGAGAGTGTTGGGGAGGGCCTTCCCAAAGGTGAAACTCCTATCCATGTCTTGCCACATTGAATAGACACTCTCGGTAGGAATGTTGCCCGTCCCCAATGCCCCGCCTCCTTCATTGGTCTGGACTGCACAGGTAAGCGTCGTGCACAGGGGCAGAGTAGCAGTTGGGTGAGCCGTATTGTACGTGTTGATTGCCGAGTTGGTGGAATTTAGGTAAGCCGCCGGGAGGCTATTTTCAAAGAAAGCCTGCGTGCTGGCGGCCGTCCCTCCATGATCGGCAGCCCAGAGAGCCGCATAGGCCTTGGCGAAGCTCTGTCCGCCCCGCGTCATCATCCAAGGAACGTCGTTCAGGTCGATCCCTTGGTAGAGGTGTTTGGACCACTTGCCCACCCAGGCCGCTTCGACAATTATGTTGTCCGGCAACTCGCGTTGGATGCCAATGGTGATCTGGTCGTTCGCTCCAGGCCGCCAGTTGTTATCGAGGAACGAGATGTTGGAGCCTGCGGGAGAGTTTATCCCAGGTTCCGCTGGGATGGGCAGGGTCTGCTGCACAGTCGGGAAGGGCCCAGTGTTTCCATCCACACCGACGCGGAAGCCGTTGGTAGGATCGGTAGCGGAGCCACCTAAACAGCTGCCCGAGGTACTAGCGCCGTTGCACCGGATCGTTTGGCCGAAGCCGTATCCCAAGAGAGGCACAAGCACGAGGTCTACGCCATTGTTACGGTCGTAAATGCGGGAGTACCCAGCACGAAAGACGGTCTTTCCCTGGCCAAATACACGCCCGAGGATCCCTTCTTGGAATCTCGGGTTCCATGCCACCGAAACGCGGGGGCTGAAGCCGCCATAGAAGGGCTGGAAGGGATACTTGGGATGGCCTCCCACGGCCCCGATGGGCTCAAAGCCGAGGACAGGATTGTAGACTTGTCCCTGCAACGCGAAGTTGACAGTGTTTTGCAGGTATTGTTGGCTGGTAAGGATCGCGCCGCTCGAGTCCACCATGAAGTCCTGCACACCGTTGATTTCGTAAGGCGGCAGCTGCGTGCCCCACTCTAACCCGTAGTTAAGCGTCAGAGTCGGGCGGATTTTCCAGGAATCGTTGTAGTACAGGCTGTAACTATCAATGATCGAAGTGTCTGCGAAGGTCTTGGCACCGGTCAGGTGAAAGTCATTTCCGCCGCGGACAAATAGCTGTGCGGCCGTCCCGAGGAAGCCCAGTGTTCGGGCGTACGCGGTGTCCCAAGTGCCGTTTAGACTGCTATCTAGCCCAGTCGGCCTGTAGGTGGAGGACATTACCAGGCCACTAGCCTTCGTAAGTTGGTAAACCATGTCCGGCAAGCCGGCGACCACTTGGTCGTCGCGAACGTGGTGGTCCCACCAGTGCACCATCGTGCCACCGAATTGCATGTAGTGAGTGCCTTTTACCCAGTTGAGTGTGTCGCTGTAGTTCCAATCATGCCCGTTCCACACGCGATTACGGGAGTTCTGCGTGTCCATATTCAGGGGGCACAGGCAGCCGAAGTGGGAGTCGGAGAATTCGATCCCCGCTGGAACGCCGGAGATCGCGTTCGTCACCCCTTGTCTCTGCCAGAACCACCTGTTGAGGAGGTAGCTAAAGTGAAACTCATTGATCAAATTGGGCCTGATCGTACCGGTCAGACCGGCTACAACATAGCGTGGAAGAGTCGGATTGCTCGAAACGGACTTGGGAACGCCGAGCTTGTCGCCGGGCAGTAGCCCCCCGATATCAATCTGATTGGTGCTCGGAAGAATATCGTTGTAAATCCGATAGGAACCAAAAAACCGCCAGTTTTCGCCAAAATCATGATCAACACGCAACATCCCGTAATCTTCCCTTTCTGGAAGGGACAGCGCCGCCCGGAGCCCCTGAGTGTTCAGAGTGTCGCCGCCATTGGCATCGTTGGGGATTGGCACATATTTGCTCCACAACTGGGACACAACTGGACTGATACCGCGGTTCCGTGGGTCGCAGGTGGCCGTACCGCACATCGCTGTTGGGAGCATCGTGCCGATTTGGGGATCGTTATCGTTTGACCCCACAGAGGGATCTAGTGTCGGGGTTGGGTTCAGGTTGTAGGCCGTGACGACCTTAGAGACAGGATCCCTGAGCTTGATGATACCGGCCCTCATGGCAGCGGATGGAACTGTCCACTCTTGGATTTGTGCTGTTCCCGGGAAGCGTCGGCCCTCGTAGAAACCATAAAAATAGGTCTTCCCTCCCAGGAACTTCCCCGGAAGCAGGGGCCCGCCGAAGCCGCCCCCGAAGCGGTTATCGTGAAACTTCACGATGGGATCGCCGTGGCGATTGTTGTCCCAAGTGTTAGCATTGAATAATTGACTTTGGAAGTATTCGTAGGCCGCCCCGTGGAAAGCGTTCGTGCCGCGCTTGCTCTCCATCATCACTTGGCCGCCCGCGGACGTGAAGAAGTCGGCAGTCTGATTGTTGGTGGCGACCTTGAATTCTTCAATGCTTTCAAGCGGCGTAGGGATGGCGCCTCTGCCCCCTATACCGTTGTTGGTATAGTTGTTGTCGCCCTCCAGGTCGCTGGTTATATTACCCCCGTCCAGCATGTAGGTATTTTGATCGCTTAGGGACCCGGCCACCTGACCGCCGTAGACGTCACCTCCGCGGGGTGCATAAGGAGCGGTAGCAGGCTGCAAGGTCAGAAGCGAGCTTGCATCGCGATTTAGGTTAGGCATGGCGAGCAGCAGGTCGTTAGGCACCGTGCTCCCCATGGTCGCGTTCTCGGTCTGCAGCTCCGCGCCCACCACAGTTTTCACTTCCACGGTCTGGGACATGGTGCCCACTTCCAGCGTGACGTTCAGGGTAAGTTCTGTTCCTACCGTCACCTTCTCGGCGGCTATTCGTGCTAGGCGAAACCCAGTTTTACTTAGCGTAAGACCGTAAACGCCCGGCGTGACGTTGACGAAAACGTACCTTCCGGCTTCGTTGGTCGTCATTGTCAAGGCAGAGCCCGTTGCCTTGTCCGTCAGGGTAACCGTCGCGCCCGCAATAGCGGCGCCTGACGTATCCGTGACCAAGCCGTCTACGGTGCCGGCGGTCTGCGCGTACATCCCGGTTGGAAGCACAGCAAATAGGCAGGCTAATGCAACTGCTACCACAACCACTCGCTTGTTGAACATGCACCACCTCCTGGACGGGCCGGGTAGGCCCTCGAAACTTCGCACACTCCCACGAAAGACCGAACCTCTCCCCAACCGCAAAATCGGATTGCGACTTACAACCCCTACCAGTTCACGAGCGAAAACGGGCTACCGCTTGCAATACTGAGGGCTGTATATTCTCAGATGGAGAAGTTGTCAATAGCGAAATTTACTTAGTCTTTAGAAACAATTTATTTGCGCTTTATCAATAAGGGCAGGAAGTTCTACAAGTAATAGTAGGAGCAGACCGGCAAACACGAGCGGGCGCCCGTGCAAACTAAGAAAGGATTTCTCGTAGACGCAGCGGCTACGCTGAGAAATGGGAGAGCCTCCCAGACAGGTTTAGTAATCGTGGTTACCATTCAATGGTAAAGCTGAGTTGCAACCGGCGTGGAGTATTCGCCTGAAGCTTGTTGCCTTAGCCTAGCACGCCCCAAGTGGATGGGCGCTGCCGCTACAGTAAGGCGACGTCGGTCTACCCAAGGCTGCTTCAAAGAAAACGAAAGAAAGGCTGAACAGACAGGCTGTTGAGATAGGCTAGGTACGCCGGGTTCGGGGCCCCACGCTTTAGTTTGCGGGATGGAACATTCGTGCTGGTTCGTGCCACCATCACGTCTTTCCAGGCATTCGCGAAGCTCTGCCCGCCCAAGGTCATCATGTACGGGGACGGAGATATTTCGATTTCATGTGTAATGCGGCAGCCGATCATGCCGCCCAGCTGGAACAGGTGGTTACCCTTAATCCAAGTTAGGTCGTCCCGATACATGTAGTCATGGCCATTCCAGTAGCGAGTGCGCACGTTCTGGTTGTTCGTATTTATAGGGAATAAAAACAGGGCTGCAACCCGCGCCGCTGTTCTCACCCCCGACCTCGAGAGCTGCCGGGTATCCGGCAACGTTGGGCACGCCGCTCGGATCTGCATAGGCCTACCAGTTCCGTGCGTAGCTGAAGTGGAAGTCATTGGTGAGGCCCGGCCGAAAGTCCTTGGTCACGCCAGCGGTATAGAGCCAGGTATTCTGGGGTTTCTGCCGCATACTGGCCCTTGGTGTCTCCAGGGAAAAGTCCTCCTACATCCCATTGGTCGGTAACCGTCTTGCTCAATTTGTAGTAGTGGTAGGTGCCGTTGAAGTGCCAGCTTCGGTAAGTCATGGTCGATGCGAGCGACACCGAAGTTGCTGGACTGCGGCGTCGAGATGTTGCCTTTGTATCCGCAATAGTTCACCCCGTCGCCGTGGGTGCAGCCGTTCGGTAGGGGCAGGTGGTGTTCCAGAGATTCTGAATTACAGGGTTAACGCCCAAACCACGGGGCTCGCAACCTCCCGTGTGCACAGAATGACAGTCCCCTGGCGTATTGTTCCCTTCGCACACCCGCTAGCACTCACGCAAGTCGCAGAATTCGCCGCGTAAGTGTTGGCAGTTCCCGGACCCGTCGTGGCGACCGGGTTCAGATTGACTACTTCCCCATTCAGCTTAATCAGGCCAGCGCGCAGGGACGGGAGTGGGAAGTTTCTCTCGAAGATTGCGTTCTGCGGCCAACGGAAACCTGCAAAGTTGCCGAAGATGTACCAGTTGCCGCCGAGAAAGTTCGAGTGCGGGATTTTTCCGCCGGCATCCGCCCCAAACCGGTTGAAATGCGAACTGGGCTCACACCGCAACCGCCACTATGTGTGTGCGATCCCCTCGCCGACGTGAAGTACTATTCCAATGGCCGGTAGCCACCTATAAAATCACGTCTCCGTTTGTTTGACCCGCACCGGCCAAGTAGGTCAAAACATGCTCAAACCACGTTTCCTTCCGTGTTTGACGCTCGCACTCGCCTCTTTTCTCATCCCTGGTCGCTCTTCGCCTGCTGACAACTGGATCGAAGTGCGAAGCCCGCACTTCACCGTCAACACCAACGCCGGCGAAAAAGAAGCAAGAAAAATCGCCGATCAATTCGAGCAGATACGCCAGATGTTCCACAGCGCCTTTGGGGCGCTGCGCGTGGACCCGGGCCAGCCCATCATCATCGTGGCCGCGAAGAGCGAAAACACGATGAAGCTTTTTCTCCCAGAAGAATGGGAGGTGAAGGGCCACATCCACCACGCCGGCATGTACCAGCCGGGAGAAGACAAGGATTAAGTGGTGATGCGGCTGGATTCCGAAGGCGAGAATCCTTTTCATACGCTCTATCACGAATACACGCACGCATTGATGCGATTGAACTTCAGCGGGTTGCCGCTCTGGCTGGACGAAGGCATGGCGGAGTTCTTTGGAAATTCGACGCTGGGAGAGAAGGAGAGCAAGACCGGCACAATTGATCCGGGGCACTTGTACCTGCTCGAGCAAAGCAAGCTCATCCCGATTGAAACTCTGCTGGAAGTCGACCACCAATCGCCTTACTACAACGAGAACAACCGTGCCTCTGTTTTTATGCTGAGTCCTGGGCGCTGGTCCACTACCCGATGATGGACAAAGATGCGCGGCAGCAGCAGTTACTGAAGAATTTTCTGGCGGCATGGCAGAAGTCAGGAAGTCAGGTGCAGGCGGCGCAAACGGCCTTTGGCGACCTGAAACAGTTCGGGAGAAGGATTGAGGGTTACGCGAGACAATCGAGTTTTATGGTTGGCCTGGTCAAGTCAGGGGAGGAAGTGGCGGAAAAGAGCTACACCGCTCGCAGCGTATCTCCGGGAGAAATTGCAGCAATAAGGGGAGATTTTTTCGCTCACCACAACCGCCTGGAGCAGGCGCAACCGGTGTTGCAAGAAGCGGCTCAAGCCGAGCCCAACTTGGCTTTTGCTCATGAAGCCCTGGGCTACTACCACTACCGGCAGCAGAAGCTCGGCAAAGCCGACACAGAAATCCAAGAGGCTCTCAAGCTGGGCGCCGCGGGTTTTGCGCCGCAGTATTTTCACGGAATCTTTTTGTTGCAACAAGGGCGCTTGGACAAAGACACTGCGGAAGGAGCCAAGAAAAGCCTGGAAAAGGCGATTCAGCTCAATCCGCAGTTCGCGCCCGCCTTCGAAGGCTTCGGCGCTTTTTAGAAGTTACCCACCTCCGTTTGTCAGAAGTGACCTACGCACACGAAAACCGAGAAGCCTGAACTGACCGTGCTGGTTCTTGCTGGTGTGGTGATCATGGATCACCATGCCAGATGCCCCAAAGAAACCCTGTTGCATTTGCCGTCGTTGGTTCCGTCCCGATCCACGAATTGGCCTTCGTCAACGAGCTTGCCGAAAACCGGATTGCCAGATCGCTCGCCGGAGGAAGAAGCAAAAGAAATGGCGGGAGCGTCATCCAGACTATTTCATCGCCCGCCGGATTCTGGATCGCGGGAAAGCGGATCGACCGCCGGAACCGCTACGCTTGCCGCCCCCGTTGAGCCGACTTCCCTGGGACATCGCGCAAGACGAGTTCGGGGTCAAAGCTACTGATTTCATTGGGGTTTTGGGCACACTTCTCCTACGGGGCGCGCAATCCCAGTTCGAGGCCTATCTCACTGATTCGGCAAGGCTTTCCGGCACACTCCCCCTTGCCCCGGCGCAATCCCAGATGCCGACTGTGGCACCGTCCGGCTGTGGGGAGTCCGGGCATGAAGCTGGAGTTTCACCAACTGGACCGCCGTCATGAACACCTACGAGTGCGGAATGCGCAACGGCAACGACAGTTGTTGGCGTCGTTGGCGACTTCCGGACAACAGACGCCGATCATCGTTGTCGCTCATTCGGATCAGCCGGATCGCTATCTGGTCATTGACGGTTACAAGCGCATCGCGGCTCTCCAACAACTGGGTCGAGACACGGTCGAGGCGGTGGTCTGGCCGATGAACGAAGTCCAGGCTCTTGTGCTGGACCGTTCGCTGCATTGGTCGGAACCAGAGAGTGCCTTGGAAGAGGGTTGGCTGCTCGCAGAGCTGGAGCAACGTTTCGGCTACGGCCTGGAGGACTTGGCCCGACAGTTCGATCGCAGTGTGAGTTGGGTGTCACGTCGCTTGGCCTTGGTCGAGCTTCTTCCGGACAGCGTGCAGCAACAAGTGCGTGCAGGCGAGATCC
>WNEX01001808.1_pt1 | contig 10030 bp, 7 predicted proteins | sample 5399841 | NCBI WGS metagenome assembly WNEX01 (sample SAMN13153337, study PRJNA577476) | soil metagenome | isolation source: 40 cm grassland meadow soil 2 days after 1st rain plot 5 | place: USA:California | collected 2015-09-18 | reverse complement strand
TCTTCGAGCGGGCCAAGGCGGCGGGGGGGGCGGGGGCGGGCGCCTGCCTCTCCATCACGGAGGCCCCCGAAGACGCGGTGGAGGGCGCGCACGTGGTGAACACGGACGTGTGGGCGTCGATGGGGCAGGAGGAGGAGGCGGAGTCGCGGCGCAACGCGTTCCGCGGCTACACGGTGAACCCGGACCTGATGAAGCTCGCGGACCCGAAAGCCATTTTCCTGCACTGCCTCCCCGCCCACCGCGGTGAGGAGGTCTCGGCCGACGTGATCGAAGGCCCGCAGTCGCGCGTATGGGACCAGGCGGAGAACCGCCTGCACGTGCAGAAGGCCTTGTTGGCCACACTGATGGGCTAGAGATGGAGACCCCCAAGCGCACCCCGCTGCACCAGATCCACGTCACGCTCGGCGCCAAGCTGGTGCCGTTCGGCGGCTACGAGATGCCGGTCAGCTATCCGGGGGGGATCGCGGCCGAGCACCGCGCCGTACGCGAGCACGTGGGAGTGTTCGATGTATCCCACATGGGTGAGTTCGAGGTCACCGGGCCGGACCGGAACGCGTTCGTGCAACGTGTAACGTGCAACGACGTCGGGGCCCTGCGCCCCGGGCAGGCCCAGTATTCGGCGATCCTCACCGAGCAAGGCACGTTCGTCGACGATTGCCTCGTGTACCGCTTCGACGACCGGCTCATGCTGGTCGTGAACGCCGCCAACATCGCGGCCGACTGGGCGCACATCGTGGCGCAAAAGCGCGGCGCGAACGTGCGGCTGCGCGACATCTCGGACGCCACCGCGCTGCTCGCCGTGCAGGGACCGGAGGCCGAGGCGCTGCTCGCGCCGCTCACGCCCGTCGGCGTGGCCATGATCCCCTACTATCACTTCGCCGAGGGGAAGGTCGCCGGAGTGCAGTGCTTCATCTCGCGGACCGGGTATACGGGGGAGGACGGCTTCGAGCTGTACTGCCGCGCGGCGGACGCGGAAACGCTGTGGCATGCCCTGGTGGGAGCGGGGCGCGCGGAGCCGTGCGGGCTCGGGGCGCGCGACACACTGCGGCTCGAGGCGGGCTACCCCCTGTACGGGAGCGACATCGACGCCGCGGTGACGCCGTACGAGGCGGGACTGGGCTGGATCGTGAAGCTCGAGAAGGGCGCCGACTTCACGGGACTCGCCGCGTTGAAGCGGCAAAAGCTCGCGGGCGTGCAGCGCCGGCTCGTGGGCTTCAAGGTGACCGAGCCGAAGGTCGTCGCGCGGCACGGCTACGAAGTGTACCTGGACGGCCCGCCGGTGGACGTGGTGCGCAGCGGTACGGTGACACCGACCGTGAACTGCGCGATCGGGATGACCTACCTCCCGGTGGCACAGGCCAAGCCGGGCACCCCGTTCACGATCGACGTGCGCGGCAAGCGGGCGGGGGCGGAGGTCGTGGCGCTCCCCTTCGTGCGCAGGAGAACCAAGAAATAGTTGGAGGAGGTTGGAGGAGGTTGGAGGAGGTTGATGCGGATCGGGATTCTGACAGTCAGTGACCTTGGTGCCTTGGGGCAGCGGGCCGATACGTCGGGCGACGCGATTCTCGCGTGGGCGGGCGCGCACGGCTACGAGGTGGCGGTGCGGAGCGTAGTGCCCGACGAGACCGACCGCATCGCGGGGAAGCTCGTGCGCTGGGCGGACTCGGGTGAGGTGGACGTGATCCTCACCACCGGCGGCACCGGGCTCACCGCGCGGGACGTGACGCCGGAGGCGACGGAGGCGGTGGTGGTCCGGCTCGCGCCCGGGATCGTCGAGGCGCTGCGCGGCGTCGCGGCGCCCAAGTTCCCGCGCGCCTGGCTCTCGCGGGGCGTGGCTGGCACTCGAGGGAAAACGCTGATCGTGAATCTCCCCGGCTCCCCCGGTGGCGTGACCGACGGGCTCGCCGTGCTGGAGGACCTGCTCGACCACGCGGTGGAGCTGGTGACAGGGGAACGGACGTCGCATGAGTAACCCCATGCAACGTGTAACGTGCAACGTGCAACGGGCTCATGCCTGACCGCATCCTCATCACCACCGACGATCTCGAGCACGCGGTCCGCTCGAACGCGGCGCTCGAGGCGGCCGGCTTTCACACCACGATGGCGTCCACGCTCGACGAGGCGCGCCAGGCCCTCCGCCGCGATCCGCCCCCCGACTGTGTGGTCGTGACGGGCGGCCTGCACGAGTCCAGCGCGGCGCAGCTCCTCACCCTGGCGCGCGACCGCTCGGTCTCGACGCTCGGCCTCGTGGAAGAGACCGAGCCCGACGCCAAGGGACTGGCCCGCCGGCTCGGCCTCACCGGCTACCTCGAAAAGCCGGCCGACCCGGCCGAGGTGGCGGCGACGGTGCGCCGCCTGATCGAGCGCCGCAAGCTGCAGCAGCGCACCGGGATCATCGGCGAATCCCCCGCCATCCAGGAAGTGCTCGTCAAGATCGAGCAGATGGCGCCCGTGAGCGCCACCGTGCTGATCGAGGGGGAGTCCGGAACGGGGAAGGAGCTCGTGGCGCGGGCGATCCACGACCTCTCGCCGCGGCGCGCCAAGCCGTTCATCGCGGTGAACTGCGCCGCCATCCCGGACACCCTGCTCGAGAGCGAGCTGTTCGGTCACGAGAAGGGAGCGTTCACCGGCGCCGCCGAGCGGCGGCTGGGTCGCTTCGAGCTGGCCGACGGCGGCACCATCTTCCTCGACGAGGTCGGGGAGATGGCGGCCGCGACGCAGGTCAAGACGCTGCGCGTGCTCGAGGACCGGACCTTCTTCCGGGTGGGCGGCACGCAGGCGATCAAGGTGGACGTGCGGGTCATCGCGGCGACGAACAAGTCGCTCAAGGAAGAAGTCGCCCTGGCGCGGTTCCGCGACGACTTGTTCTACCGGTTGAACGTCCTCCACATCTATCTGCCGCCGCTGCGCGAGCGCAAGACCGACATCCCGCTGCTGGTGCGGCGCTTCATCGCGGAGTTCGCGAAGCAGCACGACCGCACCTTCCGGGGCATCACGCCGGAGGCGCTGCAGATCCTGGTGGACGCCGAATGGCCCGGGAACATCCGCCAGCTGCGCAACCTCATCGAGTCGATGGTGGTGCTCGCGCCCGAGGGGGAGATTCGCGCCAGCGACATCCCGAAGGACATCCGGGAGCACGGGAGCATACTGCCGATGCGGCTCCTCGGTCCCGACCGCGACGTGGGTGGGGCGGGGGCGGGCGCTCGGGAGTTGGAGTTCATCTTCCGCAGTCTTGTGGAGCTTAAGTTACAGGTCGAGGAGCTGAGGCGACGCCTGGAGGAGCGGCCTGGGCGCGTCGAGGTCATCGAGGTGGGCCCCGGGACTGGAGTTAGCGCCGTCACGCCGGGCCAAGTGGAGCCCGCGCCGGAGGCCGACGTGGTGTACCGCCCCGGCATGACAATGGCGGACGTGGAGCGGGCAGCGATCGAAGCGGCGTTGCGCGACACGCAGGGCAATCGGCGCAAGGCGGCCGAGATCCTGGGGATCGGCGAGCGCACTCTGTACCGTAAGCTCAAGGCGTACGCGCTCGCCTAAATCACGCTCCACCAAAGGGTTGTCGTCCGTGCCGCTATTGACAGGCAGTGCCGCGGCGTCCATGTTACGGCGCCCTTGCCACTCGTTCGGAGAGCCGCAACGCCCCGGCCGGCTGTCCCGTGGACTTTAAGATCAAACCCGACTCGTGCGTCGCCTGCATGGCCTGCGTACGAGTGTGTCCCGCCGATGCCGTGGCGGTCGAAGGCGCGATCGTGCGGATCGTGGACGAGGCGTGCACGCGCTGCGGGCTGTGCCTGCCGGCGTGCCCGCACGACGCGATCGAGGCGCTGGGCGACGTGTCGCGCGCGCTCGAGCTGGCGCAGGCGGGCCGGGCGGCGCTGATCCTCTCGGTCGAGTGCGCCGTCCACTTCTATCCCGCGACTCCCAATCAGGTGGTGAACGCCTGCTACGCGGCGGGATTCCGCTCGGTGCATCGCGGCGTGCTGGGCGACGAGCTGGTGGCGCACGAATACCTGGCGCTCTGGGCCGATGGCGACTGGGGCACGATGATCCGCAGCACCTGCCCCGTCATCGTGGAGACGGTGCGGACGCAATACCCCGAGCTGATCCCCTACCTGGCGCCGGTGGCGACGCCGATCGCCGCCGAGGCGCGCTACCTGAAGCGGTTGTACGGAGCGGGCACGCCGATCGTGTACGCCGGCGTGTGCCTCACGGAGGGCGGGCCGGACGTGGACGCGGCGATCACGTTCGAGGACCTGGAGGACGTGTTCCGGCGGCGCGGGGTCGTGGTCGCCAAGCAGGACGAGTACTTCACCCGCGTGCCGGAGGAGCGGCGACGGCACCTGAGCATGGCGGGCGGGTTGCCGCTCGAGGTGTTGCTCGAGGAGACGCAGGCGAGCCGCCGGTTCCGGAAGGTCCGCGGGCTCGGCGGCCTCGGGGCGATCGCGCGCGCGGTGGCGGTCGATCGCCTGGACCTGGGCTTCGTGGACATCCTGCCGTGCGAGGGGTGTCTCGACCACCCGCTGCTCGGACCGCGGGACGAGCTGTTCCGGCGGCGCGAGATCGTGGGGGCGACGGAGCCGGCGCGGTCGCGCGCGCCCGTGGTGGAGGAGGCGGTGGCGCGCGGGGTGCAGATCGCCGAGGCGTTCCCGATCTCCAGGAACGGCCACCGGCCGCAGGCGGAAGACGTCGACGCCATTCTGAAGGAGATCGGCCTCGCCCCGAACGGGAAGCCGTGGGATTGCGGCGCGTGCGGGTACCCGACGTGCCGGATGTTCGCGAACGCCGCGGCGCTGGGGCGGACCACGCTGCGGTCGTGCCCCCCCTACCTCGACAAGCAGGCCCGGCTGGCGCAGCTTCAAGCGGCCGTGGACGGGCTCACCGGGCTCGCCACGTACCGGGTGTTGCGTGACCGCCTCGCCTCGGAGATGGCCCGGAGCGACCGCACCGGGGATCCCTTCGCGGTGCTGTTCGTGGACCTGGACAACTTCAAGAAGGTGAACGACGAGTTCGGCCACGAGGCGGGGAACGAGGTGCTGCGCGGGGCGGCGCGGGAGTGCGGGGCGCACATCCGCTCGACCGACCTGGCGGCGCGCTACGGGGGCGACGAGTTCGTGCTGGTGCTGGTGCGCACCCGGGTGGAGGGGGCGCTCGGCGTGGCGGACAAGGTGCGGGCCACCGTCGAGGGCATGGGACGGACCTTGGGTTACCCCGAGGGGCTGGTGACCGTGAGCGTCGGGGTGGCGGAGTTCGTGCCCGGCCGGGGTCCGGAGACGGAAGACGTGCTGGTGGCGGCCGACCGGGCGCTCTACCGCGCCAAGGCCGCGGGGCGAAACCAGGTGGCGACGGGAGACCGCTGAGCGTGACACCTTCCGATTCCGAAAGCGCGGAGGAGCGCGAGCCGCTGCCCCTGACGCCGCCTCCCCAGGCGCCCGATCCGTGGGGGGTGAAGCGCGCCGAGAACCTGATCTCGAGCCTCACGGGGGTGCTGTCGGCCCGGGTGGTGGTGACCCCGCTGGGCGAGGTGAGCGAGATCCACGTGCTCACCAGCAACGACCAGCAGGCGAAGCAGGTGGTCCGCAACATCGAGTCGGCGCTGATGGCGCAGCTCGGCCTGAAGATCGACCACCGCAAGATCAGCGTGGCGCAGACCGCCGACGTGCGGCCGATCGAGCAGATGCAGGAGGAGGCGGTGCGCACCCGCGCCAAGAAGCGGGTGGTGATCTTCCAGGGCATCGAGGTGCGGCCTTCGGAGCGGCCGCAGCGGGTGATCGTGCGGGTGAAGCTGTCCTTCGAGGGGAAGGAGGCGGAGGCGGAGGAGCAGGGGACCGACACGGTGCGGAACCGGGTGGAGGCGGCGGCGCGGGCGGCGTCGTTGTGCCTGGACGAGCTGCTGGCGGACAACTCGGTGGCGCTCGAGGGCGCTACGATCATCGACGCGTTCGACCGCAGGTTCGTGTTCGTCGCCGTGCACGGGCTGGGGGGGCGGGAGGCGCAGCTGCTCACGGGGACGTGCGAGATCAGGGAAAGCACCGAGCGGAGCGCGGTACTGGCGGTGCTGGATGCAACCAACCGATGGACTGACGCACGGCGGTAAGACGTCGCTGACGCGGCAGTGACGTTCCTTCCAAGATATTGTAAATCAATAGTTTAGACAGCACACAAATCTGGTGTTGCACGCAGTCCACAAACCCCCTTGCGCACTTCCCATTTTCGCGTTATTTGGGGTTCTGTGAGTTTGCCAAAGCACAAGCGATACTGGGGTACGCAGCGCGTGGCGCGCGTCTGTCAGGTCTCCCCCGCGACGGTAGCGAACTGGATTGACCAGGGGCTGCTGAAGGGGCACAAGACACCGACGGGGCGGCGGCGTGTGGAGGCGGAGGACTTGACGGCGTTTTTGCGGTCGCACGAGATGTCGGTGCCGCCCGAGCTCGAGGGGGGGAACGGGCACGACGTGGTGGTGGTGGTGGACGACGATCCGGGCTACCTGAAGGCGCTGGTGCTGACGATCGAGCGGTCGGATTTGGATGTGGAGGTGGTGGAGGCGGCGACGGGGGTGGACGCGCTGCTCGAGATCGGGCGGGTGCAGCCGTCGCTGATCGTGCTGGATTACAGTCTGCCCGACCTGAACGCGCCGGAGGTGATCCGGCGGCTGCTCGAGCCGGGGCGGCGGCTGGACGCCGAGGTGATGGTGGTGACGGGGGGGATGCCGGATCAGGCGGCGGTGGCGCTGCGGCAGATGGGGGTGAAGGTGATTCTGAACAAGGCGGCGGGGATGCCGGCGGTGGTGGAGGCGATGGGGGAGGCGTTGCGGCGGCGCAAGGCGGCGTAGGCTACACAACGGATTGAAGGGTTTTGGGTTGCGCCGGGCCAATCGGAAGCCGGCGAGCCACATAGAGACAATTCGAAAAAAGGGGCCCCTGGTCACCGCTACCAAAGAGCGGAGCTGAGCGAAAAGTGTACGAGCGGAGCGTTCGGGTACGCCATAGCGAGGCGTGCCACTCCTAGCGGTCGAGGATGACTCGCAGTAACTCGAAGGGGGTGACGCTCAATGTTGCATGCGCTCGCATTTCTTTTTGCGGCTGTCGCGAAGTTGGTTGTCGCGAATGGCACAGTGTCGTGGTAGTGACCTATGGGGCCCTTTCCCTACTTACCTAACAGCAAATCTGGGGATGACCGAACCGCTTAGACGGAAGCTGCAGCAAGCGCTGATCTACACCTACATCAGCGCTGTATCGGCTGCCACACTGTGGGTGCTGGCACTCCGAGAGTGGGATATCCCCGCGCCGTTCCCGTCCAAGTTCTGGAATGCCATCGCTGCATTTGTAATTCTCGGGATCGTAAGCGAATCATTCTCGTTCACGATCCCCGTAGCGAACGTACGGACCTCGGTGTCCTTCGTTCCCTTCATTGCATCGGTCGCCCTTTTTCAACATCCCTGGCCTATGTTGATCGGGGGACTCACAGCGTTAGTCGCTGACACTTTCGTTCGCCACAAGCCGCTGATTCGCGTTTGGTTTAACACGGCCCAGTTCATGCTCGCCTCGGGCCTTTGCGCTTGGGTGTATACCGCTCTAGGTGGATCGGTCAGCTTGGAGAGGTTCAGCTTCTTCCCGCTCCCCTTCGCCTGTCTCGTCATAGTTTACTTCCTGGTCAATCACGGTAGCGTGGCGTTGGCGGTCTCTCTCAGCACCGGCGTGTCGGTCCGCGAGGCTTGGGACAGAATTGGCAAGGACGCCCTTGCAACTGACCTTTTGTCTAGTACGCTGGCCGTTTTGCTGGTCTTCCTCTATGTAAAGCTGCAGTTACTCGGATTGGCGATCCTCGTATTCCCGCTGTTTCTCGTGCGCCAATTGTACCAGATGAACTTTCGGATGCAGCTTGAATTGGAGGAGAAGCTTGAGTTGATGGTTAAAGCTATGGAAGCTAGAGATCCCTATACGTCAGGTCATTCCCTCAGGGTCTCCGAGTACGCTCTTGCCATAGCGCGCGAATTGCGACTGTCGGCGAATGACGTGGATGAGATCAAACGCGCCGCGCTCCTACATGATGTTGGCAAGATCTATGAAGAGTTCGCACCGCTGCTACGCAAAGAGGGCAAACTGACTCCTGAAGAGCGGATGACGATGCGAACTCACGTAATCCGAAGTGCGCAGCTCGTCGAGACTGCGACCCGACTTCGTGGATCGGTCCAAGCCATGATTCGGCACCATCACGAGAATTTTGACGGATCGGGGTACCCCGACGGCTTGACGAGCAACGATATACCGATGGGCGCGCGCATCATCATGATCGCCGACACTATTGATGCAATGACAACTGATCGGCCATACCGCCGCGCCATGAGTGTATCCCGTGCGATAGAGGAGTTAGAAGCGTTCGCAGGGCGTCAGTTCGACCCGCAGCTCGTAAAACTAGTTTCCAAATCCGCGAGCATCCGTAGGTTGGTTGGAGGGGATCGCAGCGCGCCTGAGCCCTCCGCCGAGACTCCCCGAGTGCCGAGGCCGGCCTGGGCCCACCGAATCGCCCACTGAGCGTCAGGTCGTATCCGCGCGTATGCACGTGCCACGAGACTAGCTTCCCGAGGTCAGCCAATGTCGTTCGATGCCCGCATCGTCGGCGGGGCGGATACTAGTGCCCCGATCTACAGCGAGACTCTTCCCCGTTCGCCCTTTAGCAGCAGGTGTTGTGGTCCTCGAACGCTCTGCGTGAGAAAGCCTTGGGCGACGAGAATTGCCCGTAGGCCCGCAAAGCCAAGCTCGTCCAGGAGGTTCAAGTCGGCTTTGGTCTCCTCTGAATAGCTGCCAAACGAGATCATATCGAGCCATGCGTTGCATCCCGCGACATCGGCGAAGTAGAGGGGATGTCGGCCTCGATACTTCGCCCGGCATTGGCGGGCGAGCACGCGGGCAGCATCGGGCCCATCAACGTGTAGAGCTCTGTGGATTCTCAGCATGTCGAACAGACCGGCATGCGGCGCCGCCCTCTCCTTTCCCCACGCTACCCGCTGTGCTGTCTCGGTTAACTCCAACGCAAGAGTGACGTCACGGTTCTGAAGAGCGAAGCTTGCGCAACCTAGAAGGAATTCCATGGTGGCGAACCAGCTGCGCTCGCGATTGCTCGCCTCTTGAGCTGCACCTAGCGATTTCAACGCCGCATCCTGCTGACCGTTCATGAAGAGAGACGCTGCTAGATTCAGGTGAATACTCACCAATCGTGGACTCAACGCTCGTCCGGCTGTTGCGACAGCCAGCTCGCCAAACTTCACCGCTGATGCGAAGTCTCCTTGATGAAGCTTCGCGACACAAAGATTAGACGCGATGACCGCGGACCTTAGGTCGTCACCAATCTTAGTGCTGAGGGTCAACGCCTTGTGGTAAGCCTCGCAGGCAGACTCGAACTCGCCGAGTCCCTGCTTGCACGTTCCGTATGCAGTGTATCCGAGCGATAGGCCCGCCGGGTCTTGGCGCGTATGCCATGTTCTGATGGCGGATTCCAAGCCGGTCGCTCCCGCGGCGAGTTCGAAGAAAAAGAAATCGCAGTAAGCCTTGGAATAGCAGAGCATAGGCGGCACCTCGGTCGCGAGTTGCGATATCGCGATTTCGGCTTGCTCTCGCGCTGAAGCTACCCTACCCTCGTCCCCCGCATTGGCACCCGATCTGGCGCACTCAAACAGTGCGTTCCCGATAAGCTCGGGATCCCCAGTCTCCCGCGCCGCCACAAGTGCGGCGTCCGCAGCGTTGCAGTAGCCGAGTCCAGGCTCCTGATTCAGCAGATACGCCACAGTAGCCTGCATTCGGGTCGCGAGTGCTCTGTCACGAGCTGACAACCCGGCCTCCTGTCCTAGAAGAATCAGGACCGGCGCCGCAGCCTCGGCCTTGGACTGACCCACGAGGGCTCTTGCGAGAAGCAAGCGGAGCTGCCTCGCATCATCCTCTCGGCAGGGCTCACGAGCGAGGACAGTAAGGATCTGCTCAGCCTCCAGGAAGCCGCCGCTACTGATGGCAGCTTCCGCACCCTCGATCGCACTCGACAC
>WNEX01001805.1_pt1 | contig 10032 bp, 8 predicted proteins | sample 5399841 | NCBI WGS metagenome assembly WNEX01 (sample SAMN13153337, study PRJNA577476) | soil metagenome | isolation source: 40 cm grassland meadow soil 2 days after 1st rain plot 5 | place: USA:California | collected 2015-09-18 | reverse complement strand
ACGGCCCCAGCTCGTGCGCCAGCTTCCTCGTGAAGGCGATGATCCCGCCTTTGGCGGCGGCGTACGCGCTGCTGCTGCTCGGGCTGAGCCCTCGTCCAGCGATAGACGAGATGTTCACGATCTTCCCGGTGCGCTGACGCTTCATGACTGGCGCGACCATGTGGCAAAAGAGAAACGTCCCGTCGAGGTTGAAGGTGAGGAGGCGCTGCCATTCGGCGAGCGTGAGCTCGTCGACGGCGGCGGCCGGCCGCGGGATGATGGTGCTCCCGCCCACCGCGTTGACCAGGATGTCGATGCGCCCGAGTTCGCGGACGACGCCCGCCACCACGTCCTCGACCTGAGCCGGGTCCAGGGCATCGGCCGGCCGCGCGTGCGCCTGGCCGCCGGCGCGCCGGATCGCGCCCATGGCCTCCTCGAGGCGGCCCTTGTCGGTGTCGACGCCGACGACGATCCCGCCTTCGCCGCCGATGATCTCGGCGGTGGCGCGGCCGATCCCGCTCCCCGCCGCCGTGATGAGCGCCACCCGCTCCGTGAATCGCATCGTCACCGGGCAAGGATAGCGCGCCACGGGGACGATTGCCTCGCGAGCCGAGTGCCACTACGATCCCGGCACGGAGGGTTCTATGACGACGGCTCTGCCTCGACCGTTCACCGGCGAGGAGTTCCTGGACAGCCTGCGCGGCGGGCGGGAGGTCTGGATCTACGGCGAACGGGTCAGGGACGTGACCACGCACCCCGCCTTTCGCAATCCGGCACGCATGCTGGCCCGACTCTACGACGCGCTCCACGAGCCGGCGATGCATGCCGTGTTGACGTGCCCGACCGACACGGGCTCGGGTGGCTACACGCACAAGTACTTCCGCGCGCCGAGGAGCGCCGACGACTTGATCGCCGCACGTGACGCGATCGCCGCCTGGGCGCGCCTCACGTACGGCTGGATGGGGCGCTCGCCCGACTACAAGGCGTCCTTCCTGGCCACGCTCGGCGCCAACGCCGACTACTACACGCCCTACGCGGACAACGCGCGGCGCTGGTACCGCGCGGCTCAGGAGCGTGTCCTGTTCATGAATCACGCCCTCGTTCAGCCGCCGGTGGACCGCCATCGCCCGCCGGACGAGGTCGCCGACGTCTACGTGCATGTCGAGAAGGAGACCGACGCCGGACTGGTCGTGAGCGGAGCCAAGGTCGTCGCCACCGGTTCGGCGCTCACCCACCACAACTTCATCGCCCATCCGACCACCGTGCCCATCAAGACGAAGGAGTTCGCGGCGGTCTTCATCGCCGCCATGGACACACCGGGGGTCAAGCTGATCTGCCGGCCGTCCTACGCGATGACGGCGGAAGTCATGGGGAGCCCGTTCGACTATCCGCTCAGTAGCCGCATGGACGAGAACGACGCGATCCTCGTCCTCGATCACGCGCTCGTGCCCTGGGAGAACGTCTTCGTGTACGAAGACGTGGAGAAGTCGAACACGTTCTTCCCGGGTTCCGGCTTTCTCCCGCGCGCGATGCTCCACGGCTGCACGCGCCTGGCGGTCAAGCTCGATTTCATCGCGGGCCTCGTCCTGAAGGCCGTGGACGCCGTCGGCTCGCGCGAGACGCGCCACGTCCAGGCGTCGGTCGGAGAGGCGATCGCCTGGCGCAATCTCTTCTGGGGTCTGAGCGACGCGATGGCGCGCGCGCCCGTGCCATGGGCCGGCGGCAGCGTGTTGCCCAACCCGGAGTACGCGCAGGCCTACCGCGTCTTCTCGACCGTCGCCTACCCCCGCGTCAGGGAGCTCACGGAGAGCATCCTGGGGAGCGGGCTGATTTACATGAACTCGCACGCCGTCGACTTCCGGACGCCGGCGCTCCGCCCCTATCTCGAGAAGTACCTGCGCGGCTCCGACGGCACCAGCGCGGTCGAGCGCCTCAAGCTGATGAAGCTCCTGTGGGACGCGATCGGCACCGAGTTCGGCGGGCGGCACGAGCTGTACGAGCGCAACTATGCGGGCGCCGCCGAGACGATCCGCGTCATCACGCTGGAGATGGCCCAGGCGAGCGGCCAGACCCGGAAGTTCAGAGGCTTCGCCGAGCAGTGCATGGCCGAGTACGACCTCGACGGCTGGACCGTGCCCGACCTGATCACCCCGGAGGACGTGAACCTCTTTCTGCGGAGGCCACGATGACGCAGATTCCAAACACGGCGAGGGAGCGTCTGGCCGCGGGTCAGCTCTGCCTGGGCATGGCGCTGCGCCAGGCGCGCACCGTCGAGATCGGGCGCGTCCTGGCCGCGTGCGGATTCGATTTTGCGTTCCTCGACATGGAACACAACACGATGAGCATCGACACGGCGGCGCAGATCGCCGTGGCCTGCCACGACGCGGGCGTGACGCCGCTCGTGCGTGTGCCGGGCTACGAGCACTACCTGGCCACGCGGCTGCTCGACGCGGGGGCGCTGGGGATCGTCTTCCCACACGTGGACACCCCCGAGCACGCGAGGCAACTCGTCAGCAACTGCAAATATCCGCCCATGGGTCACCGCTCGCTGGGCGGCCCGATGGCGCAGCTCGGCTTCCGCCCGTACCCGCGGGCCGAATCCACGGCGCTCGTCAACGAGGCGACGCTGGTGGTGACAATGCTCGAAACCCCCACGGCGATCGACAACGCCGACGCCATCGCCGCCGTCCCTGGAGTGGACGTGCTGCTGATCGGTACGAACGACCTGACCCTCGAGATGGGCATCCCCGGCAAGTACGACGACCCCCGGGTCATGCGCGCGTACGAGACGGTCATCGCCGCCTGCACGCGACACGGCAAGTACCCGGGCATGGGGGGAATCTACGACCACCCGACCATGGAGAAGTACATCAAGGTCGGCGCGCGCTTCGTCCTCTGTGGCAGCGACCTCTCCTTCGTCATGGCGGGGGGTCAGGCGCGGGTCGACTTCCTCCGAGGTGTCAAGCTGGTCAGAACTTGACACAGTCAAGTAAATGCTTGACAGTGTCATCCACAGGGCCCTCCGGGAGGGTGACGGTGGCCGAGACCGGCTTCGCGGCGCGCGTCGCGGCGGTGCGGCGGTTCAACCGCTTCTACACCAAGCAGATCGGTGTGCTCCACGAGGGCTACCTCGCGAGCCCGTTCTCGCTGACCGAGGTGCGTGTCCTCTATGAGCTCGCGCACCGGGAGAAGCCCACGGCAACCGAGCTCGGCAACGAGCTGGGGCTGGACGCGGGGTATCTGAGTCGGATTCTCCGAGACTTCGAACGGCGTCGCCTCCTCGACCGCCGACCCTCAAAGGCCGACGGCCGACAGAGCCTGTTGTCGCTGACCGAAAAGGGGCAGAAGGCGTTCGCCCCGCTCCACGCGCGCTCGCGCGACCAGATCGGCGCGATGCTGCGGAGGTTGGCCGCCGCCGACCAGAACCGCCTGCTCGGGGCGATGGGCACCATCGAGGGCCTGCTCGGCGCGCAACGCGAGCGGAAGGCCCCGTACCTGCTCCGACCGCATCAGCCCGGCGACATGGGCTGGGTCGTCCATCGTCACGGCGTTGTGTACGCCCAAGAGTACGGCTGGGACGAGCGATTCGAGGCGCTGGTCGCGAGCATCGTGGCGAAGTTCATCCAGCATCACGACCCGAAGCGGGAGCGCGCCTGGATCGCGGAGAAGGACGGCGAGATCGTGGGGTCCGTGTTCCTCGTCAAGCAGTCCACGGCGGTGGCCCAGCTTCGCCTGCTGCTCGTCGAGCCCAAGGCGCGCGGACTCGGCATCGGCGCGCGCCTCGTGGACGAATGCGTGCGCTTCGCCCGGCACGCAGGTTACCGCAAGATCACGCTGTGGACGAACAGCGTCCTGCGCGCCGCCCGGCGCATTTACGAGGGCGCCGGCTTCCGTCTTGTCGGCAAGGAGCGCCACCAGAGCTTCGGCCACGATCTGGTCGGAGAGACGTGGGAGCTCCCGTTGTCACGGGCCGGCGCTGAGGGTCCGGGAGTGAGGAACGTCAGGGGCCGGGCGGAGCGAGCGCGACGAGGCGCGGCATGACCTCGGCGGTGAACAAGTCGATCGAGGCGCCCGCCTCCGCCTCGCCTCCCGGCAGATCTCCTCGGTCTCCAGGTGGTGCAGGTTGAAGTACGCCATCTCGTAGGGAACGATCCCCCGGCCCACACCGAGGTCGAAGCGCCCGCGCGAGAGCTGGTCGAGCATGCAGACCTCTTCGATGAGCCGGAGCGGGTCGTAGAGCGGCAGGCAGTACACGCACGGTCCCAGACGGATCCGCCGGGTCCGCTGGGTGGCTGCGGCGAGGAAGATGCCGGGCACCGGCGCCAGCCCGAGCGGCGTCGCGTGGTGCTCGGCGAGGTGATACGCGGAGAAGCCCGCGGCGTCGTACTTCTCCAGCAGACGCAACCGGCTCTCGTAGAACTCGTCGAGCGGCACCTCACGCCGGTCGAGGTGATCGAAGATCCCCAGGTCCATCAGGGACCGACCGGCACGCTCACCCTCCGCCTCCACTCGGGCGCCGCGGGGTCGCCGACGCCGTCGTCTCTTGACGCGTCACTTCTCGGACGCGATAGCGGACGGCCCGCCGCATCATCCATCGAACCGCCAACAGATCGACGAACGCTCGGAGCGCACGGTTCTTGATCCCGTACTTGGACCGGCCGAAACGGCGCGGGCGGTGATGCACCGGGACCTCGACCACCTGGTAGCCCGCCGTCCGGAGCAGGGTCGGCACGAACCGATGCATGCCCGTGTAGGGCGGGATCGCGCCGACACACTCCCGACGCATCACGCGCAGGCTGCAGGCGCTGTCCCGCACGGCGTCGCCCGTGAGCCAGTTGCGAATGGCGTTGGCGACGCGCGAGGAGGCGCGCCTCGGCCAGGGATCGCGGCGCTGGCGCCGCCAGCCCACCGCCGCGTCGGTGCCCTCGAGCGCCGCCAGCAGGAGTGGCAGGTCCTGCGGGTCGTTCTGGAGGTCTCCATCGAGGGTCGCGACGATCTGTCCCCGCGCGGCCTCGTAGCCCGCGTGGAACGCGGCCGTCAGCCCGGCGTTCGCGTCGAAGCAGAGGAGGCGTACGCGGGGATCCTGCGCCATGACGGCGCGGATCGCGTCGGCGCTCCCGTCGGTGGAGCCATCGTCCACGAAGACGATCTCCGCCGATCGACCGAGCCGCCCGAGGACGGCGTCGAGCTCCATCCAGAGGAGCGCAATGTTCTCCACCTCGTTGAACACGGGGACGATAACCGACAGCTCGAGCGCCTGGCTCATCGCGTCGATCGGCCGACGACGACCATCGTCTTGTCCGCGAGGGGGGCGGACGCCAGCACCCGCCACGCGGAGTCCGCCGCCGGCGCCAGCGCCCGCCACCGTTCGGCCGTCATGATGAAGGCGTCGTGCGGGGCGGTGGCGAGACGGGCCCGCACGGCGGCATCGTCTGCGATCTCGACGACACGACGCTGGAGATAGAAGTCATAGCTCAGCCGGAGGCCAGGATAGCCGACCACCGTCCCGCCCGGCGCAACGTTCGCGGCGGCTGCGACCGTGAGCGGTCGCACGTCGAAGGCACGGGTGTAGCGGATCGGGTACGTGATCCCCTCGACGAGGAGGATGCCCGCCATGGCGAGCGCGAGCCCGACGGCCCCGGTGGTGGGCGCCCCGAGCCGCACGCCCCGCACCAGCACGACGCAGGCCGCGAGCCCCAGGGCGACGATCGCGACCCGCTCCCATCCCGCCTCCGGAATGTACACGCGGTCTTCGTCCCCGACGAGACGCGTCAGGGGCGAGAGCGCACTGGCCCCGGCGGCGGCGACGGCGAACACGCCGCCCACGAGCGACGCGAGATTCCGCGCCCGCCGCGCGCGGCCGGCGAGCTGGGCGGTCAGGAACTCGGCGGCCAGGAGCGCGAGCCCCGGAGAAACCACCAGCATGTATCGAGAACGATAGTTCCCTGAGATGGCGATGAGCAGCCACAGGGTCGCCGTCCAGAGCGCGACGCGCCGCCGTCCGGCATCGGGAGACTGCCGCCACCAGACCGGCGCCGCGGCGGCGAGCAGGGTCCAGGGGAGGAACGACACCAACGGCGCGTAGAGCGCCGTGAGCCGAGGCAGGATGGCCCCGAGCAGGTACCACGTCAGGTAGTGACCGCCGAGGACCTGATCGCCGAAGCTGCCCTGCGACCAAGCCTGGTACGGCACCAACCACACGATCGCGGCCACACCGAAGGCCAGACCGGTTCCGAGCAGCGGGCGGAGCTTGCGAAGCGCGGCGGGTCCCTCCGTGAACCCCACCGCGACGCCGGCGGCGGCGAGCGCGGCGAGCGCCTGCGGCCCCTTGCTGAGGAGGGCGCCCGTGAAGCAGGCGTAAAAGGCGAGCACTGGCGTGAGCGACCATCCGGCGCGCTGACCCCTGAGGAGCCAGTAGAGGGCCCACACGAGCCACGCGTTCAGCATCCCGTCCGGCAACACCTGATGGCTCAGTTCGAAGTAGAGCGGCGTCGTGGCGAGGATCAGGCCCGCGACGGCGCCGGCCTGCCATCCCCAGAGGAGCCGCCCGACCGCGATCACGCCCGCGACGCCGGCCACGGACGAGACGAGCGCTGGGATCGCGGCGCTCACCTCCGTCACGCGGCCGAAGGGGACCGACGCCACGGCCACCGCCCAGAAGAAGAGCTGGGGCTTATTGAGGTAGTGGCGGCCGCGGAGCTCGGCGACCAGCCACCGGCCGTGGTCGAGGGCGTCTTGCGCCAGCAGCGCGAATCGCGCCTCGTCCGACGACCAGAACGGGCGGCGTCCCGCAGGGGTGGCGAGGATCACCGCGGAGAGGACAAGGACGCCGAGAATTGAGGCGCCGGGACGTGGCAGAGCGCCGCCCATCGCTCGTCAGGATACACGAGGTCTTCGGGGTACTATATCCGCGCGACGGCGGTCCGCCGCCGCTGCTAAGGAGGAGAGGCGTGGCTAAATTCAAGATCGTCACACCGGCTGGGGCGGGCTACGGAGCGCCGGGTTACGCGCTGGAGATGGAAGCCCTCGGCCCGCTCGGCGCGGAGATCGTCGAAGTCGAGGCCAAGACGGAAGACGACTTCGTCAAGACGGCGCGCGACGCCGACGCCCTGTACGCCAAGGGGCGCCGCATCACCAAGCCGATCGTCGATGGCCTCGAGCGGTGCCGGGTGATCGCCCTCGGCACCGTCGGGGTCGACTCCGTAGACGTCGCCGCGGCCACGGCGCGAGGGATTCCGGTCACCAATGTTCCGGACACGTTCATCGAGGAGGTCGCCGACCACACGATGACGCTGATCCTGGCCACGTTCCGCCGGCTGGTCGTCCAGGATCGGCTGGTGCGCGAAGGACGGTGGCGAGAGGGGCGGCCAATGCTGTACGAGCTTCCACGGCTCATGGGTCAGACCCTGGGCTTCGTCGCCTTCGGTCACGTGGCGCGGGCCGTCGCGGTCCGGGCCAGGCCGTTCGGCGTGCACATGCTGGCCTACGACCCCTACATCGAAGAGCTGGTCATGAGCCAGTACGGGGTGGAGCCGGTGGGCCTCAGCGAGCTGCTGCAACGCTCGGACATCGTCTCCATGCACGCTCCCGCGACGCCGGACGCCCAGCACCTCTTGACCGAAGAGCACTTCCGGTCGATGAAGCGGAGCGCGATCTTCGTGAACACCGGGCGTGGGCCGACGGTGGACGAGCCGGCGCTCATCAAGGCCCTCGAGGAAGGCTGGATCGCTGGCGCCGGCCTGGACGTGCTCGAGCAGGAGCCGCCCGCGCCGTCCAATCCGCTGCTCCGTATGGACAACGTCATCCTCACCGCGCACGTGGCGTCGGCCTCGGCGAGGTTCGATCCTGCGCGGCGGCGGCGAGTGGGCCAGGAGATCGCACTGGTACTCCGCGGCCGATGGCCCAGGAGCTGCGTGAACCCCGCGGTCCTCCCGAAGACCGGGCTGGTACGCTGGCAGCCTTACTCCATGGAACGAGGGCCGGGCGCGTAAGCGTCCCTGCGGAGGTGGACCATGGACTATGACGTCCTGATCAAGAACGGGCTCGTCGCGGACGGATCGGGGATGCCGGCCTACCAGGCGGACGTCGGGATCGCCGGCGGGCGGATCGTCGCGATCGGGAAGGTCGACGGGCGCGCGGGCGAGGTGGTCGACGCCACCGGCCAGGTGGTGGCGCCCGGATTCATCGACCCGCACACCCACTACGATGCCCAGCTCTTCTGGGACCCGCTCGCCACCCCGACGTCGTGGCACGGCTTCACGAGCGTACTTATGACCAACTGCGGCTTCGGCATCGCGCCCCTCAAGCCCGAGCATCGCGACTACATCCGGAGGATGCTGGCGAAGGTGGAGGCGATGCCGCTCGCGTCCTTGGAGCAGGGGGTCCCGTGGAGCTGGCAGAGCTACGGGGAGTACCTCCAGGCGCTCGACCGCGGCCTCGGCGTCAACGTCATGTCCCTGGCGCCGCACTCGACGATCCGGTACCACGTGATGGGTGACGATGCGCGCAAGCGCCCCGCCGCCGCGGAGGAGATCCAGGCGATGGCGGACGTCGTCGCCGAGTGCATGGACGCGGGTGCCTTCGGGTTTTCCTCCTCGTACGGCCCCGTCCACTTCGACGGCGACGGCCTGCCCGTGCCGAGCCGCTGGGCCGACGGCGACGAGATCATCGCGTTGGCCCGAGTGCTCAAACCCTTCCGGCGGGGCGTCGTCTGTTTCATCCCGAAGGAGGTCCCGCTCGTCGGCGCCGACGATATGCGCTACATGGCCCGGCTCTCGACCGAGAGCGGGCGCCCCGTCCTCTGGAACCTGTTATTGCACTCCTGGAACGCGCCGGACCACTGGCGGCAGGTTCTCGACTGGACCCGGAGCCAGTTCCGTGGGGGCGCCCGGGTCCACCCGCTCGCGCTCTGTGAGCGCTTCGACCTGAGCTTCTCGCTGCGCGGCGGGATCTTCGGCGACATGCCGGCCTGGAAGGACTTCTTCGAGACGTCACGCCCGCGGGCAGAGAAGCTCGCGCGCCTGCGTATGCCGGAGGTGCGTGCGGCGCTCCAGGCCGACCTGGACGACCCGACGCCGCGCGTGTTCTCCAAGCGCATGCAGGACGTGTTCGTCGACGCGGTCACCCACGAGCGGAACCGCCCCTGGCTCGGGAAGAACGTCGTCGAGATCGGGCGCGCGCAGGGGAAGAGTCCGCTCGACGCCATGCTCGATCTGGCCCTCGATGAGGAGCTCGGGACCGAGTTCCGCATCGTCGGATTCCAGAATGGTGACGAGGACGCGCTCCGGGCAATGATCGCGGATCCCCACGTCGTCGTCGGCGGTTCCGACGGTGGGGCGCACGTGGCCTTCATCTGTCAAACGGCCTATTCGAGCCACCTGCTCGGCTATTGGGTGCGGGACAAGCACGCGCTCTCTCTCGAGGCGGCCGTGCGGCGGCTGACGTTCGAGCCGGCGCTGCTGCTCGGCGTGCGGGACCGCGGGCTCGTGCGCGAGGGACTCGCTGCCGATCTCGTGGTCTTCGATCCGGACCGTGTGGCGGCGGGTGCCCGGGAGAACCGGCGCGACCTTCCGGGCAACGCCACGCGGATCGTCCGGCCCGCCGTGGGCTACCGCGCCACGCTCGTCAACGGCGAGGTGGTCCTGCGCGACGGCGAGGCCACCGGCCGCCTGCCGGGTCGCGTCCTGCGTGGCTCGAGCTGACGGAGAGGAGCGCATCAGGAGGGCTCGTCACATGACCGGACCCATCCCGGCGCGCTGGGCGCCTTACTTACAGAGCGTGCTTCGGATCGACGCCGCGCTCCTCTTCATGGCGCACGGCACCCAGAAGCTCTTCGCCGTGCCCGTCGCCCATCCGCGCGACCCCGTCGCGCTGGCCTCGCTGCAGGGCGTGGCCGGCGTCCTCGAGACGTTCGGCGGCTTGCTGCTGTTCGTCGGGCTCTTCACTCGGCCCGTGGCCCTGCTCCTCGCGGGAGAAATGGCCGTCGCCTATTTCCTCCGTCACGCGCCCCGGGGTTTCTGGCCGATCCTCAACCAGGGCGAGCTGGCGGCGCTC
>WNEX01004209.1_pt1 | contig 10038 bp, 8 predicted proteins | sample 5399841 | NCBI WGS metagenome assembly WNEX01 (sample SAMN13153337, study PRJNA577476) | soil metagenome | isolation source: 40 cm grassland meadow soil 2 days after 1st rain plot 5 | place: USA:California | collected 2015-09-18 | reverse complement strand
TGGTCTCGCCTTTACCCGGCGATTGTGCACCTTGGTGATGAAGTGCCGCAGCATGGCTTCCGTCACTTCGAAGTCCGCAATGACGCCATCTTTGAGCGGTCGCACTGCGACGATGTTTGCCGGTGTGCGACCGAGCATACGTTTGGCTTCGTCACCGACAGCCAGCACTCTGTTGGTGCCGGCCTGCACGGCAACGACAGATGGCTCGCGCAGAACGATCCCTTGATCCTTTACGTAAACAAGAGTGTTTGCCGTGCCGAGATCGATCCCGATGTCGCTGGATAACCAGCCGAAAAGTCCGTTGAACATGAATTATTAATTAGCAGCAACTTTCCAGCCCGGGAAGAAGCGCGTTCTTCCGCCCGAGGCGGCCTATCTTTATAGAAACCTCCCCACGAGCGCGATTCGGCCGGCTGAGTCGCCGTAACATGAAACAGAGAGGGACGCCGTCAAGCGCATTCTGTTGGAGTAATGGAGTATTCGAGTGCTGGAGTCTTGTGGAGGGGCTTGCCATTACTCCATTACTCCATTACTCCATCACTCCATGGGAAGAGTGATCGTCGCCCCATCCATTCTGGCAGCCGATTTCTCACGACTCGGTGACGAAATTCATCGGGTGGAGGTCGCCGGCGCCGATTGGATCCACTGCGACATCATGGATGGACATTTCGTCGATAACATTTCCTTCGGGCCGGAGATGGTCGGGCGAGTGCGCGGCCTAACAAGTCTGCCGCTCGATGTTCATCTTATGATCGAGCATGCCGATCATTACGTCCCGCGATTTATCAAAGCTGGCGCAAACTCGATCACTGTCCACGTAGAACCGGAGGCGAAACACAGCGTCACGAAAACATTGCAGCAGATTCGAGACGCCGGTTGCTGCGCCGGCCTCACTCTAAATCCCGAAACGTCATTCGATCTCGCCGAGTCGTTTCTGGACAAGATCGACTTGCTGCTGGTAATGACGGTGCATCCGGGTTTCGGAGGCCAATCCTTTCGAGCTGATCAAATGCAAAAAGTTAAACGTGCAAGATCGTTGAGCAGCAGGATCGACATCGAAGTAGACGGCGGTATCAATGCGGAGACTGCGCGAGTATCGATCGAAAACGGCGCAAACGTACTCGTCGCCGGCACTTCAATTTTTCACGCGAAAGATTACGCAAAGGCGATCCGCGAATTGCGGGGCGAATAGCAAGGCGGGTCATCCCGAGCGAAGCGAGGGACCTCACATTCGGAGTACCAAGCACGCAAGCGAATTAGCGTCATCAATCAGCTTGAGCGAGATCCTTCACTTCGTTCAGGATGACGACTAGCCAAATGAACGCCTACTACGTCTATATGATGACCAATCGCAGCCGGGTGGTTCTTTATACCGGCGTCACAAAGAGTCTCCAACGGCGTGTCTGGTTTCACGGCAACGCTTCAAAGCAAAGTTTTACTAAAAGATACAAGGTCGATCGCCTTGTTTACTATGAAAGATTTGATCGTGCTCGTGACGCAATCTCGCGCGAGAAAGAGATTAAGGGTTGGCGTCGAGAAAAGAAGAATGATCTCGTGCGAAGGCTCAATCCGAAGTGGGAAGATTTGGGAGAGAAGCTATTCGGAGATCGTAGGCGAGGTCCCTCGCTCCGCTCGGGATGACACGCACCTAAGATTGGTGCGCTAGCCCGCTACCACCGGCGCGGCTTCTTCAGTGGTTTCGGCCATCACCTCGTCGGTTTGCGTGACCCGAACGACTTCTTCGATGGTTGTTTTGCCTTCAGCGACGCGTCGCCAACCGTCCTGCCGCAAAGTCTCCATGCCCTCGGCGATGGCGCATTGCTTGAGCTCGCCGCCATCGCGTTTTCGCATGATCATCTTTCTCAGCGGTTCCGTGATGAGGCAAACCTCATAAATTGCCGCGCGCCCTTGATACCCAGTCTGACGGCATTGATCGCAACCGGCGCCGCGCTGGAAACTGGTACCGTGTTCTTTCACGGGAAAACCGATTTCCGCGAGATATTCGCGAGGATAATCGACCAATTGCGCGCACTCTGAACAAATCGTGCGCACGAGTCGCTGTGCAATAAACGATTTGACCACCGATGCGAGTAGAAATGGTTCCACATCCATATCGAGCAAACGGGTGATGCCACCAACAGCATCGTTCGTGTGCAGGGTGCTAAAAACAAGGTGACCCGTCATCGCCGCGCGGATCGCGATATCCGCAGTTTCAACATCACGAATCTCGCCGACCATCACCACATTGGGATCCTGTCGCAAAATGTGACGTAGACCTTTGGCGAACGTCAGATCGATCTCCGGTTTCACATCGATTTGCGAGACGCCGGGAATTCGATATTCCACCGGTTCTTCGACGGTAATAATGCGGCGTTGCACTGAATTGATGCTGCTTAGGAAGCAATAAAGCGACGTCGATTTTCCACAGCCGGTGGGGCCAGTGAGAAGAATAATTCCATTCGGCTGTGCCAGCAGATGCCGAATAATTTTCTCCTGCTTTTCGCTGAGATCGAGCCGCTCGAATCCGAACTGCTGCTCACCGCGGCTAAGCAATCGCAAACTAATCGATTCGCCGTTCACGGTGGGGATGGTTGAAACGCGTACGTCGATGTTTTGGCGGTTCGACTGCAAATTCATGCGCCCGTCCTGAGGCAGACGACGCTCCGCGATATCCATGTGCGACATCACCTTTAGGCGCGAGATGATGGCCGATTGCAGGACCCGCAATTGTGGCGGAACAGCGACCTCGTGCAGGATCCCGTCGATCCGATAACGAATCCTTAGATCGTTTTCCAGCGGTTCAACGTGAATATCGGTTGCGCGCTCGACGATTGCTTCGCGAATGATCTGGTTCACAAATTTCACCACCGACGCTTCGGGGTCGTCGTCATTCAACTCGATGGCAGTCTCGCTGTCCTGCAATACCTCGAAGGAACGATTCGTCTTAAGAATTTCGTCGAACGTTTCTGCGCCGACTCCGTAGAGAGTTTTCATCGCACGCAGAACTTGCGCGCGCGGCACCAGCACCCATTCAACTGGCTTTTTCAAAAGCTGCGACGCAAGCTGGCGGCCAATGGAATTGAAAAGATCGTATGTCGCCAGTACCACCGAATTTTCCTTCACCTCGATGGGCAGAATGTGATGTTGAAAAACAAAACGGCTCGGTAAAACCGATAACGTCGCGCGGTCGACCTTTTTCGCATCGATGGAGGTAACCGGCACGCGGAAGAAATTCCCGATCGCACCGAGGAAAAGTTGTTCGTCCACCTTACCGGAATCGAGCACCTGGCTCACCCACGAACCGCCGTTCAGGTTCACGGCCAGTTGTGCCGCTTCTTCAGTCGAAGAGACGCCGCTTTCCAGCAGCAAATTAATCAATGATTGACTGGCAGGTGAACTCATGAGGCCCAGCGTTCAGTAGAATCGACAACGCAGAATTGGAAGCGTTCGAATGAAGCCGATTTAGGACGTTTCGCAAGTGCTTTCACGTATAATGCGTGGGTACGAATATTACGCGGCAACGAGAGTCAGGCGTCGCAAAGCTCCGCCTTCCATATCTTGTCAAGGCATGTGCAACGCTCGTCGCACAGAATCGGTAAGGGTCCCCGTGACGCGCATCGAATAATTTTTTTGAAGCCGCGCGATGGCGTCGCTTACCTCGGGAGTAAATACGCCGTTAATGGGACCGCAATAATAGCCCAACCGGCGCAACCCGGTTTGCATCGAGCCTACGTAAGCCGGTTGCAGAATGATCTCGTTGAGCTAATGGGTCGGGCGAACGCCAAATGTCGTCAATGATTGCGAAATCGTCGGCTTGGGCGATGGTCGCGGCGAGGCCAAGAATTACGGCGAGAGTTAATCGTTTCATAACTGCGAGATTACTTAATATATTTCGCTGGAGGAATATCGGGCGGTGGTAAGGTTAATTGTTTGCCTTCCCTTGGCTTGGGACATTCAGGACAGTCGTCCTGCTCGAGTTCAGGTCCAAAGTGCGTCCTGTCCTCCTGTTTTTGGCGGAGCCGATAAGCGTCTAGTTTAGTCAGCGTGACCTCTGGGCGCATTAGAATGATTAGTTCCGTACGGATCCGACTGTCCTTTGTGCTCCGGAAAGCCGCACCCAGATACGGGATACGAGACAGATAAGGAATGCCGTTGGTGGTTCTTTGCTTATTGTCTTCAATTAACCCGCCAAGAACAATCGTTGACTTATTCGGAGCAGATACATTTGTTCGGATGTACCGCGTGGTGATTTCGGGCACCAGGTTTCCGCTAATTAGTCTGTTGTTGCCCAGGGCGTCGATCTTTTGAAGGATATCGAGCGACACTTCTTTCTCCGAATTAATGAGCGGGACTACCTCAAGCTGAAGCGCAACCTTTTTGTATTCGATGCTCGATTGCACCGAACCTACATTCACGGTCGTGGTAGCATTCGTCAGAGTGCTCACCGGCACGGGAACTTCCGAGCCCGAGGCGATGATAGCTTTCTTATTGTTGCTTGTGAAGACCGTGGGTCGCGAAATGATTTTGAACTTACCGGTGGACTCGAGCAAGTGCACTATGGCTGCGAAGGCGTCGCCTGCTGCCACATAAACATTGGTACCACTGGTCGCAGTCTTAAGGATTTTGCTGAAGTCGATGATCTTGGAGGGATCCATAACAGCGGTGGCGGGAATGCCTGGGTTGTTGTCGCCAAATACCCCGTTGTTAGTTGAGGTGCCCACAAATCTGTTGTGGTACTTCGCGAAGTAATCCGCGCCGAATTCCTCGTCGTTGTTGAGCGTCAATTGACCGACAACTGTGCTCAGCGCCACTTGCGGGGCCTGAACGTCCATTTCGTCCAGAACCTTTTCCACTTTTACCACAACCTCGCGGTTCCCAAGGACGATGATGGAATTGGCGCGCTGATCGGCGATGAGTTTGGAGTTTCCGACTGTGACCGCTTGCGGCGTGGTGTTGACCGGCTGCGTAGAAAGTTCCTCGGAAATGTTCAGCGTGCTGCCACCGCCTGCCGTGCTGGATGTGCCACTTGTGCCGGTCAGGTCCGCACCAGCGCCTCTGCCGCCATAAGAAGGACTCGGACCGCGCTGCGGTTGTGGACTTGCACCAGGTAGCCCGCCACCGGGCAGTCCGCCAGCTCCAGCGCCCTCTGTGCCCGGCTCCGTTAACGCCTGAACCAACACCGGCAGAACGTCACCGGCTGAAATGTATTGCAAATAGCGCGTAACTGGTTTTGCAAACTCAACGTTAGCGTCGAATTCATGAATTAGTTCACGGATGAAAGGCATGTTGATTGGGCGCGTCACAACGTGGATTCGGTTGGTGCGCACGTCAGGGGTGAGCTTGATTTTCCCCACGATGATCGCTTCCTCGGACAGCACATTCAATCCGGCACCTTCGGCCTGCTGCGGTTGCGGGACCCCCCCTGGCATGTTCACCCTGCGGACACCCGGCTGAGTCGGCGATTCGGTGCCCTTTTCAAAAATATCCTTGAGCATGTCGCAGACTTTGCTCGCGTCGGCGCGATCGAGCTTTATAAACTCACTCACCACTTCGGCCGGCGCCACGTCCACCTGATTAATCACACTGGCAAGTTGTCGGATGATGTCGGCGTTTTGCGTCACCAGAAGAGCGGATGCTTTCGGCAAGGCGAGGATATTGATCGTCCCCGAGCTTCCCTGAAAATATGCCATCAAGACTTGTTGGAGTTCCTGAGGATCAGCATACTGCAATCGGAACAGGAAGCTGATCACCGGGTTTCCTGCCGGAATATCCGCCAGATCGGAAACGATTGGCACCGGCGCTTTTCGAGGATTTTGACCCGCCCCCACAACGTCCAACAGGTCGCGGCCAGCCGGAACGAGGGAGATTCCGTTCAGGGACATACTCATTTCGATGATTTTGATGGCTTCTTCGCGCGACACGTCTTTGGCGATGAAAATATTCACCTTGCCCTGCACGAAATTATCCATCACCAACTTCTTGCCGGTGAGCTGCTCATAGAGATGCAGTACATCGACGACATCGCTATTCGGGAATTGAAGCCTAACCATAGCGGGGGCGTTTGGAGGGGGAGGAGCCGGGGCTTCCGCCGCCGGCGCTTTCGCCGTCTGAGAAGCAGGAGATGATTCGGGACGCCCCAGCTTGCTCTGAGCCGAGGCTGCGGTCGCGCTGGCAAGCACCAGCGTCGCGATGCAGAAAAAGCGGTGCACAGCCTTATTTAAATGGATGGCCGACGCTAGTGCATTTGTGAGACCCGTCAAAATATTTCCCTCGGTTCAAACAATCCTTTGATGCTCACGCTGGACGCGGCAGGGCACCTAGTTTACAAGAGATTGCCGTCGCTGCAAATGATCAGTCCTGTAAGTCTGGGTGGGGCGCGCTGGATCGCAATCACTTATTGTTCCTTCTTTGCGATCACTCTCTTCGCCGCGCCCAAACAAACCGCAAATGCGCTCACTCAGATTCGATCTGTCCTTCAGGCACAGCAGGATGCTTGGAACCGGGGCGATATCGACGGATTCATGAATGGATACGCCAGCTCGGCATCGACTGTCTTTATTTCGGAAGACACAATCGCACGCGGCTGGCAAACAGTGCGCGATCGTTACAGGAAAAAATATTCCAGTCGCGCGAAGATGGGGACCCTCACGTTTTCTGACCTTGAAATCACTCTGTTATCATCTCATTCCGCGGTGGCGTCCGGACGTTGGAAACTGAAGCGTGCAAACGACCAGCCGCACGGACGGTTTACCCTTATTCTTAGACGCCAGCTGGAAGGCTGGCGAATTGTGTACGATCATACAAGCGCGGCTTCGCCGCCGAAGTAATTCGTTAAAAAGTTACAACGTTAAAACAGCGTTCCTTTTTAACGTTGTAACCCCTTTAACTTTTTAACCTAGCTAGAAGCTTCTCGTGGATATTATCAAACCCGCCATTGCTGAAAACCGCGACGATGTCGTTTGGCCGCAGCATCGGAACCATTCGATCCACAATCGCATCGGCGTTCCGCTCGTAAAACGCAGGACGGCCCGCCTTGGCAATCGCAGCCACAACTCTTTCGGGATTTAATCGGTCTTCTTCAGGGATCTGCTCCAGCTTGGCGACCTGCGCAATGAAAACTCCATCGGCTAACTTTAACGCGTCCGGAAGCTGTTGTTGAAAGACTGCGCGACGCGTTGTGTTGGAGCGCGGTTCGAAGACAGCCCACAGCCGACTTCCTCGATAGCGATGGCGCAATGCTTCCAAGGTGTATGCGATCGCGGTAGGATGATGACCGAAATCGTCGATCACCTTCACCCCCCGGGCCTCCCCGCGGAGTTCCTGCCGCCTGGCGATCCCGGCAAAAGTCTTAAAGGCGTTGTCGATTTTTGCCTTCGGCACATCGTAAAACCTCGCTGCCATCGCAGCCATCGCAGCGTTGTGCACATTAAATTCGCCTACGAGCGGAATCTCGAACGTCTCATCTCCAAGCTTAAATCTGGAACCTTCAGCCGAGGAGGCAACATCACGGATTCGCTGCGCGCAATTCTTCGAGAAACCCACTTCAATCATCTGTGCAAGACAATCTCTTGCGACCTCAACGCAATTAGCATCGTCGCCATTCACCAGCACCATGCCGTTGCGAGGAACGATGTTGAGCAAACGCCGAAAGCTGAGCTTGATCTCATCGAGGTTGTTGAAGATATCCGCGTGATCAAACTCGATGTTGTTTATGATCAGCAGCTCCGGCAGGTAATGAATAAATTTTGAGCGCTTGTCGAAAAAGGCTGAATCGTACTCGTCGCCTTCGATCACGAAATACTTCGAATCATTCAGGCGCGCACCCTGGCCAAGGTTTTTCGGGAGTCCGCCGATGACGTAACCGGGTTTGAGCCCGGCTTTTTCCATGATCCAGGTGAGCAGCGCTGTTGTCGTTGTTTTACCGTGGGTCCCGGTAACAACGAGATTATGGCGGCCGCGCAAAAAATAATTCTTCAGCACTTCCGGCAACGAAAGGTAAAGGAGCTTTCTATTTAAAACGGCTTCCACCTCCGGATTCCCACGCTTCATCGCGTTGCCGATCACCACCACGTCTGAATCGGCAGGGATATTTTCCGCGCAATACCCGTTTCTTAACGAGATGCCCTTTTCACGAAGAAAAGTCGACATCGGCGGATACGCATTTTCGTCCGATCCTGTGACTTTGAATCCGCGCTCCTTGAGCGCTGCCGCCACCGACGCCATGGCCGTGCCGCAAATCCCAAGGAAATGAAATTTCTTCGGCGCTTCCTTCACGCCGGAGAAGAAACCACGGATTACGCGGATTTCACGGATAACAATTTGTAATAAAATATCCGTTTCATCCGCGTAATCCGCGGTTCTTATTTTTTCTCAAATACCTCTACCGCGTCCCACGCTTCATCCGGCGGGGCCTGTTCGTATTCGAGAGCGCGATTGAGATACATCTTGGCCAGTAAATCGTCCGGATAAAATTCCAGGAAACGAGAAAACAGAATCTTGGCCTCAGTAAAATCGCGTGCCCGGAATAGCTCCAGTCCCTCCTCGTACGTTTCGAGCCACTTCAAGAATTCTGGGTCGACCTCTTCGTTTCGTCCACCAATGAAAGTGAAAACATCCACCGGTTTGCTTTTGCCTTTTACCTGCACGCGGGCAACCGAGCGAAGATGAACCTCGTCACGCGTCAATTCAGCCGCTGAGGCGCCAACAAGAATATCCACGCCATAAATTCGCGTGAGCCCCTCCAGCCGCGACGCCAAATTAACCGAGTCACCGATGACTGTGGGATCCATCCGCTCGTGCGAACCAATATTGCCGACGACCACTTCGCCTTGATTGATGCCAATGCCCATGCCGAGCCCCATGCGGCCCTCTTCGCGCCATTTTTGATTGAGCTTCTTCAGCTCGCACCGCATCGCCAGCGCCGCGCGCGCGCAATTTTTCGCGTCCTGCGCCATGCCAAAACTGCGCACGTTCCCCCACACAGCCATGATCGCGTCGCCGATAAATTTATCGAGCGTCCCACCATTACTGAAAACAACGGAGGTCATGCGGCTGAGATATTCATTAAGTTGCGAGACTAGCGCCTCGGGATCGGCTTTTTCCGATAACGTGGTGAAACCAATCAAATCCGAGAACAGTACCGTCGCAGGGACGCGGACCCCGCGAAGTGAGCTGTAATAGCTGTCAGGATTTTCGAGGACTTCCTTGACTAAATTTTTCGAGACATAACGCTCAAGCGTCCGCCGGGTGCGTAATTTCTCGAGCCGCTCGATCGCGTATTCCAAACCGAGCGAAAATAATCCGCTTAGAAGCAGCGCGGAAAGCACAGGAACCGTGAGAAGCAGGAGCCCTGTTTGGTCGTAAGACAATCGTGCTGCGCCGAGATATGCAGCTGTAGTCAAAACCAGCGTACCGACGCAAAACAGGGGCTTACGCAAAAAGGAGACTAACGACCACGCCACCAGCCCCCCTGCGCCTACTAGCGCGAGGCCGGTTTTCGCCGGCGTGGGCCGCAAAAATTCGTGATTCATCGCCGCAGCCATTGCCTGCAAATGAAGCGCGGGACCCGACGTCGTTGGGTCCATGGGCGTATCGAAAACGTCGTGCATCACCTGCGCTGACGCACCGACCATTACAATCTTATCCTTAAAAAACGCGCCATCAGCGTAATTGGAATGCCAAAACTTTGGATCGAAAACTTCGTAGAGCGGGCGGGGCGCAAACGCGTCCGGCGACGTGAAACGAATCAGGTGACCATGAAAATCACGCGGCACATCGTTCGCGTGACCAATTTTGGCCAATCCGCGAGCCGAAAGAGATTGATAAACTTCTTCGCTTGGGTCGGGCGGCAAATCGGCGAGCTCCCGATCGGTCACGCGATAAGTCACGGCGCGGATTTTTCAGCCGATTGGGTCAGCCCAGAAATTCACGAACCCGACGCGATCGTCCTGCAATTGCGGCGGGGGAATCAGCGTATTGTTTGGCGTGACAGCCTGGGCCGCGTTGGCCATGTCGAAATTAGCGCCGAGCACGACCTTA
>WNEX01002977.1_pt1 | contig 10038 bp, 8 predicted proteins | sample 5399841 | NCBI WGS metagenome assembly WNEX01 (sample SAMN13153337, study PRJNA577476) | soil metagenome | isolation source: 40 cm grassland meadow soil 2 days after 1st rain plot 5 | place: USA:California | collected 2015-09-18 | reverse complement strand
AAAACAGCCGCGCCAAAATATTCCCAAAATCCAACCGCAAAGCGCGATTTATTTCGCGAGCGCAACAAGACACGATCCGCGCACGAATTCTCACTGCTTCCAGCGAAGGTTGACTTTTATGACAACGGTCGATTGGCCCGCGTCTTAGAAGCGCAGTCCTTTGTCGAAAAGGATCCGCTCGCGCTCGACGTGGGCGCCTCGGCTCACGAAAAAATCGCGCAACTCGGGTTTGTAGTACTCGCCGCCGGACGACGGGTTAAGCCCGAAAAAAAGTTTGCCGCCGGGCCTGAGGTGTTGCTGCAAATCGCGCAGAAGAAAATCCCATTCCGCCGGCCCCCAGAGTCGTTGCGTCGCTTGATCGATATTAAAACTAACGGAGAAGGCCGTGATCCAATCGAATTTTTGTTCGAGATGGGGTAGCAGCTCGAAGGCTTTAATCGTCCAAATGACGCGTTGCACTCCGAAAAGATCGAGCAATTCTGGGTAAAGAGGCACCCGGGCGGTGTCCAAGCCCAGCACGGAATGGCCGAGCGTTTTCAGGATAAACAGAAAAAATCCTCCGCCGCAGCCGAGATCGAGCACGTGTTTTGGCCGGGAGCGATGGAGTTTTAAATCTTGGATACGTTCGCGATTCAGGCGCAGCCAGGGGTCGATGTTGGCGTACTTGGCGTATCCTGCGGGTGAGCCGGCGTAGCGCTGCTGGATTTCACGCAACTGTCGTTGATCGATATCTGCCCGCAGCGGCCCAAGTGGAAGGCGAAAAATGTAGCGTTGTGCCCTGCGCCATCCCCGCCTGTATGCCACCGGCTGGGTCAGTTTCGACAATTTACCTCGAAGCTTCATTTCAGAACCTGTGCGAGACGCCAGAACGTCCAGCGAGTTAACGCCATTGCTATCCTGGAATTTGTGTCTGCGTGATAACCAATCGCGAAATTCCTCATTCTGAGTTGTCGTCCCGCAACAAGTTTGTCATCCCAAGCGAAGGATCTCTATTTGTTTGAGGAGAATAGTCAGAAATGTCTCGACGGCGCTCGACATGACAAAGCTCGAAATGGCACCGTTTGCCATTTGTGAGCTTACTGAGCCTTGTTGAAATGAAAGAGATTGTAGTGACTGGAGAATGCGGGCCAACTAAGAATGATTTCCGAAACGACGATGAAGAGCACGATTCCTCCAAACACCAGTCCCCGCAGCGGCAATCGACGGATTGGAGAAAGCAGAGCATCGATCGTTTGGGCATAAAACAAAAAAAAGGGAACAGCAGCAGCAGACAGTAATCTTCCAGATGTAAAGTACGGATGTTCCCGGGAAGGATAAACGCATTCTCCGTAGTCGAATGAAATTGATAGAAGGACAGTGGAAACGACCAGAACAGCAAAACTCAACAGGGCCAGCCAAAGATTGCTTCGTTGCCGCAGGTTAATTTGTGTATCGCGTAGAAGAGTGGCCACAGTGAACCCGATTGCAGCAGTCGAAGAGACCCAGTAGAAGACATCGCTCAGGTGCGAGGCCAGGCGGCGACCATGCCAGAGTAGTTCGCCACGCCAAAAGCTCGCCACCAACTCTGGCCAGAACTCTTTCAATCCCCGAAAGCTGAAAATCGGATGCGGCAGCCAACTAGTAATCGGCTTACGCGTCCATCCGAGAAACTCAATCTTTGCGGCTGTAGCAGTTAAATCTCCGAATGTCTGAACGTTCCAAACAAACCAGAGAGCTATCGGCAGCGTGACGGAAAACATCAACAGACTCAGCGAGCCAATGATAGCCGGCAGCCTTCTCGTGCGAGCGAGCTGTCGAACCTTGAAGGTCGCCGCTCCGAGGGCAACAGCCAGCAAAGGCACATTTCCAAATTTCACCAGACAACTAGCTGCGAGCGCCAGCCCCAGCAAAAGCGCGAGGTATAGCGTTGGCTGCTCAGCCTGCAAAAATTTGATCAAGGCGACAAAAGCCACTCCGAAACAGAGCGGGGACAGCACATCGCTTTGTATTGAGTAGAAAGCGGTCTGCGGCCAAACAGCCAGCAATAGCGGAACGCTTAGACGCATGAATTGCCGATCAGGGAAGACCAATTTTGCGGCAACAAAGCCCACCCAGACGAGAGCCGCGGCGACGAACATGTTCAAAAAGCGAACCCAATACAACAACCAGCCGCCCGTAATTCCAGAGACACGGCCAAGATTTAGCCACAAACCTGCGAGAGCGTAATAAAGTGGCGGTTCCCCTGATTCGTGATTTTGATTAGATCGCCACCAATCCGAGTTCCTCTTTACGACGTCGTCGCGCTGCTCAGCGGGCAACATCCAGTTTGGCGGCGGAAAATCCTTCGTCTCGAACTGCTGCGGAGCCATGAAGAACTCCGGCGTACCGTACAAAGAGATGTAATATGCGGATTCGGAAGAATACTGACCCAAATCGCGCGGCACGTGACCCCGCGCGTATTTCATCACCAAATCTACGTGTGCCTGCTCATCGACGTTGTTGAAAAACGGAAACGCGGCCGAAAATATGAAGACGCGGAGTGCGCCTATCGCGCAAAGCAGCAAGATCAACTTTCGCTCATATAGTATTGCAAATCGGAGCGGAGCCTTCATCGAGGTTTCGCCTCGATTACCGCAAGCTTCCCGTATTCGCTGATCAAGGGCGCGGCACCTGTCACTTGCAGAAATCGCTTCTCAAGCGGCTGGCGAAAAGGCGAATCCCTCTCAATTACAATCGCAAAATGCCCCTCAGGGTCCGGTTCCCGCCAGGGAATTGCCTCCGGATAAACCCGATGTTGAAAACCAAAAATCGTGTCGGAGACAGCGAATGCTTCACTGCATTCGAACAGCAACGGATAAACAAAAGAAAGAGTGGTCCACACGCCGGTCACCCGGTCTTGGAGCAGATAATTCCTGACGCCTTCGAGGTCGGCACCGGGAATCCGCGTCATGCAATAGTCCTCTCCCTGATCACAGAGCGTTAACGTTTCGATTTGATTGTGGCGCGCCGTATCGATCGTCAGTGCGCTTCCCGTAATCACGGCAGCGGCGAAGACCCCGGCTCCGCCCACGCGAACCAGCGCTTTGGAACAAGCGAAACAACGCTCCAGCAGCCGGCCAGTGAGCGCTGCAAAAAAGAAACAACCGGCCAGGAAATAGCCGGGGACACGGAAGGGCGCAGTGACGTACGGAACAAAGCACGCCAACGTTAGCAAAAGCAGGAGGAGGTCCCGTTCTTCGTTACTACGTGCGAAACCGCCACGAATCGCCACCAGAATTTTGGATGGCGATCGAATGAACGGCCAGACCGCAACGCCTGACGCGAGCAAGGCGATCGTGTAAAATACAAACCCCAGAGCAGGCTTCTCTGGATAATACCAAAGGACGGTATCGGCTCCAAAGAACTTTGGCATCTCGGTTACGAAAATTTGCGAGAGCTCACCGGAGTGAAAGAAGAGTGCAAGTCGGCCGCCGGCAGTTTTCCCCAGCACGGCGTTCCAGTTGGCAAAATGATGGGTGAGATTGAATGCAATGGCCGGCGCATAGCCGATGATGAAACCAGCAAGAGCGACCAGAGCGTTATTGAACGATACGTTTCTACGCATCAAAAGGAGAACCCATAGCACCACGCTAAACGCGATTCCCAACTCCAAACCCCAGATGCTTAAACCTGAAACAGCGCCGAACAAAAGAAATGGCAACCACCTTCGGTTCGGGGTCGATTGGATCGATAAGAAGAGAATCGTAAGCAGCGGAATGGAAAGGAAATACCAGGAATAACCTCTCGTTTGGAAGTGCCACTTGAGAAGTGATGGAGTGAGGGCAAACACAATCGTGGCTAAAACGGCTGTGCGCTCGTCATAAAGCATCTGGCACATCCGATAAAATAGAAAAAGGCAGAGCAACGACAGCACGACGATGCAACTCTTCAACGCAATGACACCGACTCCGAAGAATGCGAACGCAATCGCGGCCAGATAAGCTTCCCAAGCAGCGCCTGCATTGTAGGGCTGACCGTACATGTAGAAGGGGAAATAGCGCCCTTCCAAAATGTGTTTACCCATCAGGCCGATGATCGCCTCGTCGCTGTGCACATGAGTTTGCGATGCCAACAGAATCGTAAAGCGCGCTGCCGCGATAATAATAAGCAGCCCAATGAACAATGCGTGCCGGCGCATCAGAGATTGGTTCTCACTTCACCGGCGCGATCATGGCACAGGACCAGAAGATCGACAATCGACACGATCCCCGTTTTACCCGCTGAAGCCGCGCGGCTTTCTGCATGGCTGCCGTTCGAGCGGCGACTGCTTCGGTTAATCAGAATGTCTTCGCTTTGCTTCGCGCGTTGAACACGTTAGCGTCGGCAACTGTACTTTATTATGGCGTGCAGCGCTCGAAAGCCATCGCGCCATCCAATTTTTTTGCCCTCTTCGTAAGTGCGACCATAGTAGGAAATTCCCACTTCGAAGATCCTACACCCGAGCTTTGCGACCTTCGCGACAATTTCAGGCTCAACGCTAAAGCTATCCTCTTCTATCTGAATCGATTTGATAAGAGGAGCTTTGAAGGCTTTGTAGCCGGTCTGCATGTCCGTCAGATTAAGGTTAGTGAACATGTTGGAAAGCAGGGTCAAAAACTTGTTGCCGACCATATGCCAGAAAAAAAGGACGCGATGCGGTCGGCCGCCCATGAACCGTGAGCCGAAAACCACGTCCGCTTTGTCTGACATGAGAGGCTCCAAAAGCGCCGGGTAATCTTCGGGGCTGTATTCAAGGTCCGCGTCCTGTACGAGAATGATTTCACCTGTCGCGGCCGCAAAACCGCTGCGCAAAGCCGCTCCCTTGCCCCGATTGACTTGATGATAAATGATGCGGTCCACCATCTGGGAAACCTTCTCTTCCAGCACAGCCCGCGTCCCGTCTTGCGAGAAATCGTCAACTATAATGATCTCCCTACTGCTGATTGCCGCTGAGCGAACTGCCTCGACAATTTTTTCGATCGTAGGTTTCTCATTATAACAGGGAATAACGATTGAGACTTTCATCTCTTTCAGCGTGAGTTCAGTCCCGCGCCGCGCGATTCTCGCTGAGTTGCAATTTCCGCGCAAGAGCAGCTTTCTTCACTGAATCATCGCGGTGGATGAAATCCGAAGTCGTTCTTCAATTTCCCCCAGAGCCAATCAACAAACCAATCTTTTTGGACGGAGCTTGCTTGCGCAGCCGCAAGCGCCTCCGCTTTTTCGACGCTTCCATTCAAACAGTAGAGGTAGATGAGCAGGAACGTGTCGTTGAGACTAAACACGGCGCGGTCTTTCTCGCTCTCCAGCAGGCGAATTGCTCCCTCGATATCCCGACGCGCCAGCGCTCCCGCAATTAAGTCTGGCATGGTTTCGAGCGGAGGCGTTTGCGACTCCTTCGCCACTCGCTCGGCAATGGCGAGCCGAAATCGATCGCTCCCCAGCACCTCCAACACTGGCATTCGCAAATGGGAGTGGCGCAAGTAAAGATCCAGTTCGGCCAGTTTGTTGCTTCCAATTGTTTCCGAGAGATATCGCGTCTGGCGGACAATAAAGAATGATTCCAGCGACTTGTTCAGCGTCTCAGGCCAAATCGCGCTAATTAAGGGAGATCGAAGAAAACGTTGAACCGCTGAGGGCGCCTCGAGGTATATCAAGGCAAAGCGGTGATTCGCTTCGTCATCCCAAGGCTCATCCGTCAGCCGCTTGGGATAGATGTCGGTCAAGGGCGCGACGCCCTGTGTGATCCGATCGATCTCTTCGCCGTCCATCACGAAAAGCGCGCCCAATTGTTGAGGAACCTCAACGCCGATTCCTCTCAAATCTGCGCCAGTATCCGGATTGCTCCATAACTGCCGAAGTTCCTCTTCCTCCACTTTACGCCCCGGACCCTTGATGCCCATCATGATCCATTCTTGATCGCCGCTCGCCCAGAGAGACGCGTTTGCGAATACATTATGAAACGCACGTAGGATTGCTTTCGCTTCTTCGACTTTCAGCTGGTTAATCGGCAGCCAAAAGGTGGCAATTCCGCCCTGCTTCAAGCGACTGTTCATAAGCGAAAAAAATTCCTCCGTGTAGAGATTGACCGCCCCCGCTACTTTCGGCGGGGGCGGTTCTCCAGAAATGATGTCGTACTGCCGCGGACTTGCTTGAAGGAAGAAGCGGCCATCCTGAATGAAGGTAGTCACCCGAGGATCGCGCAGCGGATTCGAGTAATTGATACCCGAATAGAAATCAGCGAGCTGGAGCACTTCTTTCGAAATTTCCACGACATCCATTCTTTTAACGTGCAACCCGCGGAGAAACGCGTCGGCGGTTACGCCACACCCATAGCAGATCAGGAGCACGTCTTCTGATTCGGGACGAAAAGCCAGCGGGAGATAGGCAAACAATCTCATGTAGCGCTGGCTGCGCGGATTTGTGGCCGACATGGAAAATGCGTTCGTCAAAAGCCGGTAGTAGTACGGTTCGCCAAAAAGATCGCGCCGCAGCAGTTGCAATGTGTCGGAGGCGCCCTCCACCTTTTTCACGACATGTGCGAACAACCGGCCCTGGTCGTCCGTTTCGTAAGGACGGCTCGCATGTGCGAAATGCATCTCAGCGCGATGGTGCGGAAAGATTGCAAAAAAGAGAATCAGGGCTGCACAGAGTCCAGTGGTGACCAAGCCGATTGGTCGCCGAAGCGACCAAGTTGAATGTTCACACACCAGGATGGCGAGCAGAGCGTAGCCCGCAGCACATAAAATCAGGCTCCATTGGTAGCCGATACTCGGCAACAACAGGAAACTGGCGAGCAGCGGACCAGCAGCCGCGCCGGTCGTATTAAACAACGTGGTAATCCCTGTGCTGTTCATACGGTCTTCGACGCTGGCTTGAACACATGCAACGATCGAGGGAAACAAAATCCCCGACAGAAACGCGACTGGGAATATCAAGGCGATGGAGAGGAACCCAATCTGCTGCCAGGAGACGTCGAATACTCCTGCGCGCGTTTGAACCACTTCCCCTGGAAAGAACAAATATGAAGAAAGCGTCGCTATCGCGGCCAGCAGCAACAGGACTGGAAGCAATTGATTCAGTCGCGCCGAGCGGCGGTGAATCGCGCCAGCCACAATGCTGCCGAGCCCGATCCCAGCCAGGACAACCGCGAGCATAACCGCGAAAGCGGTTGAAGACGAAGGAACATACAAGCGCAAAAATCGAAACCAAACCACCTCAAGGCAAAGAACGATGGCGCCCGTCCCGAAGCTCACAAAAAGCAGACGCCAAGGCGGCCGATAGCTGACATCCAAGCGCAGCGGCACTGCTCGCTCCGGAATCAACGCGGCGGTATCGCCATCACGTTTGGATACCAACAATGCGATGGCGGCGGCGATGCAACTTGCCAAACCCGCGGCCAAGCCCGTACCGCGAAGTCCAAACGCCTCAATAAAATAAGCTTCACCAACGACCGCTCGGATCTTCCACCAATACCGGCAGTGTCAGGCCCATCGCCGTTGTCGGTATCAACAGAATAAGGAATGACAGGACAAAACGCAATCCAATGAGCGTCGGCTGATAATTCCACAGCATTTGCCAAACGGGCCGCATCAACTCGCCCAGAAGCGGAAGGCCGAAGACAATTGTGCAACCAAAGAAGGCCACGGCGAGCTCCAGTACAGCGTAAAGATGCAACGGCCGCCACCGCCGAAATCTCGACGATGCTGCGATGGCATTGCCCAACGCCAGACCCGCCATAAAGCTGGAAAGAATCAATGCAGCGGCCCAAACCGAATTTCCAAAGCTTAAACCGCTCAGTCGGAGCCACAACGTCTCGAAAATGAGCGAGCCGATTCCCGACAGAAAGAGAATACCTGCTAAAATCGCAACGCGCACCGTCGCATATAAATGCGGCGGTCGGTGCAGACGACCATCTAACATTTAATCATGAGCACAGTTATTATTGGCTCAGCTAATATATTTGGCGGAAAAAAAAGGAACTTTCCCATCTTGCCAGCTCTGGTCCGCTCCATTGTGCGTGCGACGAAATTCGAGAATATTCCAGTGCGCGCAAATCGCAACGCCGGTCCCAACCTGCCGACTGCCCAGGCACTGACGGCTCGCTTTTTCTTGACCGAAAACAAGCGCGCCGACAAGTAGCCGACACCGATGGCCGCCGCAATCGTGCAACCGCCTCCGGCGCTCCTCGCGCCGTTCGCGATTTTGCTCATCACTATTGCAATTTTTCCGCTCGTCCTGAAGCAGCATTGGGAACGGCATTACCAAAAATTGTGTGCGCTCCTGGCCGCGACCACCTGCGGCTATTACTTCTTCGCCCTCCACGGTGCGGCTCGGGTTCAGCATGCCGCCAGCGAATATGTAAGTTTCATTGTCGTTGTCGGCGCATTCTTTGTCGTGGCCGGGGCCATCCATTTGCACATCCCGCGATCCGCCTCACCGCTGGCAAATGTCACGTTCCTGTTCGGCGGAAGCCTGCTGGCAAATTTTATCGGCACCATTGGCGCATCGATGCTCCTGCTCCGCCCCTTTCTGCACATGAACCGCGGCCGGGGCACGCCCATGCACGTCGCGTTTTTCATCTTCACCGTCGGCAATCTCGGCGGAGCGCTCCTGCCTGTCGGTCCCCCACTTTTTCTCGGTTACATTAAAGGTGTGCCGTTTCTATGGCCGGCACTGCATTGCTGGCCACAATGGCTTACCGCAACCGGGGCGCTGCTCGTCATCTTTTTCATCGCAGACACGGTTGCCTGCTCGACAAAGTCCGTCGCGGAAACGCCCTCCTCTCATTTTCATTGCTACGGAAAATGGAATTTCGGCGCACTGCTCGCGCTCCTGCTCATTCTCGTTTTTGTTCCAAACGGAGTGCGTGAACCGTTGATGGTCATGGTCGCCGCTTTTTCATATTTTCTCACTCCGCAACACGTCTTTGAAGCGAACGAGTTCAGTTGGCGGCCACTCATCGAAGTCGCTTGGATTTTTCTCGGCATCTTTGGCACCATGATTCCAGTGCTCGATTACGTCGAAATCCACGCGCCCGGTTTCCACCTCGCCAGCGACGCCCGTTTTTATTGGGGCACCGGTCTGCTTTCCGGCGTGCTCGATAATGCGCCCACTTATCTGACCTCCCTTGCCGCCGCCCTAAGTATCGATCATCTCGACGTCAATCATCTTCCCGATGTCGCACAATTTGCCTTCGGGCATGGAAACCGCCTCGCCGCCATTTCTCTGGGAGCGACCTTATTCGGCGGCCTGACCTACATTGGGAACAGTCCCAATTTGCTGATCCGCGCGATCGCGGAATCGCGCCACGTGCCGGCGCCGGGATTTCTCGCCTATATTATTAAGTACGCTCTTCCTATCCTCGTTCCGGTCCTGGCCCTGGTCGGTCTCATTTTCTTCCGCGGCTGATTATTTGCGCCCGGAAGCGTGTCGCCTGAGTATGACGCTTCAATGTTTACCGGCCTAATCGAGGAAATTGGGAGCGTGCTTTGGATTCGTGCGGCCGATCGCGGAACCCAGTTGCAGCTGTCGGCTCCGCGCATTGCCGGCACTGTCCAAACTGGCGATAGCATTTCCGTAAACGGCTGCTGCCTTACCGTGGCATCCCATCAACGCGAACAAATCACGTTCGATCTTCTGGAGGAAACAGTGACCCGCACCAACCTCGGCGCGCTCAAGCGCGACAGCGCCGTTAATCTCGAGCGCGCTCTCGCCGCCAATGCACGCCTCGGAGGACATTTCGTGCAAGGTCACATCGACTGCACTGCCAGCATCATCGCTTTTGCGGAATCGGATTGTCGCCTTGAGATCGGGTTGCGGGAAGATCGCGCGCTCTACGTGGCAGAAAAGGGATCAATCGCAGTCGACGGGATCAGCTTAACCATTGCAGAAGTGAAGCCGACGAGCTTTGTCACCTGGATCATCCCGCATACTCGTCGTTACACCAACTTGAAAAACGCGCGGTCGGGCGACCTGGTAAATCTCGAGTTCGATATTCTGGCCAAATATGTCGAGCGAATGCTGGCCCCGGCGGCCGGCAGA
>WNEX01001796.1_pt1 | contig 10041 bp, 13 predicted proteins | sample 5399841 | NCBI WGS metagenome assembly WNEX01 (sample SAMN13153337, study PRJNA577476) | soil metagenome | isolation source: 40 cm grassland meadow soil 2 days after 1st rain plot 5 | place: USA:California | collected 2015-09-18 | reverse complement strand
TCCTCAAGACGCTGCCCTCAGACAAGCTAACGCCGGCGCGGAATTTCGTTCCCCAGCGCAGCATCGAGATACGATAGCCGACCGAATGGTAGCGCTTCAGAGATTAGATCGACGCCGCGCTTGTCGCTGCGCGATCGCATTTCGTAAACGCCCATTGCTTGGCTGAGTTCAAATTATATCCGGGGAGAGCCATCACGACATCGGCCCAAGAAATCTGCAATCAAAGACAGATAAAATCTGTATAATCCGCTTCCTTCCTTCGTGGTGAACCGATAAAAACAGAGCCATGGATACGGTTGTAGCCGCACGCGTGACCGAGGGCAAGCCAAACCGCCCGAATCGGGTACGCCGGCTATTGCGTCTATAAATCGGCGATTCGTGCTGCCAGAACGTGCAGAGGATTACGGAGACGCGAGTAATCCAGAGAGCTTAGGATGCGACTCCTCTCGCGCACCCGCGGGCGCGTAGGGATGTAGAGACCAGCACAACATGAAGGGCTTCATATCTTCTCCGCGTTCGGACAGTCGTCGAAGGACGATTGGAACACGCTGAAAGCCGCGCAGTGGTTTGCCCTGGGTGGAATCGGAGTTGTCGGCACCACGTCAAAGGAAGAGAGGGCCTTTCGCAGTTTGCTGCACGAACCGAACGCCGCTGATAAGCTGAAAGCACTTCTCTCCGAGGCAAGTCTCGCCGGTCAATGTTACGCGTTGCTTGGCCTGTACGTCCTGCATGATGTGGCTTATCAAGAGAATTTCGCCCGCTACAAATCGCGCGATGCGCGCGTGAAAACGGTCGGGGGTTGCATGATTACGGAGCAATCGGTCAGCAGCGTGGCCTCGAACATTACGGCCGGGCGATACGACACAATGCTGAACGCTCCAATTCATTAACGGGCGAGATCGCAAATGATCGCTGACAAACTCAGCAAAGCCGGTTGGAGTTGGGGCTGCGTCTCAGCCGTGGATTTTCTCGGGCGAACAATCTTCGTTGCCGATGCGCATCGCAGCGACGGTCAAAGACAGGCATACCGGTGACCAAATCTGTAGTGATAAGGTCCTTATTTCTCGTGAAAAAGTCCTATGAATTGTCAGCAAAACCTCTAAAGTAGAAAACTATGTTCCCCAAATCACTTGTTCTTAGCTTCATTGGCTTGCTGCTTGCAACGTTCAGCGTCTGGGCTGGGACGTCGGCTCTTGAAGGGGTTGTGAAGGATCCCGCCGGGCATCCCGTCAAAGGCGCCGATGTTCGGATTGAAGCAACAAACGGAAGTAGCTTTTCCAGGATCGTTAAGACCGATGCCATCGGCCATTACACCTCCGATGGCCTTGCAGTTGGCATTTACAAAGTCACCGTCGTTGTCAATGGAGCCGTCAAGGCATCGGTCCTCAATGCCTCCGCGCAGTATGGCAAACCCACTCAGCTCAACTTTGAGCTGACCCCAGGAACAAAGGTCGTCAAGACACACAGGGTTTGGGTTGCCGCCGACACCGGGACTCATATCGGCAACGGTACATGGGTCGACGTGGATGATAACGGCAATATCGTCAGCCTTAGCAGAGCCAACAACGGTGGAGTGAGTAGCGTCGACAAACTTAAACTGCTACCCACCATTCGGACAGCGCGCGGGCAGGTCGGACAAGTTGGTGGACCATGAGGGCGGCCGGTCAATGACCCAAGCATTGTCCTAAGTGAATTAAGATCTAGGGTCCTGGTCACGCAGGTTGAGCGGGCGCGCAGCAGGCCGCTAGAACACTGTTCATATCATTTTGACATTGCTGTGTGGAGAACAAACGGGGCACAATCGAATCGCGTGAATTACTGGGAAATAATGCCAATGTCTCAACCATGGATTCTCTCGGGCGAACGATCTGGATTGCTGACGCGCATCGCGACGACGAAAAGCGTTACGTTGTGCGCGCGGATGAAAAGCTGACGGCTTTTCTCGAACTCGAATCGGCGATTCGGCAGTGAATAGCTGTCTCGCGCTTACTTCGCGCTTAGCGCCACTCCTCTGTCTCTGGCTGACCAGAGAGGGGACGCGTATGCGTTTTTGCCATCAAAAGCGGAGGCACCGACGTGACAGTGGTTTGACGCGTTGTGGTCGTAGTCGTCTCGGGTTGGCTTGAGCAAGACACCAGCATCAAGCCGATGATCGGAAGCGCAAAAATGAGAATGATTGTCTTCATTATGATGCCTCCCTGTTGATGTTAATTGTTATGCCCGTTAGACAGGTTTCCTAAAGCTACCGTTCAACGTCTCGCTACCACCTTATGGAAATTCAGAAACGCGCCCACCACTCTTTGAAATCGCCCTTGTGCACGTGCGTCTCGATCACGTTGCCAGCTGCATCGTAAACGCAAATCACAGCATCATGTGATTGGCTAAACGCTTTCTCCCGGCAAAACCTATGCGCAATCGGGGGTGAGCCTCTGTTCTGACTCTTCTTCTGAATCCGGATATTTTAGGCTGTTTTATTCGTCCCAGACCTGGGTGCCCCCAATGATTCAATCAACCTAGAGCGGGTAAAAAAAGACGCCCGGTTTCTTTGCTTTGCCATGCCATTCCTCGAATTAGCGCCAACGGATCGCGTTACGCGCTACGGCAGGAAGGCAACCACTTCCACGCGCACTTTCGGCTATTTCCGTTGCGAGTTACGCGCGAGAAAGATTTTTCGGACAAATTCGGACATTTGAACTGCGTAATTCTGCGCGATTAGCAGCAAAAACGGCTATGCAATCAGCGGGCAGGTGGCGCATTTGAAGGTTTTGTGCCCGCACGTTTCAGCAAGTTGAAAAGATCGCTGTCGGTGGAAAGGACCAGCGTGGCATCCTTCGTCAGCACCTTGCGATAAGTCTCCATGCTCTTAAGGAAATTGTAGAAGTCGGCCGCGTGCGGGTTTTGGGTGTAAGCTTGCGCGTAAATCTCGGTCGCTTTGGCGTCGGCTTCACCGCGGATTTGTTGCACCTGCCGATAGGCGGTTGACTGAATCTCATTTAGATCACGCTCCTTTTGGCCGGCGATGCGCGCCGCTTCGCCTTCACCTTCTGAGCGAAACCGCTGCGCGATCTGGCTGCGCTCGCTGATCATTCGTTGGTAGATTCGACCAAGAACATCGGGATTGTAATTCACGCGCTTGAGCCGGACATCGAGCAGATCAATGCCGAACTCCGCCAATTTCTTCGCGCCCTTCGTTTTGATTTCCTCTTCGATTTTAACTCGTCCGTACTGAATCGGCGGGAGCACGCCAATCGTTCCCAAACCGATTGGCGCATTTTTCAAGTTTTCGTCCCGGAGAGGTTTGCGCTCCTTGTCCGTGCGCACAATCTCGATCAAATCATGTTTGGCCACAGCGTTGCGCGTCTCGCTTCCAAGAATGTCTTCCAAACGCGATTGGGCGCTTCGCTCATCATGCAGCCGCACGAAAAAGGTTTTAGGATCGGAGATGCGCCAGCGGGCAAAAGTGTCGACATGAATGTAAGTCTTGTCCCGCGTCGGGATGGCAACGGGCGAACCATCCCATTCGAGAAAACGCTTATCGATTCGGTTGACGTCTTGAATGATGGGAAGCTTCAAATGCAGTCCCGGTTCCTCGATTGGTTCTCCAACCGGTTTGCCGAATTGCGTAATGATCACCTGTTCGGTTTGGTAAACGGCATAGAAGCATCCGAGCAACGTGCCCAAAACCGCGAACACCAGCGCGATCAACAAGAACCAAAGGCACCCCCACTTGTTCATCTTTTCTCCAGGGGTTTCGGGTTGAGCGGGAGGATCGGGAGCAAGTTTCGCATCGAATCGTCGATAATGATCTTCTCCCCGGTCGCTGGGAGCACGTCACCCATGGTTTCGAGATAAAGTCGGGTGCGCGTGATTTCAGGCGCCTTAACATATTCTGCGAGTATGGCGTTAAAGGATGCGACGTCGCCCTGCGCTTCGTTCACGCGTTTGAAGCGATAACCTTCGGCCGCGCGAATCATCTGGTCGGCCTGCCCGCGTGCTCGCGGCACTGCTTCGTTGTAATCGCCGTTAGCGATGTTGATCGCATTTTCGCGGTCCTGTTGCGCTTTGTTCACCTCGTTAAAGGACGCCTGCACTTCCGCTGGCGGGTTGACGTTCTTCAGTTGCACTTGATCGACGCGGATGCCGAGCATGTAGCGCTTGGCCAATTCCTGCATCCGTGCAAGCGCCGAGATCTCAATGTCTTGCCGGCCGATTGTGATGACTTCATCCACGGTGCGGTCGCCGATCACTTCGCGCATGGCCGCCTCCGATAAATCGCGCAAGGTCTGGTCAGGATTACGAACGTCGAAGAGATATTGCTTCGGATCCTCGATGCGGTATTGCACTACCCATTCGACAAGCGCGGCGTTTAGGTCGCCCGTCACCATCGACCTTTCTTCTCGCGCATCTTTCCCTGGCTGGTAGGGATTCGTATATCCCGGCGTGACGAAGCCGAACTCGAGCTTCAGTTGCCGCCTGGTCGGCAGAACGGTTACATGATCGATGCTGAACGGAAGTTTGAAGTGCAAACCGGGCTCGACCGTCTTCAAAAACTTGCCAAAACGAAGGACGACCCCTTCCGACTCCGCCTGCACGGTGTAGCAAGATGTCCACGCGAGAGCGAGCAGCAGAAGGACCGCGGCGATGCTAGCGATCAACCGCAGCGGAATGTGTGGTATCTTTAAATCCTGAAGCTCGGGAGGTTCATCCATCATCGTGTCTGATTAGGAATGCGCCCTGGGGCGCGCAGACAGATCGCTTCATTTTGGAAAAGCGCAAAGTAAAACCGGTCTGGGCTCGCCAAGTCACGTATGAGGTAGCGATTTTGGCGTCTCCATGTTTACCTGACCTGTCAAAGAGGCGGAGAACAATAAGTAGTTTCCGGACCGAATTTTCTTGGCAGCCTTCAACCTGATCGCATAATTTCGCACAGCCAAGGCGTCGCCTCGGAGGAAGCGAGGCCATGGTAGCGGAGGTTAAATTAAGGGCGGCTATTCTTTCTTATTTTCCTTCTAAGATGGCCGCCCGAACCTTTTAGAACTCGTGGAACTCGCCCGCTTGCTCGTGCGTCTCGATCACGTTGCCAGCTTCGTCGTAAATGCGAATTAGGGTAGATGAGACGTTATTTTTCCCAAAATCTTCTCCCTGAAACGAGAATAGGAAAAGTTTAGGGCAAACCACGCGTTTGCTACCCTAAGTGCCCTGACGCGCCCCATGAGGCAACCGAAGAAAGCGCGCCGCACGAAACAGTTACGGAAAGTCAGTTCGATGAAAGGAACCCCCCATGAGACGAATAACTATCGTCTTTGTTTGCGCGATGATTGCGCCTTTGGTGTTCGCACAACCTGTAGCAAACACTTCGGTTGTTAAACACACGGGTCAGACGCTGCGAGCGCCGACGCAGATCACCACCGGCGCAGTTAAAGTTGGGACGGTGACCGCGTTCAATCCTGGTCTGAGACCTGTTGAGCCTCCCTCGCCGATTGTTGTGCTGTCCTCGCCCGACACCAAGCCGGTGTCGTACATGCTTGGCAAGAGGGTTCGCTTCGTCGGTAAGGACGGCAGAGCAGTCGATCGGCATATGGTCCGGGCCGGCACGCGGGTGCAGCTTGGTTTTGACCGCAGAGGCAGGGTCAGTCGCGTTGTCGTGGTTGAGAGATAATAAGCGGAGCTAAATTCGCAAAGGTTTAAGGCCGGCGTGGTCGTCTCCTTCAGAAAGCGGCTCCTCTTGAATCGGCGGAGGTCGACGGGAATGATCTCTGTGCTCGATTAGCTCGCCGCGAGAGATTTCATTCCGATAAATACCTCACGCTTGGAAATTGCATCGGCGATCTGTGCGCGACAACCAGCCGCGCTGAGATTGTCAGCGATGATTTCCCAATACTTCACGCGATCGGAGTCTAACCGCTGCCGACCCTAGGGCGTAAGGAAAATTTTGCCTGTGTAAGGGTCTTCTACTTCGGTTCCGGGCGGAAACCCGACGACGTTGACGTAACCGCGATCTGGCGCGAACGGACTGGTAACTAACCATGGTTTGCCGGGCACGGGACTCCCATGCGGCAGGTCAGCTTTTTGCTGATTCGTGTCCGAGGCCGCCCTCGCCATACGGACGTTGTCCCCGCCAGGAGGCGCAGGGACCGGGGTGGCCGAAGCTTCACTATTCGGAGCGTCGCTCGGCGGAGTCTCATTATGCTTATGACTGCTCCGACTGCTCCGGTGAGGTCGCGGCGTCTCATGCGGGTGCGCGATTGCGCTACGTAACGCTCTAAAGAAATCTCGGAAGGGCCCTGCGTTCGCTACATCAGCCGAACTGATCAGCATGGCGATCGATAGCCAGACTACGATTGCGCGGAGCGATCGTTTCACTAGGACTGTTTCGCGTCAGCCGGTTGTCTTGCGCGTCTTGTGATTCGCAAAACCATCCGAAGATTCAACGGCAAAATGGGGGTTCGCACAGCCGCTAGAAGTGAAATCGCCCGCGTGCTCGTGCGTCTCGATCACATTGCCCGCTTCATCGTAAACGCGAATCACAGCATCGTGCGATCGGCTGTAAAACTTTGCGTAGCCGATTGTTGTGCCACCTGTGGAAAGCACGGCGACCTTCGGACCTATTTTGGGCAATGTTCGTCATTAGTGCTCGTCTTCGCTCCTGTGGCGAATAGTGATGTTTCTCCAATCGCCGTGCTCGGCGTTCCGCCTGTGGGTTCGCCGCAGAGCACCGCCAAAGTTGCGATCGCGCAAAAAGCGTCCTATAAGCCAATCAAAGGCGATCTAACCGGGAGGTCATTTTTGGCATGAATACCAAAATCCCAAACATCGAAGTGATTCGCTCCCTTTTGCGCCGAGTCAAAAAGGACATCGAAGTGATTCGCTCCGTTTGGCGCCCCATAGTCAAAAAGGACATCGAAGTAATCCGCTCCGCTTGGCGCTCCCGAGTCAAAAAAGACATCAAAGTTCGTGACCTGCAGCCATTAAAAGACGTCAAGGGTAGTGGCGGTGTTACGGGCAAATCCAAACCCATCACAGGCGGCACGGGCACCACGGACACCACAAGCACATGGCGTTATGTGCCCAAAAAAAATAAATCCTAAGCGATGCGCAGAGGACTAGTTCGTTCCGCGTCCAGGACCAGGCTCGGAGCAGCCGCCTCTCGCGGGCGGTCTACACGATCTGGTGCAATCACTTTACCATTCTTTGAACTCGCCTGCGTTTCGATCACGTTGCCAGCCGCATCAAAAACACGAATCACAGCATCATGTGAACGGCTGCGAAACTTGGCGTAGCCGATTGCATTGCTGATTGCGTTTGGCTCGATGCAGCTTATACGTTCATTTGATCATGACGCAATCAAACGGTCTGCCTCTATCACAGCCGGACGGTGGCAAACCAAAGGGCAATTACACCGGCGAACGGCTGAAGGCGCTTCGCCCAGAAACGTATCGCAAAGTCGTGGAGCTTTTAGCCGAACCCCGCGAGCACGTCAGCTATCGGGAAATCTGCCGCCAATGCCACGTAACTGATGACACAGTCAAGGCCGTTGAGAGGCGTGAGGCAATTTCTATAGCCACACGAAAAGAAGCACTGATGGTGCAAGCGGCCCGCATTGCAAAGCGCGCGTATGATCGCGTCGAGGATCACATCCCGCCTCCTATCCGTTAACGTTCACGCTGATGCCGTCGATCTTGTTGCGCAATTTAACAAGTTACACGACGCAATCCGAGCTAAAGCGAAGGCCATCGAAGCACAGAGCGAAGAGACTGAAGGCAAGACTGGTCTGCCGAGCAGCAAAGAAACCTGACAAAAAGCTTCATCCGCTGCTGCTAGGTGCTGAGTTACTTGCCGAATACTTGCCGAACAGACTGCATTTTCGTGCGTTTTCCTACGCGACCGTTCGCAACAGACAATTTGCTAAATTAAGTCGGTTTTCCCTCGCAAAACTGCTTTTCAGAGGTGCCGATTATTCTTGCGCCCGGCGGGGCTCGAACCCACAACCTACGGCTCCGGAGGCCGTCGCTCTATCCAATTGAACTACGGGCGCGGGGAGGTTGACAACGAGCCACAGATTTAGACGAATTTCCACCGCTAAAAACGATCGAATTGCGATTCGAAATTGAGCTCTTGATGTTGTCGCTGGCCATCAGTGACGCAGGTATTGAATCGTCGTCCATCCACTAACAGGCTCGGGCTACAAGCCTCCGCGATTTCTACGCGGCCATTTCTGGCAGCCCATCTTTCGTTTGCCTTTTCGGGTTATTGGAATGAAAATGCTCGCCCGCCCGGCCGGCGGGAAAGGAGAGGGGATTTTCATGAATCTGACTATTGACACCATCGAAAAGGAACAGCAAAAAACGGACGCAATGCAGTTTGCTGTGGGCGACAGCGTGCGTATTCACACCCGGGTTGTGGAAGGAGACAAGGAGAGAATCCAGATTTTCGCCGGCATAGTCATCGGGCGTAAAGGCCGGGGGCTAAACGAAACTTTTACGGTCCGCCGCATTTCCTACGGCGAAGGAGTCGAACGCGTTTTCCCGTTGCACTCGCCACGGATCGCAAAAATCGAAGTGGAACAACAAGGCCGCGTTCGTCGCGCCCGATTAAATTACCTCCGCACCCGCAAAGGCAAGGAAGCGACCGCGGTAAGAGAGTAGTGGAGGGACGAGCTCCGTCTTGTCCCATTTAGGGACGGCGCAGAGAAACCATCCCTCCAAATTTTTTTGTGGGAAATCTGCGGAATCTGCGGATGATTCCTGTCGATGTATCGGCGCTGCGGATTTCGCTATGAAAAAAAACTGCGTGCCATCGGGGTCGCTCAGATCGCCGGGATCGACGAGGCTGGTCGTGGCGCTCTCGCCGGTCCGGTTGTCGCCGCGGCGGTGATTCTGCCGCAAAAATTCCGGCACCGGCGCTTAAACGATTCCAAACAGCTCGCGCCAGAAGTACGCGAAGAAATTTATCACGACTTGATTGCTGATGCCGAACTCCGCTGGGCGGTTGGCATTGTCGATTCCGTCGAGATTGATCGAATCAATATTCTGCGCGCGACACACAAGGCAATGCGCGCCGCAATCGCGGCGCTCTCGATTCCGCCTGATCACGTATTGATCGATGGCCTGCCAGTGATTCCATTTCCTTTTCCGCAGACCGCCGTCATCGATGGCGATTGCTTCAGCCTTACTATCGCTGCCGCGAGTGTGATCGCGAAAGTGACGCGGGACGCAATGATGCGTGACTTCTGCGGTCATTTTCCCGAATATTGTTTCAGCCAGCATAAAGGTTACTGCACCGAACTGCATCTCTTGAAACTCCATGAATTCGGAGCTTGTCCGATCCATCGCCGATCTTTCGAACCGGTGGCGCAACCGCTTCTTGCTCTCGAAGGCCTCATCCAGCCCGCAACATCTCCGGCGTGGCGCCCGCGGCGAGAAACTGGCCTGCCGGTTCCTGCGGCATAAAGGCTACAAAATCCTTTACCGCAATTTTAAAGGCCGTAGCGGCGGCGAGATCGACATCGTCTGTCGCGACCGGGACACGCTGGTTTTTGTGGAAGTAAAGACGCGCACCCGCGAGGATTTCGGCCGGCCAATTGCAGCAGTCGATAGAGAAAAACAAAAGCGCATTTCCCGCGGCGGCCTCAACTGGCTGCGGATGCTGGATAATCCCGACATTCTCTTCCGTTTCGACGTCGTGGAAGTCATTATTGCTGAGGACGCGAGCCCGCGTCTCGAATTGATCAAGAACGCGTTCCCGCTTTCCAAGCCTTATATTTATTGAGGTGACATTGACCGCGGATTACCCTGATTTCGCGAAACATAGACCTTCAGGTCTGTGTCCCGAATGATCGAAAAAAGTTTTTATGAACAACAAGATTAATCATCTTGCCGTTTGGATTCTGGTCGCGGTTCATTTCCTCATCGGCTGGGGCTGGTACGCGATCTTTGGCGAAATGTGGCTCAATTATCACGCCCGGACGATGACCGACATCGAGCGGACGCACAATATCTCCGCCTACTTGCGCGCGGTTGTCGCGTCCATCATCATCAACTA
>WNEX01001795.1_pt1 | contig 10043 bp, 8 predicted proteins | sample 5399841 | NCBI WGS metagenome assembly WNEX01 (sample SAMN13153337, study PRJNA577476) | soil metagenome | isolation source: 40 cm grassland meadow soil 2 days after 1st rain plot 5 | place: USA:California | collected 2015-09-18 | reverse complement strand
TCGTTGTTGAGATAGCGCGTGGTCGTCCCCAGGAACGCGTAGCCCGCCGCGGCGAGCTTGGGCGCCAGGTAATGGCGCGTGAAGTCGCCGCGCGGGTGCATCGCCAGGATCACAGTGTCCGCCTCGACCCCGGGCGGCAGATAGAGGATGCCCGCGAGCGGCACGCCGTCGGCCGCATGATGGTAGACGATCTCGCGGCGGATGGCCGGGTCGATCGCGCTCCACTGAAACGGCAGCCGGGCGGGCGTCTGCGCCATGCGAGCCGGGCTGCGTCCCCTAGACGCCGCCCCGCGGCCTCGCCGCGAAGGCGCCGCCATTCACGTGGTCGGGCCGGTTGAGCGTCGGCTCGTCGCCCTCGCCCACGCCGAGCAGACGGTCGACCAGCTCGACGCCCTGCATGCAGCTGTGGTCCTGGTTGGAGACCTCGTACTTCCAGGCCCCGAAGCGGCCCCGCGAGTAGACCCGGCAGGCTTCCAGTCCGGCCAGGATCGCCGCGAGCGTCTCGTCGCGGCCGAGAAAAGGCGTGGGGTAGCCGTGCGCCTCACGTCGATGCCAGAAGCTCACCACCTCGGCACCACCCAGCAGGCCGTCGCGCCGCATCGCCGCGAGCGTCTCGTCGCGCAGCGTCTCTGCCCGCACGGGCTTCTCCGGCGTCTCCGAGACCTCGGCCATGAGCGACCAGTGCTCGCCGCCCGGCGGCGCGTTGTGCGGCGAGTAGTTGGAGAAGACGGTCACCCGGTAGTAGGGGCTGTGCGGCTCCGGGAAGTACATCCAGCACTTGCGCGCCAGGGTCTCCGGCTTGGGACCGCGGAGGCCGACGCCGAGCACGTGCACCGCGCTGTGGACGAGCGCGCGAGCGGCGAGTCGCACGGGCTCCGGGAGGCCCGCCGACCGCGCGCACAGGGTGTCGAGCGGGATCGACGAGATGAGCGCGTCGAACGGCATCCGCCGGCCGTCGCGCAGCTCGACGACGCGCTCCGGCAGGCGCACGGCCACCACCTCGGCGCCGAACAGGACCTTCTCCGCCGGCAGGAGCGCGGCCACTCCCTGCCAGATCGCTCCCGTGCCGCCGTGGCGCGGAAAGCGGAACATGTTGTTCGGTCCCCACGACACGTCGTCGCGCCCGGTCCGCACGTTGCGCCGCAAGCGCTCGAGGTCCGGCACCGCCACCCGCTCGCCCATCCACGACACGCCGAGGCGCTCGAGCGGGTAGCCCCACACCTTGCGGTTGTAGGGGAAGAAGAAGATCTCGGCGAACGCCTCGCCGAACGTCGCGACGATCCACTCGCGGAAGTTCGGGGGCCGGCCCGGCCGACACGCCGCCGCGCGCTCGAGGCCCGCGAGCGCGCGGTCGCGGTCGGCGGCATCGAGGCGGTGGATGTTGTTCTGGAACGGGTACGGCACGAACCGTCCCTTGATCCAGATCCAGGACTCGCGCTCGTGAGCGAGCCAGGCGTCGCCCACGGCCCGGTCGCAGAGTGCGTCGTAGTAGGCGTAGTGGCTGAACTGGACGTGGCCGCCGCAGTCCCAGGTGAAGCCGGCGGCGTCGACGTAGCTGCGCGCGAGCCCGCCCGGCCGATCGTCCTGCTCGAGGACCTGGTAGGCGCCGTAGCCGAGCTCCTGGAGCCGGAAGGCGGCCCCGAGCCCCGTCGGCCCGGCGCCGAGGATGACGAGGCGGCCCGGGTCGTTCATCGCGCGGGTCGCGACAGGGCCACGCGGACGGTCTGCAGGAAGGAGAGCGCGGCCGCGCGCAGGAGCTTGAGCCGGGCGATGCTGCTCGCTCCCGTCCGGCGGCTGCGGTACGGCACCGGGACCTCCACGATGCGGAGCCCCGCACGGCAGGCGAGGCCGGTGAGGATCACGTTCGGGGCGAAGGCGTCGGGCGAAACCGCCGCCAGCAACCGCTCGAGCGCCGCGCGGCGGTAGAGGCGGTAGGGCGCGTTGGCGTCGCGCACGCCGGCACCGAAGCAGAGCCGGACCGTCCAGCGGGCCACGGCCGTGACGAGGCGGCGGGCCGGCGGCGCCGCGCGGCCGGCGCGGTAGCCGAGGACGAGATCCGCCTCGTGCCGCCGCTCCCAGACCAGCGGGAACGACTCCGGCCCCATCTCGCCGTCGCTGTCCGTCTGGAACACCCACTCGCCGCGGGCCTCACGGTACCCGCGCAGGATCGTCGGGCCGTGGCCGCGGTTCGGCTGGCGGACGGCCGTGAGGGTGGGGCGCTCGCGCGCCAGCCCGGCGAGCAGGTCGCCCGTGCCGTCGCGCGAGCCGTCGTCGTAGACGCGGATCTCGTAGGGCACGCCGAGGGCCGCGAGCTGACGGTCCCAGCCCGTCACCACCTCCCGGATGGCGCCGGCCTCGTTGTAGGCGGGCATCACCACCGTGAGCGTCGGGGTGGGTCTGTCGGCCATCGCACGCGGGGACTTCTACGTCGTCACGGAACGTCTCCGCAAACGCGGCCCCGCTTGCGTTGCCGCCGGCCGGCACGTAGTCCCAGGCGTCGACGTGGCGACCGCCCTGTCGTCGATCCTGGTCGTGGTGATGGCCGTGGTCCTCCGGCTCCGCTACTTCAGCGGCCTCGGGCTCGGCGACGACGCGCTGCTCCGCTACGACATCTGGAACGTCGTCCGCAGCGGCCACGTCAACTTCACCCCGAACGGCTACCGCTTCACCTGGTGGATTCCCACCGCGCTCAGCTGCCGGCTGCTCGGTCTGACCGAGGCCGGGCTCATCACGCCGATCGTCGCCTTCGACGTGCTCGGGATGGTCCTCGTGTGCCTCTTTGCGAGACGCCTGTGGGGGGGCAGCGGGGCCGTGATCGCGGCCCTCCTCCTCGCCGTGCTCCCGCTGGACGTCGCCTGGTCCACGATGCTCACTTCCGACATCCTGTTCTCGTTCTTCTCCGCGCTCTGCGTGTTCTTCGTCCTCCGCGCGCTCGGCGAGGACGACGACGCGGGCCGCCGCCGCGCGTGGACGCTCGCCGCCGTCGCGCTCTGGCTCGCGTACCACACCAAGGTGACCGGCGTGCTACTCGTCCCGGCGCTCGCCGTGATCGGCTGGGCCAACCGGCGGACGCTCGACGCCACCGTCTTCCGCTTTCTCGGGACGGCGGCGCTGCTGTTCGGAGCAAGCGGCCTGGTCTTCTACGTGCTGCACGGCGACGTGCTCGCTCCGTTCAACATCGAGCTCCGCCTCCAGGGGCTCGTCGGGCCCGAGGCCCCCTTGCATCGGGCGAGTATGGAGGCGTTCAAAATATATCCGCGCTGGCTCTTCCTTCCCGACTCGCTCGGGACGTGGGTCTACTCCGTCTACCCGCACCTGCTGATCGTCCTCGCCGTGGCGGGCACCGCCCTCGGCATCCGCCCGTGCTGGCCGGTCCTCTGGTGGCTCTTCTTCCTCTTCCTCGGCATGGAGCTGAACTTCCAGCGCGCGGGCGGCGTCTGGGTGACCGGGTTTCGCAACGTCCGCCACGGCCACGTCTTCGCGTATCCGCTGGTGCTGCTCCTCACCGGCTATCTCGTGGCGTTCCGCAGGCGCTACCCGAAGGCCACCGACGGGCTGCTGCTGCTCGTCCTCGGCTTCAGCCTCTGGCAAAGCGTCGCCACGGCGACGATCACCCACGTCGCGTTCGGCGACGAGCGCAGCACCACGCGCTTCCTCGCCACCCTGCCGCCCAAGCCGACCTATTCCGACTTCCAGCTCGGCCAGTGGTTCACCTTCTCGGGACTGTCGGAGACGGGCTGGCAATTCCGGGTGGTCGAGGCGGACGACCGCGTCAAGCGCCGGCGGGAGCTCGCCGCGGTGGCCGCCGGGTACCTCGTCACCGGCGGCGGGCGCGAGCCCTACTACGGGTGCACGCACTGCATCCCGAGCGCGGCCGACGTTGCGGCCGATCGGTGGGTGCTCCTCAAGGAGTTCCCGAGCTCGATGCCGCCGACGTCCTGGCGGGCCGAGCCGCTGCGCATCTGGGAGGCAAGACCGCCGTCACTCACGCCATGAGGAAGTGCGGCCCGGTGAAATCTGCCACATTGACAACACAGACAACGTACGTTAGCAGAGCTGGATGGCGACGGGCGTGACCACCCTGTATCTCCGCGGGATGTCCACCGAGCTGGTCCGCGAAGCCAAGGCGAAGGCCGCGCGCCGCGGGGGCACCCTGGCCTCCGTCGTGAGCGAGGCGCTGGCGCGCTCGCTCGAAGAGGACGACGCGCGCACCGGCGAAGCCGACCGCGAGCTGCGTGCCAGCGAACGCTGGTATGCGAGGCAGCGGCCGAGCTTGCTCAAGCGGTACCGCGGTCAGTATGTCGCCATTCGCAACGAGGCGGTGATCGACCACGATGCGGACTTTGCCGCCCTCGCCGCCCGCGTGTTCGCCCGCCTCGGGGCGCGTCCCATCTTCATGCCCCGTGTCGTCGAGCGCGAGGAGCCCGTGCGGATGCGGTCGCCGCGCATCGCCCGCGCATGACGCGGCGGTTCGCCTACGATCCCGCTCGCGAGCCGGCCGCGCCGGTGCTCCCGCTCGGCGTCGCGCCGCCGCTGTCCAACGCCACGGTGTTGCTGCGCGGGCTCGTCGACAGCGGCGCCGACTGCACCGTCGTGCCGGTGGCCATCGTGCGGCAGCTCGAGCTGCCCGTCGTCGGTCGGGTCGAGGTTGCGGGCGTCATGGGCGCCGCCCGCCGTATGCCGGTATACGCCGCCGCCGCCGAGCTGCCTGGTCTGCGTACCATCGTCCGTATTCTGGCGATGGGAACGGAGGCCATCATCGGGCGCGACCTGCTCAATCGGATGGTCGCTCGGCTCGATGGTCCGGCGGCAGCCGTATCGGTGGAGCGCCCTCCTCGCAGACGGCGGTAGGAGGTCATGCTGCTAGACCAGTCCCCCCGCATCGGTTAAGACGCGGCCCGTGTCCGCCGCACGAACCTTGCGCGACCTCCTCCGCACGGCCGCCCGCGAGGCGCCCGGGGCCGAGGCCTTCCGCTATCGGGACGAGCGGCTCACGTATCGCGACTGGGACCTGCTCGCCGACCGCCTGGCCGCCGCCCTCCGGGCCCACGGCGTCGAGCGGGGCAGCGTCGTCGCGCTGCTGCTGCCCTCGACACCGCTGTACCTCGTCGGCTACCTGGCCGCCGCCGGCCTCGGCGCGGTGACCACCGGCCTCAACGTCCGCTACCGGCGGAGCGAGATCCGGCACGTGCTCCGGCAGGCCGGCGCGCGGCTCCTGCTCGCCGTCGACCGCTGGCACGAGGTCGACTTCCGCCCGATCATCGAGTCGGTGCGCGACGAGCTGCCGGAGCTCGCCCGCGTGCTCTGGCTCGACGCCGACGAGCTGAGACAGAGCACGGCCGGGGTGGTGGCGGCGCTGGCGGGCGAGGCGGCCCCGCCGCCCACCGTCGCGGTCGACCCTGCCGACCCCGTCGCCATCGTCTTCACGAGCGGCACCACGGGCGCGCCGAAAGGCGCCTGGTACACGCATGCGAGCCTCCTCGCCGTCGCCGACATCGAGGCGCGCCGGCATCCGGGGGGCGTGCCGCACCAGCAGAGGCACCTCGCCCCGGGCCTCTCCTTCGCCCACGTCGGGACGATGACGCGGATCGCGGTGCAGATCGCCAACCTGGGCGTCTCCTTGATCCACGACACCTTCGACCCCGCCGCGGTGCTGGCGGCGATCGAGCGCGAGCGCCTCACGCACCTGGGCGGCATCCCCACCCAGCTGGTCGCCCTCCTCGACCATCCCGACCGCCCGCGCCGCGACCTCTCGTCACTCCGCTCGGTCCTGGTCGGCGGCGCGCCCGCGCCGCCGCCCCTCGTCCGGCGGCTCCGCGACGAGCTCGGCGCCGAGGTGAGCGTGCGCTACTCCTCCACCGAGGTCGGCATCGCGACGGCCTCGGTTCCCGGCGATCCCCCGGACCTGGTCGCCACCACGGTGGGGTGCGCGACGCCGGGCGTGGAGCTGCGCATCGTCGACGACGCGAACCGGCCGCGGCCCGCCGGCACGACGGGCGAGGTCGTCGTCCGCTCGCCGGCGACCATGCGGGGCTACTGGCGCGACCCCGAGGCCACCGCCGCCACCATCGACGCCGAGGGCTGGGTGCACACGGGGGACCTCGGCCACCTCGACGCCGCCGGCCATCTCCACCTCACCGGACGGCGGAGCGAGATGTACATCCGGGGCGGCTTCAACGTGCATCCGGCCGAGGTGGAGGAGCGTCTCGCGCAACATCCGAAGGTGGCGCGCGCCGCCGTGGTCGGCGTGCCGCACCGGCTCCTCGGGGAGGTGGGGTGGGCCTTCGTCGTGCCGCGCGATCCGGCCGAGCCGCCGACGCTCGCCGAGCTGCGCGCCTTCGTCGGCGCCGAGCTCGCGAGCTTCAAGCGTCCCGACGGCCTCACGCTCCTCGACGACGTGCCCCTCACGCCGATGTTCAAGGTCGACAGGCGCGCGCTGCGCACGCTCATGGAGGAGGCGCCATCGCCGACGGCCTGACCCTCTCCCTGGTGATCCCCTTCTACAACCAGCGGGCGCGCGCTCGGCAGACCGCCAGCGAGGCGGCTCGCTTTCTGCGCGAGCGGTTCGCGGAGCAGGCGGAGCTGATCGTCGTCGACGACGGGAGCAGCCCGGGCCAGGCGGTCGAGGCCGGGGACGTCCCACCGGGGGTCACGCTCATCCGTCAGCCCCAGAACCTCGGCAAGGGCGGCGCGGTCAGGAGCGGCGTGGCGCGCGCGCGCGGCGAGTTCATCGTCTTCACCGACTCCGACCTGCCCTTCTCCCTCGACCCGCTGCCGACGACCCTCGCCTGGCTCCGGGACGGCGCGGACATCGTGGTCGGCGACCGCCTCCACCCCGATTCGGTGTGCGCCACGCAGGTGACGCCGCTCCGCCAGCTCTCGAGCGTCGTCTACACGTGGATGGTGAAGCACCTGCTCGGCCTCGACTTCCCCGACACGCAGTGCGGCTACAAGGGCTACCGGGCGGCGGTGGCGAAGGACCTCTTCGGGCGCCTCGACGTCACGAGCTTCGCCTTCGAGGCCGAGGTCCTGCTGCGCGCGCAGACGGCGGGCTGTCAGATCCGCCGCCAGCCGCTCCGGCTCGTCCACAACGAGGAGACGTCGGTCCGACTCTCCCGGCACGCGCCGCGGATGTTCCTCGACACGCTGCGCATCGCCTGGCGCGCGCGCCGCGGACGCTATGGCTGAGGGTCGCTGGATGGCCCGCCTGCGGGCCGGAGCGACGGTGTTCGCCGTAGGCTTCACGTGGGCCTTTCTGCTCTCCTATTTCAAGCCCTCGCTGCTCCTGCTCGACACCACGATCGCCGGCGGCGACACGCCCTCGTTCCTCCGCCCGATCCACCACCTGCGCGACACCCTCCTGCCGGCGGGCAACCCGCAGGGCTGGGACCTCGGCAACTTCTGCGGCTACGCGCCCTACCAGTTCTACTTCCTGCCGCCGTCGCTCACCATCGTGGCGCTCTCGTACGTCATCCCGTTGAACGTCGCCTTCAAGCTGGTCACCGTGGTCGGGAGTTTCCTCCTGCCGCTCACCACCACCCTCGCGCTGCGCGCGCTCGGCTACGCCTTCCCCGTACCGGCGCTCGGGGCGGTGGCGAGCCTCCTCTTCCTCTTCAACGAGGGAAACTCGATGTGGGGCGGCAACATCCCGAGCACGCTCGCCGGCGAGTTCGCCCACAGCCTCGGCTTCGCCTTCGCCGTCCTCTTCCTCGGCCTCCTCTATCGCGGCATCGAGGAGAACCGCCGCTGGCGCTCATGTTCGATCGTCCTGGCGGTCGCCGGCCTCTGCCACCCGGTGGCCTTCCTGAACGCCGCCACGCCGGGCCTCTTCTTCCTGTTCGACCGCCGGCACTTCGCGCGCAACGTCCGCTACCTGGCGCTCGTCTACGCGGGCGCCGTGCTGCTCATGGGGTTCTGGCTCGTGCCGCTCGTCGCCAAGCTCGGCTACGCGACGTCGATCAACTGGAAGTGGCACTTCGCCTCGTGGAAGGACCTGATGCCGCGCATCTTCTACCCGGTGGCCGCACTCGCGGGCCTCGACATCCTCTGGATGGCGGTCTACCGGCGGCCCACCGACCGACCCGGGCGCTACCTCCTCTTCGGCGCCGTGGCAGCCACGCTGAGCTTCTTCAACGGGACCGCGGTCGGCCTGCCCGAGATCCGCTTCGTCCCCTGCGTCTACTTCCTGGGCCTGCTCCTCGCCGTCGACCTCGTCGCGCGGCTCCTCGCGCTCACGCCGGCGGCGCCCCTCGGCGCCCTCGCGTTCGCCGCGGCCATCGTCGCCTGGGTGATGACCTCGATCAGCTTCGTCCCCACCTGGATCAACTGGAACTACGAGGGTCTGGAGCGGAAGCCGTCGTACGGGCTGCTCACCGGGATCCTCGGCGCCGTGCACGGCACGATCACCGACCCGCGCGTCGCCTACGAGAACTCGCCGCTGCACGACCGCTTCGGCAGCATGCGCGTGTTCGAGGACCTGCCGCTGCTCGCCGGCCGGCCCACGCTGGAGGGCGTGCTCCTGCAGACCGCGGTCACGTCGCCGCCGATCTACTGGCTCCAGTCGCAGATCTCGAAGCAGGGAAGCGGCGTGATTCCCGGCTACAGCTACCCGTCGATGGACCTGGCCCGCGCCACGCCGCGGCTCGCCCTCTTCAACGCGAGCGACATGATCACGGTCACTCCGGAGGTGACCGGCCAGCTCGAGCAGGATCCGCGCTGGCAGCGCACCTTCCACCAGGCCCCGTACTCGGTCTTCCACCTGAAGAACGCGGACGGCCACTACGTGCGGGTGCCGCGCTTCCGGCCCGTGCTCCTCGAGACGGCGCGCTGGAAGCGGGATTTCGTCCGCTGGTTCGCCACCGACTCGATGCTCGACGTGCCGATCGTCGCCGCGGCGAGCGTGCCCGCCGACGAGCGCGATCGCTTCCCGCTCGCGAGCCGCTCCGCGGTCGACCTGCCGCGCGAGCGGCTGCCCGAGGGCTGCCGCATCGAGGAGCACCTCGACCACATGGCGATCGACTTCACCACCACCTGCCCCGGGCTGCCGCACGTGGTCGCCGTCTCCTACTACCCGAACTGGCACGTCGAGGGCGCGCGCCGCACGTATCTCGTGAGCCCGGCCTTCATGCTCGTCTTCCCCGACGGGCCGCACGTGCGCCTCGTCTTCCGGCGCGTCGCGTCCGACTGGCTCGGCATCGCGGCCACCCTCGCCGGTCTCGGGCTCTGCCTGACGGCGCTCCGGCGGCCGGCGGCAGCGGTCGAGCCCTCGCCGGCGGTGGCCGAGGCGCTCGGCGCCGCGCGGCCGTGGGCCCTCGGCCTCGGCATCGTGTTCGTGGTGCTCGCAACCACCTGGAACGTCACCCGGGACTACGGCGCCGGCTTCTTCTACCAGCGCGGCTGGAAGGCCTTCGCCGCGCAGGACTACCCGAACGCGCTCTGGAACTTCTCGCGCGCGATCGACCTCGGGGGCGAATCCTCGACCGCCGCCGATGCCACCTTCTTCCACGCCGCGAGCCTGCTCCGCTCGGGCGACCCCGCGGGGGCGCTCGCCGGCTACCGCGCCGTCGTCGAGCGCTTCCCCGACAGCGTCTGGGTGGCCGAGAGCCACTACCACGTGGGCCTCTGCCTGAAGCAGCTCGGGCGGCGGCGAGAGGCCAAGGCCCGCTTCCGCTACGTCATGGTGACGTACCCCGGAAACCGCTGGGCCGGCTTCGCCGCCGAGCAGTTCCGCGAGCTCCGTGGCCAGCGCCGGAACGCGCGTGGCTAGGGTCCTCGTCACCGGCGCGAGCGGGTTCATCGGGACGGCGCTCGCGCCGCGGCTCGCCGCCGCCGGACACACGCCACGCCTCCTCTTCCGGCGCCGTCCGGCTGCCGCGCCGCCGGGCGACGTCGTCGAGGGCGACCTCGCCGAGCCGGCGACGCTCGCCGCCGCCGTCGCCGGCAGCGACGCCGTCGTGCACCTCGGCGCCGCCACGTCGAGCGGCCGGCTCGATCCCGCCGTCGCCTACCGGGTGAACGTCGGCGGCGCGAGCGCGCTGATCGCG
>WNEX01001785.1_pt1 | contig 10066 bp, 6 predicted proteins | sample 5399841 | NCBI WGS metagenome assembly WNEX01 (sample SAMN13153337, study PRJNA577476) | soil metagenome | isolation source: 40 cm grassland meadow soil 2 days after 1st rain plot 5 | place: USA:California | collected 2015-09-18 | reverse complement strand
CGTTAGTATGTCCACGTCTTTGATCGAGTCGTAAGGCGGCTGGTTCCAAGTCGTAAAGCCTGCGGTCTCTGAAAAAGCTTCCGGCACGCCGTTGAACATGACTTCCGTTTGTTGGTCTACGCCCCCATTAATCCGGTGGCTGAATCCGTTGCCCGTAACGCCCGGCGTCAAAAAGATGAAACTGTCAATCTGGCGAAAATCCCCGCTGATGATTTGCGGCAACTCCTCCGTGAGCTTCTGGCTGATGGTCGTGCCGATCTCTGGTTGCTCCGTTTGCAATGCAATCGCTGGTGCTGTGACCTCAACCGTTTCCGTCACAGTGCCTGGCTGTAGAGTAGCATTAACAGTGGATGTTGCCCCACCGACGACAGTCACGCTTGTGCTGACAAAAGTTTTAAACCCCGCCTTTTCTACTTTGACGGAATATGTCCCTGGGATGAGGTCAATAATCAGGTAAGTGCCAGCCGAAGTGGTGACGGTCGTCTTGGACACGTTCGTGTCCACGTTCGTTACTGTCACCTTGGCATCGGGGACCTCGGCTCCGGCTTGATCCGTCACGTCGCCGTTGATTCTGCTGACCGCCTGGCCGTGGAGGCCGGCTGGCAAAAGGAGCAACAGCAGGGCAAACCCGCAGGCAAAAGCCAATCCGCGGCGGGAAGTCAGACGGGAAATGCAGTTGCGGAAGTCAGAGAAATTCTTCATCACTCGCCCCCTCAATAAGGTCTTAAATGATCTGGTGCATCAGGCCCAATCCAAGTGCAAAACCGAGCCCAGCAAAGACACGACTGAGAAGGACACCCCTCGCGGTATCCCAAACCTTGGCGGCAGTCTTAGACACACGCCGACGGGAGTCAATGCACCCGTGTGTCATCTTCACGTTCCCACTTAATTGAATGAAAAGAGGGGAGATAGGCGGGGTTATTCCCTCGCCGAAGGCCGCGGTTGAATCAATGTTACAAGGCGTATCCTTTGGCCGAGTCTTGCGTTGCCTTCTCGCGTTAGGGCCGTTTCATGGTGAGGCTCAAGTCAAAGGCCCGTCAGTCACCAACCCTTCGCCGTCCGCTCACTTAGCGCCTTTCACGAAGGGAAGAGGGGATGCATCTCTCCTGTGCTCTCTAGTCAGAGTGCGGGGGTTCAAAGGGCTAACTAGCTTCGTTGACATCTGCGACAGGCACTCAGCAAAAACCGAAAAGCAGATCCCTCACCCCGCGACGATTCTTCTTTGATGGGCGCGGGGATTCGGGATGACAGGTTTGGACAGGTGCGCTCCGAACCAGCGTGTCAACAAAGCCAGTGCTAACTCGAGAAGAGCCGGGCTGAAGGCCGCCTCTACGGGATTTGCGAAAACGGACATGGATCCAGTGGCTGACGAGGCCGCTTTGCGACATAATGCGCGCGAGACCTATCGCATGAGAAAGGAGAATTTTTGTGAGCCGATTGCTACTGAAAGTCGGCGCGCTGGCGCTGCAAATCATCCTGTTACCACCGCTCTTTGCGCAAGTGCAGGAGACGGACATTAAGACGGCGAGTAAGACGCGGGAAGAGGCCGTGAAGAGATCGGATTTGATGAAGCCGCATTTCGCAAACGGCAATCGTGCCATGCAGGATGCTCAAGCGATTCGGCAACAACTCCAGACAGCATCGACCGACCAACGGCCGGCGCTGCTGACCAAGATGAAAGCGGATTATCAGATGGCGATTACGGAATATGAGCAGGCGCTGGAAGAGACCAAAGTGAGGGATGAGAGTGGCCTCCACGTGATTGGTTTAATTGGAGTGATACGGAACGGGCTAGTGAGCCAGCAGAAAGCCGTTGAGATGCTGGTGCAAGACAAGGACGTGCCCGTAATTTTGAGCAATCTCGGCATCGCCTACGGTGGACTAGGAGAGCATCAAGAGGCGATAACCATGCTGCAACAAGCCGCCATCCTGAAGCCTGCGGCGGGGACGTACATGGAGCTTGGAACGGATTTTGCGCAGGTGGGCAAGATGCCGGAAGCGGCCGCGTCATGCGAAAAGATTCTGACCGTGGATCCCGCGGCCAAGAACACGCAAGAGGGTTGCTACAAGAACATCGCCATTGTGCTGACGAACAATGGAAAGCTGGCGGAGGCGATTGCGCCGCTCCAAAAGGCGACGCAACTCAACCCGCAAGATGCGTTGGCGTGGAAACTTTTAGGCGACGCCTTGACGAACACCATCACGAGCAAGCCGGAAGGCGGCAAGATGGTTTACGTTATCCCCGCGGGGACGGTCGAAGCGTACCAGAGATACTTGCAGTTGGAGCCGAATGGGCCGTACGCGGAACAGGTGCAAGCGGCGCTGGAAGGGTTCGCAAAACTGACGAAAGGCGTTTCGAGTCCTACGGAAACGAAAGAAAAGAACTGATGGGAGGGATCGCTCGAGCCTTCCCGCGCACCTCAGCTCGCTTGACCAAGGTGATCACTGCTCTAGGAGTCTTGCTCTTTTGCTATGCGTCCTATGCGGGATGGAAGCGACTGCCTGTTCCTGCGCAGGAGTCTTCGGGAGTGCAAGTTAGCTTGCAAGTGATCGTGGTCGACACGGAGTCCAAGGCGGAAGAGGCGCTGGAACGGCTGAAAAGAGGGGCCAAGTTCGCCGACGTTGCCAAGGAATTATCGATTGATCCGAACGCGAGCAGTGGGGGCTATGTCGGTGAAGCAGATGCTTCGTCGTTGCGCCCGGAATTGCGAGTGGCGGTCGAGTCGCTCGAGCCGGGGCAAGTTAGCGCGATCGTGAAAGTGCCGACGGGATTTGTCATCGTGAAGCTGCTGAGCGGGAAGCAGGAACAGAAGGGGCAAAGCAACGGTGCCGCGCCTGTTCCCGCGAATCTGGGCGCAGCGGGGCAGGGGATGGGACCGAATCGCGATCTTCATCTGGCGGGAAAAGGCGCGATTCAATATCCAGCGGATGTGGCAGGGCAAGTTTTGGCCGATATGCTTTTCCAAAAGTTTCCCAAGCCGGCTGGGTGGGAGCAGGATCTGCAGGAGGTGTGCGCGGTTCGAAAGCAGTCGCTCGCGGAAGGGATTAAGGCGATGGAAAGAACACTGGGCGATACCGGGAAGATGGCGGCTACGACGCCTTACGATGCGATTCAGACGCACTACGGATTAGCGCAACTTCAGGCTTATCAAGGCAACATGGATGCTGCGACCAAGGAGTGGCAAGCGGCTTACCGGCTCGCGGCCACCAATGTGCCGGCAGGCGTGCCGCAATTGACGGAAGTTCTTGGCGTGGCTTATTTACATAAATCGGAGATGGAAAACGACATTTACCGCAATCCGCTCGACCGGTGTACTTTTCCTCCGCGAACAAGCTTCTGCTACCAGCAGACAAGCGATTCGGAAAAAGCTATCGAGTACTTTACGAAATATCTGGAGCTCGCACCCGAACGGCCGGATGCGGTACAGGTAAAGTGGCTGCTGAATCTCGCCTATATGACGCTGGGAAAATATCCTGCAGGGGTACCTCACAAGTATTTGATCTCGCCGTCCGTTTTTGCGAGCAGGGAAGATTTCAAGAAGTTCGCGGATGTAGCGCCCGCAGCGGGATTGAATTTCACTTCGATGGCGGGCGGCGTGGTTGTAGACGATTTCGAGAATAACGGCCTGCTGGACGTTGTGGTGTCCAGCTACGATGTGTGCCAGCCGCTGCGATTCTTTCACAGCAATGGAGACGGTACATTTACGGACCACACGGCGCAGGCGGGATTGTCCGGTCAACTGGGCGGGCTGAACATGGTTCAGGCCGATTACAACAACGACGGATGCATGGATCTGCTCGTACTGCGCGGCGCATGGGAATTCCCCGTGCGCAAATCGCTTTTGCGTAACAACTGTGACGGAACATTTACCGACGTTACCCGTCAGGCAGGCCTGGCCGAGCCTGCCACTCGCACGCAAACCGCCGTGTGGGTGGACATTAATAATGATGGGCTCCTCGATCTCTTTGTCGGCAACGAAAACGGCCCGAGCCAGCTTTTCCTCAACAAAGGGGATGGGACCTTCCAAGACATTTCCGCGGCTTCTGGCATCAACAAAATCGCGTTTACCAAAGGAGTCACGGCGGCGGATTACGACAACGACGGCTACGTGGACTTCTATGTCTCGAATCTTTACGGCGGCAACTTTCTTTACCACAACAATCGCGACAACACTTTTACGGAGGTTTCGCAGCCGGCAGGAGTACACCAGCCGCAATCGCAGAATTTTGCAACCTGGTTCTTCGATTACGACAATGATGGCTGGCCCGACATTTTAGTGACCACCTACTTTTTTTCGCTGGATGAAACGATGCGGAGCTACATGGGACTTCCCACGAATGCCGAAACGTTCAAGCTCTACCGAAATTTGGGCAATGGGACTTTCAAAGACGTTACGTCAGAAGCCGGGCTGAACAAGATCAATGTGCCTATGGGCGCAAATTTCGGGGACGTTGATAATGATGGGTATCCGGACATTTATTTGGCCACCGGCGGCCCTGAGTACGGCGCGCTCGCTCCCAAAATGCTTCTTCGCAACCGCGAGGGAAAGGATTTTGTGGACATCACGGCATCCTCCGGCACTGGCGATTTGCACAAGGGCCATGCCGTCGCTTTTGCAGACTTGGGCAACAATGGGACGGAAGATCTATTGGTATCGATTGGCGGGCCAACACCGGGAGACGCGCATCAATTCCGAGTGTATGAAAATCCTGGAAACGGCAACGACTGGATCACCGTGAAACTCGCGGGTGTCAGGTCAAACCGTGCGGGAATCGGGGCGCGCATCCAAGCGACCGTAGAAAACGAAGGACGCGGGCGGCGATCCGTGTACCGCACAGCCGGCAGCGGCGGCTCCTTCGGCGCCAACCCCATACAACAGCACATCGGTTTGGGGAAATCGGCGAAGATTGTACAGTTGGAAGTGTGGTGGCCTGCCTCTAATTCCCGCCAGAGTTTCACGAATGTAGACAAGAACCAGTTCATTGAAATTAAAGAGTTCGCGAAAAGCTACACCAAGCTTGCGCGGAAACCGTTTCGGCTCGGATCTTCGAATCTCGCGTCAACGGAATCCGCGCCATCGTCCAGGCTGGATCCGCGTTAGAATGGCGGGAATCGCGGGTAAGAAACGTGAGTCGAACGATGCGGCGCCGTGGATGTCTGCTCATACTTTCTCTGTTCTTTGCTGTTCCCCGCCTATTCGGAGAAACCTATTCGGCATCGGGACTGGTCCTCTTTGCTGATCGCCAGCATCTTTCTCTCAAGGTCTCCTGCCAAGCGATTCCCGGGTACATGGAAGCGATGGTGATGACATTATCGGTGCGTGATTCCAAGGCTCTCGATGGCCTGAACCCCGGCATGTTGATCGACTTCAAGCTGGAGGTGCGGGAAGACGCGGCATACGCCGAGCAGATTCACGTTCGAGCTTACGAAAACGCCACGCAGGAGCCCATGGCCGCGCGCCAATTAGAGATTCTCGATGCCGCGACTTCTTCGCTTTCCCGCAATGCGCCAGTCTTGCAGGCCGGCCAGGCCGCGCCCGACTTCACTCTCATCGACCAAGAGCGCGAGACCGTCAAGCTTTCCGCGTTAAAGGGCAAGGTGGTTGCGATTACATTCATCTACACCAGATGTCCTTTTCCCAATTTTTGTTTCCGCGCGTCCAACAATTTCGGGGTCCTCCATCGGCGCTTTGCGAGCCGGATGGGGAAGGACCTCGTGCTGTTGACTATTACTTTCGATCCCGAGCATGACCAGCCGGAGACGCTGGCTGATTACGCGCGCACGTGGACCCAGGACGCCACAGGCTGGCATTTCCTCACGGGGCCTTCCGCCGACGTGAAGAATCTATGCCGGGAATTCGGCGTGAATTCCTGGCAGGATGAAGGCCTGTTGACCCACGGGCTGCATACCGTGATCGTCGACCGCCAAGGGCGAATGGCAGCTAATCTGGAGGGCAACGAATACACCGCGAAGCAACTCGCGGATCTGGCCGAAGCGGTGATGAACCGCCGGTGAAGCCCCTCGTGACCCTGATGCAAAACTCTTTACGCCTAGAAAAAGCTCTCCGAGGTCTCCTCTTCACGCTCCTTTGCTTTCTTCTTCCCATAATTCCAATGCGAGCCACAAACGCTGCCCAGTCTTCCGAGCAAACGGAAGCGCTTCTCTCCGAAGCCAAAATTCTTTTGCAGCAATCCAAGTTCACGGAAGCCGACCGCGTCGTCCGACAATACTTGCAGACACATGCGAACTCGGCCGATGGCCACTTTCTTCTAGGCCACATCCTTTTCCGCGAAATTCAGGCGGAAGCGATTCTGGATCGCCAGCTCGCCGTTCAATCGCAAGGTGGAATGGGCGGCGCGATGGCGTCGACTCCCGAGCCATCTCTCCCAAAGGACCGTGAAGAAAAGGCCAAAGCCTCCCTGGAGGAATTCACGGCGGGCGCAAAATACCGCAACCCGTCAGCCGCCGATTTGAAGATTGTTGCCTTCGACTATATCGTTCTTGCAGACTACGCCGACGCCGACAAGTGGTTGACCAAGATGCTCGAGTGGGCTCCTAATGATTCCGACGGTTGGTACAATCTGGGCCGCACAAAATACAACGAGAACCGCTTTGCCGAAGCCATCAGCGCTTTCCAGCAATGTTTGAAGCTCGATCCCAGGAATGTAAAAGCAAATGATAATCTGGGTTTGTCCTTTGCGGGGCTTGGCCGAAACGAAGAAGCGGCTGCGGCATACCAGCAGGCGATCACCTGGCAAGAGCAATCTGTGGCCAAGAATTCCCGACCCTACATAGATCTGGGCAGTCTCCTGATTGACGAAAACCGCCCGAAGGAAGCTGTCACGCTCCTTCTTCAAGCCATTGAAATTGATCCGCGCGACTCCAAAACGCACGAACTTCTTGGCAAGGCTTACAGCCGGCTGGAAGACTTTCCCAAAGCGCAGGTGGAATTAGAAAAGGCGATCGAGCTTTCTCCGCAAACTCCCAATCTGCATTGCATGCTGGCTCCCGTCTACCGCAAGCAGAGCCTTGCGGAAAAAGCCAAGGGCGAATACGACCGCTGCGCGGCTCTCACCGGCAGCCGCTCCACTCCGCAAACGCCATGAATTCCTAAAGATTTTCCAGCGATTTATCCGAACGCCGGTGGAAATGCAGCTCAAAGAATCCCTCACGGCTCTTTGCTTTTTTCCTGCAACACTTCTTTGGCTCTCTCTGCGGTTTTCGCTCGCGCACTCTCTTCCAGTTTGCTGAACACTTTCATTTCAGCTTGAGCTTCCTGTGTCCGCCCGAGCGCGCGATATGCCTGCGCCAGAAGGAAATGCGTCGAAGCTTCTGCTGGATCAGCTTTTACCGCGGCCTCCAAATCCTTCACCGCATCTGCGTGCCGCTCCAGCTTTATCAACGCGCGAGCGCGATCCACGCGCGCCTCCATGAGATCCGGGCACGCGTCCAGCGCTTTCTGCGTTTCCGCGAGCGCCGCCGCCGGGTCCCCGTGCTGTTCGAGAATAATGTTCCCAATCTTCCATTGCGCCATGCAGTTCGAAGGATCGTTCGCGAGTTCCGCGTGAAACTGCTCCGTCGCGGCGTCCCACATATTCAGCGACCAGTAAGCATTCCCCAAATGGTAGTGAGTGCCCGCTTGCATGGGCGCCACTTCCACGGCTTTCTTGTATTCGAGCAGCGCGCCGTCGTAATTCTTCATGCTCTCCATGACCTCACCGGAGATTTCGTGAACCCACACGGAATTGGCATCCAGCGCATTGAGTTTCGTGAGCGCCTGCTCCGACAATTTCATGTGCACTTTGCCAAGCAAATACAGGACTTCCTGATTTTCGGGCTGGCGCAGGGAAAGTTGCCGCAAATGCTCCGCGGCCTGTTCAATTTTGCCGAGCTTGATCAGGTCATTCGCCAGAAAAAGCTCGGCGTTGTTGTCCCTGGGGTTGGCGCGCAGCGCGGATTCCAGATTGCGTCCCGCTCCGGCATAATCGCCCAGCTCGTAGAGGGCAATGCCCAGGAGCGCCGACGCGGACGACATTTTGGGGTCAATCTTCAGCCCCTTCTCCAGAACCGCAGCGGCTTTCTTGTACTCGCGCTGCCGAAGATAAAGTGAGCCCAGATTGTTGTAGGCAGGCGCCAGGCGCGGCGCAACCTGGAGAAGCGATTCGTAACTCGCAGCGGCGCCTGCAAAATCACCATGCGCTTCCGCGGCTTTTGCATCGCCGTATAGTTTTGACACGCGGGGATCGTCCGCTCCTGCGCCGGATTGCGCCAAAGCGCTGTTCGATGAAAGCAGAAGGGCGAATGCAAGAACGAGAAAGCCAACCAACTCTCTAGCCGCATTTCTTGGTGATGCCAAGCCCGAGGACTTCATGAAATCGATTCTATCGTTGGAAGTTTGCATGTCAATGGAGGCCACAGAGGGCGCCCGAGCGAGATTCCAGCGTGTAACGGGTACTCTAACGCCGGCATTCAACACTTTCGCGGCTGACCAATCAGCTCCTGCCCGCGTCGAATAGGGTGTGGGTCGGATGCCGGTGCTAGAGCTGAGCGGGAACACTTTTCACGCCCTGTTAATAACGATACAATAGGTGTGGGGCGTACGCCTCCGCTCCTGGCGAGGCTCTCCGAAACTAACAAGCAATGCTGGGGTTTGTTGCGTATTCGAGCTACAAAGCCGGGCTGAGTATCCCGCGAAACATTTCGGGCGGGACAGGCGTATGTACATGTAGAAGCGAGCGGTTCCGGTCAGGCATTGGCCATCGCGCGGCATCGCAAACCCAAGATTTCATGGAACTTCGCAGGATGGCAGCAATTTGGAGTAGCGGGCGCAGTGTGGTGGAGCGAAGGGGAAGCGAATGAAGACGTGGCATAAAGTGGCGATTGGCGCGGGTGTTGCAGTTGTTCTCGGCGGAATTGTTCTTTTCAGCGTAAACCAGGCAAACAAGGGCGTGGTTACGGTGCAAACGGCCAAAGTGGCCAAGCAAGACAGCTTGGTGTCCCTGGTAACCGCCTCGGGCGAAATCAAGCCCACCACCTATACGAATGTGACGGCCCAGGGATTTGGAAGAATCACGGCAATACTGGTTAAGGAAGGCGACAAGGTAAAAAAGGGCGACAAACTACTCCTCCAGGAGAACGTCCAAGCAAATGCGGACGTTCAAGCGCAATCGGCGGCTACTACTTCGGCTGAATCCGGCGCTCAGGCTGCTGAGGGGAGCTATAAAGCAGCCCAAGCGGATCTCATTTCCCAGCAGGCTAACCTGGAAAAGGCCAAGCTGGACTACGACCGCGGTCAGGGCCTCTATAAGGATGGCTTGATCCCGAAGCAGGATTTTGACCAGCGCAAGACAACTTATGATGCGACGGCCGCTGCTGTTGAGTCTGCAAAAGCGCGCGTGCAAGCCTTGCGGGCTCAAATGGATCAAACGCGGGCGCAGGTGAATCAGAGCCGTGCCGTGCTCACACATACGGAAGACGTTTTGCACAAGACGATTTACACTTCACCGATCAATGGCATCGTGAGCTACTTGCCGGAACGCGTGGGTGACTATGTTGTCCCGGGCATCCAGAATTCCAACGGCAGCTTTTTGATGACGCTCTCCGACATGTCGGTGGTCACGGCGGAAGTGAAAGTGGATGAGACAGACATCGTGAACGTAAAGATGGGGCAGGAGGCCGACGTCACGATCGACGCCGTTCCCGGCAAAGTGTTCAAGGGCAAAGTGACTGAAATCGGCTCGCAGGCGGTATTGCGCAGTTCTGGTTTGACAACCACGCAAACCACCACCAGCACTCAGGAAGCGAAGGATTTTAAAGTGGTGGTAACGCTGGATAGTCCACCCGATAACCTGCGGCCGGGGCTCTCTGCAACCGCGAAAATCAAGACCGCCGAGCGCAAGAATGTCGTGGCCATTCCCATCCAGGCGCTGGCCATGCGCACTCGCAAGGAGTTGGAAGAAGCGGCGAAGAACGCCAAAGGCCAAGGCTCGGGTGTGACCCTTGCTGCGCCGCCGCCCGCTGCGACCGGCGACCCGAAGAAGGATGAAATTCAGGGTGTTTTCGTCG
>WNEX01001784.1_pt1 | contig 10072 bp, 9 predicted proteins | sample 5399841 | NCBI WGS metagenome assembly WNEX01 (sample SAMN13153337, study PRJNA577476) | soil metagenome | isolation source: 40 cm grassland meadow soil 2 days after 1st rain plot 5 | place: USA:California | collected 2015-09-18 | reverse complement strand
CTTGCTCTTCTAGGCGTGTTCGTTACAGGATTCTCTCTCATTCTCTTTGCTTTCGGGTCGTTGAGTTTTGGAACGCCTCTCGCGCTTGTCGGGATCGTCGTTATTCTGAGAGAGGTGTTCGTGAAGCATGACACTGTTCTTGAAGGTAGGATGCCTAGAGGTATCTCCTTTATTGCGGCCTTGTCCATTCTCGGTGGGGCAAACCTCATACTTGCTGGGGTCGGAAATATCCTCTTTCCGCCGGTCATCACTGCGTCTGATTTTGCAGGAATAGGCCTCCCGGCGGGAACTATTGGACTATTCTCAACAATACTTTTGCTTCTAGCGTTCGTGGCGTTGGGGCTTGGGTGCCTCAAGATTCTGTCGGGGCTGGTTCTCCGGACGGGCAAGAGCTGGGCTTGGAGTCTTGGAATCGCAACAAGTATATCTTCGATTTTCTTGGATGCATCCTCGCTGGGTGCGAGTCCTGAACTGCTTTCTGGGTTGCTCACTGGGAACGGTATCGAGTTTCCGACATCTATCATCGCGATTATCTATCTTACAAGACCGTATGTGAAAGCCTTCTACAGAAACGTCCCGGACTCTGGATCGAAGGAGAGCTCTGAGCCAAGGTCGCAATGATTTCTTATGGAAGTCAGAGGCTCGAGGGTTTCTTCCTCAAACACTCTTGCGTCGCGAGGTGCTCTGTGCAATACCCCCTCGTTTTTCTTGAGAAGGTTTGCTGTCTGGTATTGATTATGGGCGAGTCTCGCGATTCAGGGCGGGGTCTGGGCTTTGGTCACATTGCATGTTAACGTGTAATCTAGGTCAGTTCCCGAACGATTCTAGGGCAAGCTAGGACCCTCGATCCCATATTTCGAGAATAGAACTGAAAATGGGCGATTTCGCTGGTGCTGGCTATTGGACCCTGATTTCCACACCCACGGTCCTCTTGATCAGCTCAGCCAAGAGGTCAACTTGAGACTTGCCGCCGCGCCTTGTTGGAATCGACACGACCAGTGGGAGTTCGATCTCCTTCTTTCCTTGTCCAACTTTATCCTTGATCCAGTCGAAGACAGTGTCGGTAACAATGACGAGAGAGACAGTCTGTTTATTCTTGATATCTTCAAAGGTCTTGACAGCCTCGTCCTCGGACTTCACGACCCAGCTGTTCTTGACCCCTCCGAGCTTGAAGTAGATCGCTGTCTCCTTATCTGCCATGACGCCGATCTTCCCCACCGTTTGCTTACCTACTTCCTACTTGAATATCCAGCCTGTTTCGCGCGACCAGAACAAGAGATCAAGATCCGCTAATGGTATTGCTATTTCCCGGGAAAAACGACGGAGCTTCTCCTCGATCTCCAGATAGCGCTTCTTCGTGATCGAAACCGGCACCTCAGTGATGACATCCAGCCTCTTGAGGTTTCGCAGAATGTGCCTGTCTAGGATGGCGAATTCCTCCCCGAGCCCGACGTTTCGGAGAAAATGGCTGGCTTCCTTGTAGCCAAGGCCCTTCACGTTCTCCACCATCCATTCCCTCAGCTCGAAGAGGTTTGCGTAGCTGGAGAGGTGGGATTTGAGGAAGAGCTTGCCATCCTTACTGAAAGTTGCTCTAGCCTCGACGATATATTTCGCCTTACTGTCGCCAAAACGAACATCGTTTAGCTGCGGTTGAATCTCGGTAGCTCCTCCTTTCAAGAGGAGACTGCGTTCTCTGAGCCGGGACACTGCTGCCCAGCAGGTTTTCGCAGACGACTGCGGTGTCAATAGGCAGAAGCAGAGTTCAGCAAAAACGTCGTCATCATTGCGATCGAGAATCTCTCTGAATTCTCGCAGACGCTGATGAATAGCATCGCGCCTCTCACCGTAAAGTGCCTGTAGCTCCTCAATCGCTTTTTTCTGCCCCAACGGTGAGAGTTCAGTGCTAGAATTGCTTGAGAACATCGCTCTTCTCCATTATTCGGACACAGTAGTAGCACCGGAGCCGGAGGGGGTCCTGTGTTTCCACACTGAACCTTGGCTCAACAGGCTCAGCGTTAGATACGCACGCAGGATTTGAACAGCGAACAATTCCTCTAATCGAATCCGGCAGCTTGACCCTAGTCTTCTCAGCGACCTCATAGTCTCGAATGATACTGATCGTCGCGCTCGGCGCTATCAACGCGATCTTATCCACCTCACCGGGCTTGAGCTCTCGATTCTCAACCTTGACGATATCCTTCTTGTTCTGCTTCTTCGAGATCACGTTCATGGCCGCGCTCACTATGTGTCCTTCGCGACCATCTATTCCGAGAATCTTGAGCACGTCCAAGGCATGGCCGGCGAAGATGTGGTCGATTACGGTTCCGTTACGGATTTTCTTAACGTAGAGCTCTTTCGGGCCGGTTCCTTTGGACAAGACCTCGAACCTCTCGGGCAGGAGCTAGGTTTCATTCTTAATTCCTTGCCTGGAATAGGACTGGGATCATGACTGTCGAGTCTCAAGAGTTGAGGTTTCGGACACACCGCGAAGGAGAAATTCTCGATATTACAGACAAGACTCAAACAGTAATCGAATCCTCAAGGATGAGGAACGGAGTTGCCGTTCTGTTCGTGCCTGGATCAACCGGAGCCATAACAACAATTGAGTACGAACCCGGACTTCTAGCAGATTTGACCGTAGCGCTGGAGAGACTTGCGCCCAAAGACGCGTCATACGAACACGAGAAGAGGTGGCATGATGGCAATGGACACTCACATATTCGAGCCTCCATAATAGGGCCCGACTTGTCAGTGCCATTTCGAGACAAGAAACTAACTCTTGGAACCTGGCAACAAATCGTCTTTCTTGAGTTAGACGTTAGACCGAGAGACCGAACTGTCATCGTTCAACTAGTTGGCGAATAGCCGGGTTTAGCACCTCTACCCGTACCCCTCTCCTTCCTCTGGAGACTTGTTAAGAGATTACTCAGAAGACTCCCTGTCCTCTGCCTGGTACAGAATTTGAGACGAATTGGTTATGGAAAATATACAGGTCTGCATAAATTATCATAATGCTAGTTAACCTTACCAGTAAGTTTTCTTAGAGTAAATTTAACACCCAAGGTAAGTTGAGGATTTGCACTGGAAACCCTGGGGTGGGGGTAGGTCTCATGGTCAGTTATTCAATTCACAAGTTTGTTTTTAGAATGTCGAGGGGATTGGTAGGGATATTACTGGAAGTTGATCATCTTGACATCAAGGGTTTTCAGGTTAACAACAGGAAGGATTCCTGGCTTGGGGACTAGTCCCATCCGTTTCTGATAGTCCGTCTGTCCTTGCCATGCGCCACTATTCACTATCGTTGTTCCTCTGTAGAGGCCTGCACCTGAAACGTGGATGTGTCCCGAGGTAAAAACGTCCGGGACCCGATCTATCACTAGGAAGTCCTCTTGCTCGGGCCCAATGGGTGTCATCTTCCCGTACTCGGGAGATAGATGACGGGCTCGCAGCTGGTACTCCATTGCCTCTACTGGACGTTGATAATCGAGCCCGGGGACTCCGCTCAGGATATCCATCAGGCTAGTTCCATGGTAGAGTAGAAACTGGACCCCGTGCAAGCGAACCTCCGCTGGATCTCCTAGCGAAACAATCTTCCGCGAGTCGTAAACAGGTCCGGCGAAATCTTTCGGGATGGCGGGTTGTGGCAGGGCCTGGCGTACTGCGTCATGATTCCCCGGTATCAATACCACGTCCATGTACTCTGGGATCTCGCTCACGAATTTCGCTGCGATTCGGTACTGTTCATAGATGTCGGGAACCGCAAGGTCCACCTCTTGGCGAGGATAAATCCCGATTCCGTCGACAAGGTCGCCCCCGATCAGAACATACTTTACTCGCTCGGCGACTTCGCGCTGGTTCGGTGTTCCAATCTCTCCTTTCAACCAGCTTAGGACCCGGCGGAACTCATTCTCGAGAAACACTTTGCTCCCGACATGAACATCGGATATTAGCGCGGCGTAGATCTCTTCGTTTGCATGATTGGGCTTTCTATCCGGTATCTCGGGGAGGACAATGCTTTCCGCGACCAGAAGGGGGCCTGCGCTCTTCCGAGCCTGGATGTAGATGACTTGGTCCCTGACTATCTTTCTCGCCATCTCATACACTGTAGAGTTCTGTCGTCCAACCAGGACGGTAGCTTCATCCTCGTAGTCGTCAACCGTCAGAAAGATCCTGTCGCCTTTCTCTCTCTTTTCGAGGACCATGCAGATGAAGCGGCCCCGTCCATTTGATCCGCCTTGAAGCGCGTCGGAAATGGTCCCGGCGTTTCGGGTGTCCATTCTCTGCCTGAAGAGCAGGCTCATCTTGTCGAAACGGTTTCTGAAATAATGGAGAAAATCATCAAAAGCGCCAGTCGTTCCGAGCTTACCTGTAGGGTCCGAGACAACTTCTAGCCGAGACTCAAGCTCCTCAGCAAACCGTCGTGCATGCCGCAAACCAGCATGCTCTGCTTCCGTAACTTTGCTGGAGAGGTCTAGCTGTTCAGCTGCCTTGAGAACGAGGTCTCTGCTTATCGATGAGGGTCGTGGTTCCACGGTTCCAGCGACTCGAAGGACTTCTCTGACAAGAGGGTCGAGCTGGCCTGCGCTGCTGATCTCCATGAGGGTTTTGAAGGCGTCGCTTTCCATCTGGAAACCTGCTTCCAGTATGGTGCCGATTGCCCTCTTCATCTCTTCAGACATCGAGCAGCTTCTCCTTGGAACTCTATCTGATACGTAACCGCGGCTTATCCGGTTATCGCGAGACCGGGTCCCTTATCTTGTAATTGTAAGGTCGGATATGTCAACGGAGACCTCGCACATTCTATTCAGGGCTATGAGTGCGGCGACGAGGTGGTTGACCATTGGACGTGGGGCTTTCGCTATGCTTGTCTCAGCTTCCGCAAGGGTCTTCTTGGTCTCTTTGAACCTCGGACTCACAGATGAGGCGAGTTTGAGATCTCGTGAGAGGACGGACCCGACGGCATCCTTGTACATCGTATTTACTGAGGCTCCAATCTTCTGGAACAGGATCTGCTGTTCTTTTGGAACTGGGATCTTGTCTTGGGTGTTCTCGGCGACGGTTACGGAGTAGTCGGCGAAGGTTTCGATGTAGCTTGCTAGAAGGCGGAAGTCCAGACAGTCTACCGAAGAGACCTTGATCTTCTCCAGCAAGTACGTGTCGGCGATAGCCGCTCTGACCAGTCGGACGAGGAGGAAGTACCATCTATCCACTTCCTCATCTCGCTCAACGACTCCGTTGGCAAGTTCGGTGTTGGATTCTACGAAGGCCTGGACGGCGTCTATCTGCATGGGCATGGACAGCATTTCTAGCCGTCGCAGGATGCGTTCAGGGTTGAGTAGTGAAGGTTCCATGAGGCATTGTAGTACGATCTTCTTCGCGTCCTCTTCTAACACCTCCAGCCCTACAAGCCGTTTGGCGGTTTTGCGGACCTCGTCCCTACTCTCAGGGGACAAACTATCTTTTGATTGAATGCGGATTATGTCGTACCCGAGGAGATATCGCTCGATGATCTCCCGTCTCACAAAGGGAGATGCTTCCAGTACGACTTCGAGGGGCTGCCTCTCCTCGTCAATTCTTGGGGACAGCAGGAGTCTCCCGTCTTGGCGTTCTTCGTAGGATACGACGGACCCTTGGTCGAGTCCGACGCGTTTAGCCCACGCCTTTGGTATAGTGACCAGGAAAGTTCCATCTGGCGTTCGCTGAAGTTTCCTTAATTCCACTTAGAACAACCTATCTCCAACTGATAGCATTGAAGAATTTTAGGATTTCCCAGCATCTACTATGGAGAGGAGTTCAGCTCTAGAGAACCACTAGGCGCAATGGAGGTGCTGGCGCCGTTGAGGTGATGGTAGGCCCGCTTCACAACCTCATCGGTATTATTCCCCTTCAAAGCGCTCAGCTCTACGAGTGGGATGCCTTCGAATGTTCGCGAAATTAGTTTCTTTCCCTCCTGAAGCTGGTCGTCGTTGCAGAGGTCCGTTTTGTTTGCGCAGATGACCAGGGGAACTTTAGTCGCTATCTTCCTGAGAATCTCCTTGGAGGCGGATACCTTTCTGAACACTGATTCTAGATCCTCGCTGACATCGACGAACAGAAGGATGAGATCCGCATTCGTTATCTCGCCTAGCGTTGTGTTGAATGCCTTGAGGATTGTCGGGTGCATGTCTTCGATGAAGCCGATCGAGTCGATGAGTATGAAACTGAAATTGTCGCCCCCATTGTTCTGGTCGATTCTTCTCGCGAACGTGGACAATGTCGTGAAAGGTCCTAGGCCGGTATCTTTGTGTTCCGCTGACATGCGGTTGAAGAATGTGGTTTTTCCGCTCTGGGTGTAGCCGGCCAGCGCGACGATTGGGAAGCCTCGTTCCCGCCTGTGATCTCTGAGAAGGTCCTTCTTCGAATAGAGGTCTCTCAGTTCCTTCTCCATGTTCGCGATCCGTTTCTTAGCCGTCCTCTCATAATCATGGTAAGGATAGTCTCCAGGCCCGCTCCAACCGACCTGTCCCCCTAGAATGCCTTCAAGCCGGAGGAATTCTCTGCCCCAGGAGAACGTGTAGCGAAGTTTGGCGAGGGCGATCTGGAGTTTTGCCTCTTTTGTCATGGCGCGCTTGTCGAAGACTTCGAGGATCAGGAGGTTGCGGTCGATTACTTTGATGTCTGTCCCGCCGAGGACCCGTTGTATCTTGAAGACTTGGGCGCTGGGGAGAGTGTTGGCGAATACGACTGCTTCGATATCGTTTTCGGCGACGAGCATTTTGATCTCTTCCAGTTTTCCGGGTCCGACGCAGTAGGTGTGGTGGAGGTTTTTCCGGTGCTGGACGATGGTGTCGATTATCTCGTAGCCTATGCTCTCGGCCATGGTCTCGACCTCCTCGTACCGGGAGGGAGCCGTGGGAATCTTGCATTCTGCTACGAGGGTCCGCATCTGGGAAGACTTACCCTAGAATCATGGCTGGCGCTTATTTGAAGGCCCCGTGCCTTGTGCGTGCGTCTATGGGCACTCCGCTGCACACGGGTGGTGCGGATTGGGTCGTTTTCATGAAGGGCGGGGCACGGGAAATTCGACCACCCGGGGGGTCGAGAAAAGCATGCTTTTTTTGGGGCGTTGGAAGTCTGGTTTATTCTATTTTGGTCGGGACTGTTTTCTTACCTATTTTCGGATAATGTAGGTTCATTTTTTCCATCGCTTTGACGATTACGCGGGAGACCACAAGGTCCCTGTACCATTTGTGATTCGCGGGTATCAGATACCAGGGAGCCCATTTCGTGCTGGTCTTGTTCATAGCATCCTCGTATGCCTTCATGTATTCCTTCCAGAGTTTTCGTTCAGGAAGATCGTCACCACTGAACTTCCACCGCTTGGAAGGATCATCCAAGCGCTGTTGCAGCCTTCTCTTCTGCTCCTCCTTGTCGATATGGAGATAGAACTTGAGAACGGTCGTGTCTTCTTCAGAGAGTAACCGCTCGAAATCGTTGATCTGCCGGTACCGATGACTCCAGACTTCCTCAGGAACGATCTTGTGAACCCTCTCGATGAGAACGCCCTCGTAATGGCTTCGGTTGAAAATCGTGAGCTCTCCCTTTCCAGGCACTTGTTTGTGTTCTCGCCACAAGAAACCATGATCGAGCTCCTCAGGAGTAGGTTCTTTGAAGTGTGCGACGCGGACCCCTTGAGGGTTGACTCCCTGAAAAACCCGGTTTATGACTCCGTCTTTGCCGCCAGTATCCATGGCCTGCAGAACAACTAGGACTTTCTGCTCGTGCTCTGCGTAGAGCATTTCCTGAAGCTGTCGAAGTTTCTCGTTGAGCTTCTTAGACTCTATCTGTTCATCCTCATCCTTTCCCTCGAAACCTGAAGTGTCGCTTGGGTCGAAGTCGCTCAAGCGAACCTCGTATCCCGGCTCAATTCTGTAGCGGCCCGTATGAAGATCCTTTGGCAAGCTGAAACGTTTCCTCTCCGGACGAGTTCTTAGCTGTTTCACAGCTCAAAGGTTTAGCAACAGATAGTTTACGGGAATGTTTGAGTACCCCCAACAGGTGAGGGGCCGTTTCAATGTCAGGAGAAAGCCAGAGCAAACCATCTGGTCCGGCATCGGGAGGCGCAGGTCCAGCATCGGCCACGGGCTCAACCAAGATCGAGCGAAAACAGCTTCTCATCCTGCTCGTCCTGAGCCTCTCCCTTGCAATCATCGTAATTGACGCAACGATCGTGATCGTCGCTCAGTATCAAATCCAGAAAGACTTCGGAATCTCCCTGAAGGATCTAGAATGGATCACCTCACTCTACGCTCTGATCTTCGGATCGTTCCTTCTCACTTGGGGAAAACTAAGCGATGAGTTTGGCAGAAAACGAATCTTCGTAGCTGGAATCTCTCTATTTATTATCGGATCCATCGTCGATGGATTCTCACAAGGTCTGAGCCAGATCCTTGTAGGTCGTATAATGCAAGGATTCGGGGCGGCGATGGCTTCTCCCTCCACCCTTTCTATCCTAACAACCACTTTTACCGGCAAAGCGCGGAACGTCGCTTTCGGAATATGGGGCGCAACAGCAGGCGCGGCCGCAGTTCTGGGACCAGTCTTAGGTGGGTACTTTACAAGCGATCCGACTCTCACCTGGCGTTGGGCGTTCTTCATCAACATCCCGATAGGGATCACAGCCCTTGTCGGGGCGGCGTTTGCGATCAAGGAAACCCGATTCAAGGATCCAAAATACACTACAGACTACCCTGGACTGGTCTTCATCACTATAGGTCTAGCCAGTCTTTTGTTCGGCTTCATCGAAGCCCAAACCTACGGGTGGATCGTACCCAACAATGACTTTGCTGTGGGAGGGTTCTCGTGGTCGGCCTCAAACCCTGTATCACTTCCCCTCGTTTCAATCATAACAGGGCTGACTCTACTCACCCTGTTTACTCTCTACGAGGTCCGCCGTCTTAGGAGTGGGAGGGTTCCTCTCTTTGATTTCGGTCTCCTCAAATTCAAGGGTTTCAGGTACGGCCTATTCACGGTCACGATCGTTGCTATGGGTGAGTTCGGAGCAGTATTCATCATCTCAATATTCCTTCAAACGGTCAAGGGACTCACGGCATTCAATGCCGGTCTCACATTCCTACCCATGGCGATCTCAGTATTCATCTTTGCACCTGTAGCCGGCATTCTAGCTACCCGGTTTGGACCCAAATGGGTTGTCACCACCGGCATGGCTCTCGAAGCCATTGCGCTCTTCAGCCTATCACAAATCATCAGCGTCGAGAATCCTGTCTACTACATGTATCCTATCCTCGTCATCTATGGCGCAGGGGTTGGTCTGGCGATTAGCCAGCTTACGAGTACAGTTTTGCAGAGTATTCCTTGGCAGAAGGCCGGAGTAGGATCCGGAGCAAACAACACTGTCAGACAGATCGGTTCAGCCTTCGGAATCGCCGTAATCGGCGCCGTTCTGGTAGCCCAGATTTCCACGGTTGGAGTGGCCGACCTCGCGACAAGCACAGCTAGTTTCAGCGTGCAGCAAAGGGTCGCTTTGACAGCTGCCCTCAACTCAGGACTCTCTGGGGGGATCGACCCTTCCTTTCTCGCCCTCTTCGGTGGGAACGTACCCGCCGTCCTATCAATACTGTACGATGCAATTACGCAGGGAGCGCGCTGGGCAGCGTTCACAGCCGGTATCTTCGTCTCGCTCGGAGCTATCAGCTCACTCCTAATCCCGAATCCAAAGTCAGCCCAGACCGCGAAAACTACCATTGTCGCAAAAGCTAGTCGCCGAGGAGCATCGCGAGCCGTAACCGCTATCGTCATCGCTCAGTTCGCGATCACAATAGTCCTCCTTGTTGCTATCTCTAACGAGTACAAGTCGAATTATTTCATGCAGCAATGGATAAGCCAGAACGCGTCGCCGCTAGGTTACTTCCTCACAGGGTATGTTGGGCCAGCCTTGGCTACGATTGTTGGAGGGGTCCTTATTGCATGGAAACTTTTCCTCACTCGAAGACAATCCGAGGCAAAGTCAGAGCCGAACAACTGATCGCGATGCGGGGCCCTTGGCCCTTCGCCCCATCGTGGAGAGTGCTCT
>WNEX01005309.1_pt1 | contig 10077 bp, 6 predicted proteins | sample 5399841 | NCBI WGS metagenome assembly WNEX01 (sample SAMN13153337, study PRJNA577476) | soil metagenome | isolation source: 40 cm grassland meadow soil 2 days after 1st rain plot 5 | place: USA:California | collected 2015-09-18 | reverse complement strand
ATCGCTGCGCCCGGCGAGTCGTGCGAGAAATGCGCCGGCGGTTTGAATTCCGTCCTGCGAATTTCCCGCCAGCCGAATAACAGCGTCTTGAATGTTTTCCGGGCGGAGATCGGCGCGCTCCGGCCCCGGCGTGTTAGGCGCCATGCCCGCTTCGGGAGCAACAGGAGATGGACTGATCGGGTCGGCCATAGCTAAAACTCAATCGTCAATTTCAGGCAATATTCCCGTTTTGCCAGAGCAAATTCCTGTAGCCGCTCTCATTCTTCCGTCATCCCGAGCACAAGCGAGGGACCTCGCCTACACTCGTTGATCACAAAAGCTATCTCGCGTGATCAATACCGCGTTTGTCAGGTCCCTCGCCGTTTAGGCGCCTCGGGATGACAATCAGCAAAGCCAAAGAAATACGCGATCTCTGATCGCGGTCCGCGTTTGCTACGGCTTCACCGCCTCAGCGGCCGACTTGGAATCATCCGCCGCAGGCTTCCCTTCCAGTCCGCGCCGTTTCAGCAACGGCTCGATGTAAGGATCGCGCCCGACAAAATTTTTGAACAAACCCAACGCATCAGCCGAACCACCGCGACTGAGCAACGTTTGTCGGAAGCGATCGCCATTTTCGCGCTTCAACCCTCCATGTTCTTTGATCCATTCCACGCTGTCGGCATCGAGCACTTCGCTCCAGATGTACGAGTAATATCCCGCGGAATATCCTCCGGAAAACGCGTGCGAGAAGTACGGGCTGCGATAACGCGGAGGCACTGGCGGAAAATCGACCCCGGCTTTGCGTAGCGCCATCACTTCAAAAGCCATCGCATCCTTAGGTACTTCTGACGGATTGATCTGATGCCAGGCTTGATCAAGCAGGGATGCGCCCAGGTACTCAGTCGTCTTGTAACCTTGATTGAACTTCTCCGCCGCAACTACTTTATCGAAGAGTGCCTGTGGCATCGACTCTCCCGTCTTGTAATGTTTAGCGAAGTTCTTCAGCACCTCTGGCCAGCTTGCCCACATCTCGTTAACCTGTGAAGGATACTCGACAAAATCGCGCGGCACGCTTGTTCCGCTAAATCGCGGATACTTCACAAGCGAAAACATTCCATGTAAGGCGTGGCCGAATTCATGAAAAGCGGTCCGTACTTCATCGTGAGTGAGCAGGGTTGGTTCGCCTGGTGGCGGTTTCGGAATGTTCAGGTGATTGGCCACCACCGGTCTGGTGCCGAATAATCCGCTTTGTTGCACATAGGCGGTCATCCAGGCGCCTCCGCGCTTCGAAGGACGCGCGTAGTAATCACCGAGGAAAAGCGCGAGTGGTTGACCATCGGCGTCATACACTTCCCACACGCGTACGTCAGGTTGATATACCGGAAGGTCGTGCCGCTCCTTGAAAGTCAGGCCGTAGAGCTTGCCGGCGGCAAAGAATACGCCGTCGACTAGGACATGGTTTAACTCGTAGTAAGGTCGTACGTCCGACTCATCGAATTGATAGAGCGCTTTGCGCACTTTCTCGGAATAGAAATACCAGTCCCAGGAGGCGATCTCGAAGCCACCTTTTTCCTGATCGACAATCTTCTGCATGTCAGCCGCCTCGCGGCGAGCATTGGCGACTGCGGGCACCGTCAGGTCGGCCAGAAGCTTGTTCACGGTCGAAACATCTTTCGCCGTCTGGTCTTCCAGCTGATAGGCGGCGTGGTTTTCGTAACCGAGCAACTTGGCCCGCTCCGCTCGCAGTTGTGCGGTGCGGATAACAATCTCACGAGTATCAAACGGTCCGCTCTTACTATTACGCGCGAGTGAGGCCTGCATGATGCGTTCGCGCAAGGCACGGTTTTGCAAGGAGCCGAGCAGCGGCTGGCCAGTCGTGTTCTGTAGTCGCAACACAAACTTCCCTTCCTTGTGCTCGTCTTTAGCAGCAGCGCTCGCCGCGGCGATTTGGTTATCAGATAGGCCGGCCAGATCTTCCCGGCGATCGACGACAATCGAGGAGGCGTTTTTTTCCTTCAGAACATTCTGGTCAAACTGGGTTTGGAGCGTCGCCAGCTCGGCGTTGACCTTCTTCAGCTTCTCCTTGTCAGAATCGGACAGTTTCGCGCCTGCACGCACGAAATCCTTATAGTAACGCTCAAGCAGATAGCTCGACTCCGGGTCGAGTCCGAGCTTTTCACGATTGGAATAAAGCTCCTGGATGCGCGCGAAAAGTTTGCTGTTAAGAAGAATGGCGTCGCGATGCGTCGATAACTTCGGAGCTAGCTCAGTGTCAATTTTCTGCCGAGCCGGATTGGTGTCAGCGGCATTAAGGTTCGAAAAAGTTCGCTGCACCCGATCGAGCAACCTTCCCGTCTGTTCCAACGCCACCACGGTGTTATCAAAAGTCGCTTTCTCCGCATTTGCCGCAATCGCATGGACTTCCTTGAGTTGTTCCTGCATCCCGGTTTCTGTCGCAGGCACGAAATGCTCGTCCTTAATCTTATCAAAGGGAGGAAGGTGATAAGGCAGGGCGCTTTCGACCAAGAATGGATTATCAGAAGGCATTGGTGAGGAATTCTGCGCGGCAACAGCTATAGCCGCGATTTGCATTGCTGCGAGGAGCGCGAACACACGCAGTCCCGACAATTGGATTGGGAAAAATTGTGAAAGCATAATGGATTGGAGTGCGAATGAGCGAACATTCGAGTGTTGCAGGTGCAACACACTAAAGTTCACTCGGAATATTCGGTTTCTGATTCGAATAAAACTCGTCTGAGCCCGCTGACAAAGCGAGCATTATGAAGGCGGACACTGGCTCGGAAGTTTCGCTGTTTATCTCACCACCCAACGTGGAATTGCACATCTCAGATCGCGCGATCAAGGAGCGGCGCCTTCCCAGTCGCCGACTCAAACACACGGCGGTCTGGAGACCGCCGCTCCTCGAACGTCGTAGTGTTCAATTTTTGCATTCGCACATCGCCGACGTCGGTAGGGATGGCTCTCCGAGCCGTCCCAAAAATAAAGCGAAGTTGGGAACGCCTTGGCAATGCGTCCCTACCACGTTTAGACAGTCGCAAGAGTTGTCCCTCACGTTTGTTCGACCCATCGCGGGAAATTACGGAGTATAGTTAATGCCTTTTCTTTCAGCTTGCTGGTGGATTGTCTCCGCCACTTTCTCGTCGAATCCATCGCCCTTCCCCGCTTCGGCGAGCCGCTTGTTTTCCGCCTGGATATAGGCGTCGCGCTTCTTGGCTAGGTCTTGGACTTCCTTTTGCAGACTATCTCGTTCTGCCCGCGTTTTGGCGATGCGAGCTTCCATCTCCTGTTTCGTTAGTTTCTGAAATTCCTTTGGCAGATCTTTCTTGTCGATGGCATCTAGTTTGACTTCGTTGTTTGCCAAAGCATCGAGAAGTTCGCCGCGACCTTGAACAGCTTTACCGGTCTTGGCGTTATAGCTCAGGCGATCGGCGGCGGCACTGGCCGGCGCGCTTTCCGCGAAAGCTTGTTTGGCGGCTACTTCGCGCTGCAACGCGGCATTGCCATATGGAATCAGTGTAGCGCCGATCTTCTTGTTTAACCGCGCCAGCTTGTCGTCCATCGGCGTCGCGATCACGGCTACGCCGCCAGATTGAGCAATCGCGGCATAGCTGCCTTCAGACAACTTCGCGATCTCCTTCCAGATCGGCGTGGTCTCAGCAATGTTCCCGCATTGCACGGTGTTGATGATTAAATCCTTTTTTGCCGCGATCCGGCAAAGCTCAGGATATTTAGGGCCATCGGCATAATCCAAGTGCGGCGGCGCATCGCCCACCAGAAAAATAATCTTCAGAACTTTGCGGTCCTGACTCCACGGCATCTTCTCAATTGTTTCGGCAAGAGCTTCGTTCACGCTTTCGGGCTCGTCCCCGCCGCCTTCTGCCTTGAAATCGCGTAGATGGCCATAGATCGAATCGATGTCGTCCGTCAGTTGAAACGATTTAACAACATATTCATCGCCGCGGTCGCGGTAGCCAATCAGGCCGAGTTTTAATTCCGGTGTCGGCTTTGCGCTGATCATTTCATTGGCGATCGACCAGATCTTTTGTTTGGCGCCCTCGATCAGGCCGCCCATCGAGCCGGTGGTATCGAGGACAAAACAGACTTCGATCCGCGGCTTCGCTTCGCTGGTCTTGGTTTTGGCGTTAACTATTTGTGACCACCCAATCGCCATCGCAAGGGTGAGGAATGTAACGGTTTTTTTCATAGTGTTATTCGGTGATTTCATAAACGGTGTCGTCGAGCGCGAGCAGGACGTTTTGGCCAAGCGCCATCCAGGGCGCGGCCTCGGGATGTTTCTTGAGCAGGTCGAAATAGGCCTCGGAGTTGAACTGAATGCGTTCTCGCTTGGTCGCGTTTTGCGCGTTCGTATCGACCCATTGCTTGCCGTTTTGGAAAAACGCGCGGCCATTCACGAATTTTGATTGCTGGGTGTATTGCGTGACGCGATCCGACTCCGCTCGCGCGGCCGGAGCAGCGAACGCGAATCCGCGCAACGATTCCGCTGCCCCGGAATAGATCGAGGCCGCGGATTGATCGGCGAACTTGAATGCGTTCTGACTGCGCGCGTTTGCCACCGCGTCTTCGCCATCCTTCTTTTCCTTGAATCCGCCCCAGGCTTTCGAAACTTCAGCTCGCGCAGCAGTATCCCCGCTCATGCTTTGCATCGAACGCTCGGTCATTGGCACTCGCCGCCGATCTTCGTCTTCGACGATCAAGTAGGCGGTGTAGGGAGTTACTATCCCGTATCGCCGCGCCAGATCGGTTGCTTCATCACGCAGCTCATTGGTTTCGCCGTGAAGTCGAATTTCATCGAGTAAAAATCCAACACGACGCGTCGCCCAAAGCCGCGCCACATAATCGTTGGAAGAATCATTAAACTTTACCTTGTAGGTAAATATTTGTTCGCGGCCGTTTGCGATGCCGGTGAGTTTTGCTGCTACTTCGCCGGAGCCAGTGTAGCGCCCAGTTACGACAAGTTGATCGCCTTTGAACAAGTCCGGCAATTGCGCCGGATACAATTTACTGGTGCGCACGCCGCCACCGAATTCCAGGCGCACATTGGTCAGCGCTGGTTCTTTGATCCGAGTATAGAAACTCGAAACCTTTACTTCGAGATCTTCATTCGCCAGCACATACTGGCTAAAGGCACGCGTCCCTTCTGCAATCTGATCGAGTAGTTGCGTGTTGACGTCTGACCCGATTCCGAAGGAAAAGATTCGCGCGCTCCCAGCTTTCTTCACTTCGGCCACGATTTCGTCCGGATTCCGCGCTCCCACAGTCGGCAATCCATCCGTCAGAAAAATGATGAGGAATGGCCGCTCCGTTTTTTCCGTGCGTTCCGAATCGGCATCTACCAGCTTGCCGAAAAGCGGCTCCGCTTCGGTGGAAAACCGCACGATCTCGAAGCGATCTTCGTTGTTCAAATTCTCGACGCAGAATTCCAGCGCCTTCTTTGCCTGTTGCAATTTCGGGCCAGCCATTGAGCCCGAGGTATCGACAACAAAGACGATGTCCTTCGGAGCGGGCTTGGTTTCCTTCGCAGTAGTCGGAGCGGCGAGGAGAAGGAAATAACCATTTTCGCCCGCCGGCTTGTGCGTGATCAAACTCAGCCCGACATCGCGCGCTTCCGAGTTGTAGACGAGCTGGAAATCGGTGTCTGGCGTTTCGTCTTTCGACTCATAACCAATCACCGCGCGATTGGCGCCATCCCGTTTGATTTCGACCTTGTGACTGGGCGAATAAATTGAAGCGAGTGGTTGCTCAGTCTTCACTTCCACTTTTACGCTCAGGCTCTTAATTGGTTGCGCGGAAAATTTCTCCGTGCTCAGCGGATAGCTGTAGGTCACGGTGCCGGCGTCAGAGCGCAGCAATTCGGTGTAAGAAATTTTGATCGGCTTGCGGCTGCGCGGTTCGATCGGAAAAATGCGAACCTTAAAGAGGTCGCGTCCGGCGTATTCCAGCAGTGCCGGATCGCGCATCCTGCGTACGATATCCTCGTAAATTTGGCGCGCCTTGTCCGCGCGAAGTAATTCGGCGTCCACCATTTTTCCGCCGATCTCCATGCTGAACTTGTCGATATGCGCCCCTTTCGGCACCGGAAACATGTAGGTTCCCTCCAGTCGCTGATCGTTCGGGTTGTAGAATTCCTGATCGATGGAGGTAATTGCTACTTGGCCGTCGATTTTGACCTCGACGTGGTGACTGGTCACTTCCAGCGGTGCAAAGGGGAAGTGCCCAGGCCTTACCAGGAATGGCTGTTCGATGACAATGAAACCATCTCCGCGCGCATTGGAAAGGGAGAGCATGCCGAGCAAACCGGCTGCGAGAATCAGGAGCGATCTTTTCATTTCCCTGTTAGTCGGAATCCCAGCGGAAATGCTCCCGCTTTTTTCTGAACCCGGAGAGAAACTGGCCAGTTCAGCTGCGGTGGGAATCGGCCGCGCCGACTAGTACCGCCGCAATCTTGTTTTCCTGGCGAAGACCTTTCACGAAGCGAACCCGACCCGCGCGTTCTTGGGGCCTCGATGGGCCCATTTTGTCATGTCGAGCGAATACGCCAGTCCGGCTCGGACCGAGACATCTCTTGCCATTCCTCTGCACAAAATTAGAGCTTCCTCGACTGCGCTCGGAATGACAAGAAGGGCTAACCCGAGATGAACGTCTCTCGTGCGGCGGCGGTTTCGCCGCTCTCTGTACCGAATGTCAGAAATTAGAATGCCGTCTGACCGATACGGCCCTACAATCATTGTGTTAAATTGGTAAGGCCAAACCAGAATGAGCGAACTTCAAACTGCCGTCTCTGATTCCCGCAAGGCCGATGCCGATTTGATTGCTCGTTGCCGTGGCGGCGAGGCGGATGCTTGGGATGCGCTGTTCGATAAATATTATCCAGTCGCGGCGCGTTTCGTTTTCCAATTGTCGGCCGATTTCAATCACGAAGACACGGAAGAGATTTGCCAGGAGACCTTTCTCGCGGTGGTGCGAAACCTGGCATCATTTCAAGGGAAGAGTTCTTTTCAGACGTGGTTGCTGCGCGTGGCCGCGAACAAAGCGCTGGATTTTCGCGGAAAAAGTCGCGCCGAAAAACGCGGTGGCAGCATGGTTCATTTCTCGCTCGATGGCGCGCATGAAGAGGGCAAAATCGACCCGCGATCGCAATGTCCCGGACCGGATAGCGTGCTGGTAAACGCCGAAACTTCTCGTCTCATTCGGCAAAGCCTCGATCAGCTGGACGATCCCTGCCGGGAAATAATCGAATTACGTTACTATGGCGAGCTGAGTTACACCGAAATCGCCACCGAGTTGCGGTTGAATCCGAAAACGGTCAGCTCGCGCTTAAGCAAGTGTCTTGATCGGCTCTGCGTGATCGCGAAAAAAATCTTTCCACCAGAACATTCATTTGCCGTCTAACTTATTGCATCATGCCGCTGGAACCGAAAAACCCAATTGAAGAGCTGCTGGAGGCCTCCGCCCGAGCGCGCCGCGCCGACTTCGGGGCCGATCCGAAAATGCCCAATCCGATGCGGGCACAGCTGCATCATGAGATCGCACGTTTGGCCCGAAGCGACGAATGCCAGTCGCGCTGGCGCGCATCTGGAATTTCATGGCCGCGGCTCATGACCGCCACGGCTTTGGCTCTGGTTCTCGTTAGCGCGTCGGCGATCTGGTGGTGGCGGGAACACCAATCGGCCGGAGATAAAACCATGAAGCTGGCCATGCAGCAGTCGATGGCTCCAGCAAACGAAGCCCTCGCACCCGAAAAAGTATTCGAGCAAGGCGCTGCGGCCGCGGGCCCTGCCACGCCAACCTTCGCGGACAACAACGCTGCCGCCTCGCGAGCCGCCGAAGAGGCGAAGGACGCTGACGCATTGATGAAGTCAGCCGGGACGACGACCACCCCTTCTCCGACAGGGCAGGTGACGGAAGGTCTTATGGCTGCCGGCGCGAAGGCCGACCAACCATTGCTAGCCGACAGATCCTTAGCCGCGAAAGAAGCTGCGAATTCTACCGCGCCCGCAAGCACTTCTCTGACAGAAAACCGGCAGACGACCAATTTCCGTCGGCAATATTCGCAGAACGCTGCCGACCATGCTTTTCGCAGCAAGCTTAAACAAACGCTCAACATTTTGAACGAGTTTCAGCTGGAACAAACCGATCACGAAATTCGGGTGGTTGACGCCGATGGCTCGACTTATTCGGGTAAGCTCGAACCATTGGCCCAGAACGATGCGCGCAGCATCTTCAACCAGAAACGAAATTATGCGGCACCATCATCGCGCCCGGTCACCAGTCTTGATGACAAAGCGCAGGCGGCCAATGCCGAGTTCTATTTCCGCGCCACCGGCTACAACAGCAGTTTGAAGAAGCGCCTGGTCTTCGAAGGCAACTACATCGCTTCGTCAGTGTCCGCGCAAAAGAAAGTAGCCAAAGCCGAAGCCGAGGAACGAAACGAACAAATTCCAGCTCGAATCACGGGCACCGCGAAAATTCGCGGTGAGTCGCCCCTTCAGATCGACGCCATTGCAGTGGCGAAGTGATTGGCGTTACCGACCGGTTTTCAATGTAGAGGAGATCCACTCAAGGAGCGGCGGTTTCCAAACCGCCGACTAAACAAAACGGCGGTCGGAGACCGCCGCTCCTTATTCTCAGCTAACGTTCAAATCCCAAGGGCCACGCCGGGATCACGCGCGAATTGAAACCCGCTAAGCATCTCGTGAAATTTTTTGCCGAGGGCCAACACCTGGAAATTTCGGCCCAGCATTTCCGGATGCAGCAAGGTTTGGAGGGCGCGTTTTTCAGAAACGTCAAAGTCCGTGTCTGGAAAAAATTTCGAAATAATCCCCGTAAGAAAATGATGTTGGTCGGTAAAACTAATTGACCTTGCCCCCGATGATTGCGCTGCTTCGGCCAGACTGGTCCACTCGACATGAGCGGAGATATCGGCCAACCCGATCTGCTGGAACGGCGACGATAGCTTTTTTTGTTTCGCGCGGACCTGGAGAGATCCCTGGCTGCGGCGAAGCGAGTAGAACTCCTTCCGGGGAAAACCGTAGTCGATTGTGAGAATGAGTCCGCGCGAAAGTTTGGTGGCGATCTCGCTCATTAGTTTCGGCGCGGCCAAATTCACTTCCGTTTCAAAGCCAGCCGGGAAAAGTCCAAGATGATAGAGTAGCAGGTCACGGTCACTAACCTTCGCCGTTACAAAGGTGAACGGCGTGCTATGGCAGCGGAGTTCAACTCCGCTGGGCGCACAGGCTGAAAGCCTGTGTTCCGAGACGAATTTTTCGTTCCAAACCGTGGCACCGTTCGCAACGCCGCCGGAAACGATGAGATGCACCGGCAATGAATCGAATAGTTCGTTGGAAAAATGAATTCCAACGAAGGGCGCGATTTCGTCAATCGACGCGACCCAGGAAGTTTTTTCGGCGAACTCGTGCAGATTTTTTTGCTGTCGCTCCCGCCAGATCGGAAACGGCTCGACGATGCAATAGGAAGTTGCGGCAAAACAATCGCCGGCTGATTGCCGCAGCGCACTCAGCGCATCGGCCGCAAATAGACCGTCGTGGGCACCCTGTTCCACGATTTCGAAATCGCCCGGCCGTCCAAGCTTCTCCCAAATTTCCACGAACTGGGCCGCGAGAAGTTTTCCGAAGAGCGGTCCCACACTCACGTTAGTAAAAAAATCGCCGCGCCGGCCAATGCGAGCGCGTCCGCTGGCATAATACCCGTACTTCGGGTGATAGAGCGTCAGCTCCATAAAGCGCGCGAAGGAGATCGGGCCGTTCGCGCCAATCTCAGCACGGATAATCTGGATTAGTTCGGAGTTTGCCACGGCTCTTTGGCCTTTGGATTTTCGGGCGAATTGCGCCTAAGCTTTCCCTCCAAGTCTAGTCCTCTTTTTTACGCCCCGCATGCCTGTTTCGTTTTTGATCCCGACCTTTCCGCACCGTTACCGACGACCGTGGTACGCCCGGCCCCAATTTTACCTGCCCGCGCTGATTGTGCTGCTCGTAATAATTTTCGGCGCCATCTATTTCGGAATTGTCTCGTCGGAATTGAAGGCGGAAGCCGCGACCT
>WNEX01005610.1_pt1 | contig 10113 bp, 8 predicted proteins | sample 5399841 | NCBI WGS metagenome assembly WNEX01 (sample SAMN13153337, study PRJNA577476) | soil metagenome | isolation source: 40 cm grassland meadow soil 2 days after 1st rain plot 5 | place: USA:California | collected 2015-09-18 | reverse complement strand
CGGGCCCGCGGTCCGCGGAGCGCTCGAGCGCGAGCGCATGAAGCGACAGCTACGCGAGCGCGAGGAGTACTTCAAGTCACTGATCGAGCAGGCGATGGACATCATCGCCGTGCTGGACGCCGACGGCGCCGTACGCTACGCGAGCCCCTCGGTGCTTCCGCTGCTGGGCTATGGCGCGGAGGAGCTCGTCGGGCAACACGTCTTCGACCTGGTGCACCCCGACGACGTCGGACCCGCGCTGCGGGTGTTCGCCGAGGGAGTCGCGACGGGACAGGGCGGCCGCTTGCTCGGGCTACAAGTCCGCCACAAGGACGGCACGTACCGCTCGCTCGAAGCCATCGGGCGCTACCTGCTGGACGATCCCGTCGTGCGGGGAGTGGTGATCAACGCCCGGGACGTGACGGAACGCCGGTCGCTCGAGCGCCAACTCCTGCAGGCGCAGAAGATGGAAGCGGTGGGGCGGCTCGCGGGGGGCATCGCGCACGATTTCAACAACATTCTCACGGCGATCTTCGGCTACGCCGACCTGCTTACCGAAGAGTTCCCTGCGGGGAGTCCCGCCCGCCAGGACCTCGAGGAGATCCGCAAGGCTGCCACACGCGCCTCGGCGCTTACCCGTCAGCTGTTGGCGTTCAGCCGTCAGCAGGTGCTCGCGCCAATGGTACTCAGCGTCAACGATCTGGTCGATGACGTGGACAAGATGCTGCGGCGCCTGGTCGGCGAGGACGTCGAGCTCCGCCTCAATCTGGCGCGCGATGCGGGGAACGTGCGGGCCGATTCAGGGCAGCTCCAGCAGGTGATCATGAACCTGGTAGTAAACGCGCGGGACGCCATGCCGACCGGTGGTAAGCTCGTGATCGAGACGGCGGACGCGGAATTGACGGAGCAGTACGCCGAGATGCATCAGGCGGTCATCCCGGGGCGGTACGTGATGCTCGCCGTGAGCGATACGGGCGTGGGGATGGATGCCCAGACCAAAGCACGCATCTTCGAGCCGTTCTTCACAACCAAGGAGAAGGGCAAAGGCACCGGGCTCGGCCTCTCGACGGTCTACGGAATCGTGAAGCAATCGGGTGGCTATGTCTGGGTGTACAGCGAGCTTGGTCACGGCACGACGATCAAGTTGTACCTGCCGCGCGTGGATGCCCCGGCGGAGCCGCAAGCGCCGCCCCGCGAGACAGCGACGCTCACCGGCACGGAGACCATCCTGCTCGCTGAGGATGACGACATCCTGCGTCCGCTCACCAAGGGGTTGCTCGCAAAGCTCGGCTACACGGTGCTCGACGCTGAGAGTGCAGAGCAGGCGCTCGCGGTGGCGGGGGCCCGTCAGGGCCCGATTCACCTGTTGGTGGCGGACGTTGTGATGCCCGGGGCGAGTGGTCGCGAGTTGGCGCGCCGACTGGCCCAATCGCGCCCCGAGACGCGTGTCCTCTACGTGTCCGGCTACACGGACGACGCGATTGTCCACCACGGGATGCTCGATCCAGGCCTCAAATTCCTCCAGAAGCCGTTCACGCCCGCCGCCCTCGCGCGCAAGGTGCGGGAGGTGCTCGACGCGACATGATGGACGAACACGACCTTCATGGGGAACTCGGGCGAACGCTCGCCGACCGACTCATAGGGGAGAGGCATACGGTGGCGCTCGCTCATCTCCTCCTGCTCGTGATCGTCATGGCGCTCGCGTGGGGCGCGCTCCCCACCGAGGTGGCTGCCGTGTGGGCAGCGGCCGTCCTGAGCGCCACGCTCGCGCGCCTCGTACTGTGGAGCCGGGCGGGGACCCTGCCACCGCTGCTCGCAACCTCCGTGGCTACTGCCCGGACGACGATGACGGCTCTGGGGCTTGCCTGGGGCCTGGGGACAGCCGTGGCCGCCCAGTATGTGCCGCTACTCACGGTTGTTCTCACCTTGATGGGACTCGCCGGCTTATTGGCTGGCGCGGTCGCCACGCTGGTGGCAGATCGGTGGGCGTTCAAGCTGTTCCTGGGTGCGATGCTCGGTCCCGCGCTGGCCGGGATCCTGCTGTTGGAACATCGGCGGCTGGAAAATGCCACCCTCGTCTTGATTCTCGCGTTCGCCGGGTTCATGTGGCGCGAACACGAGCGCGCCTACGGAACGCTGGTGCAAGGGTTGCGCACCGAACGACGGCTGCGCAACCGCGAGCGGCAACTCGCCGAGGCCCAGGCAATCGCACACGTCGGCAGCTGGGAGTGGGACCTCGCGACCGGGGCCGTCACCTGGTCGGATGAGCAGTGCCGCCTCGTCGGCATCCCAGTCGGGTCGCCCGCCAGCTACGACGGGTTCGTGGCGCGCGTGCACCCCGAGGATCGCGACCGCGTGGAGCGGATCATCACCCAGGGTCTCGCCGAGCGTCGGACAGAGGAGTACGAGTGGCGGCTCGTGCGGTCGGACGGAGCGATTCGACACATGCACACGGTGAGCGTCGTGGCGACCGACGCAGTGGGGAAGGCGGTCCGTATGGCGGGAACGTCGGTGGACATCACCGACCGCAAGATCGCCGAGGAGAATCAGCAGACCTTGCTACGCGAGCTCCAGACCGCACTCGCGGAGGTCAAGACGCTCCAGGGTTTGATCAAGATCTGCGCCACCTGCAAGCGCGTGCTCACCGACCAGGGCGGCTGGGAACAGTTCGAGTCGTACGTGCGCGGCCACAGCGACGTGGAGTTCAGTCACGGCATCTGCCCTGATTGTGCGCGCAAATGGGCCGCCGACCGCGGCTGACTCTGCGGCGCCCTTCTTCCATCTGAATTGTTCACGTTGGGTCAGTGGCCGCACGTCTGCAACGCCTCCTGCGCATCCGCGACGGTCGCCTCCAGGGGCTCTACCACGGTGGCATCCGGCGCACGAGACCCGCCATCGAATGCGGGGTAGGAATCCACCGCCCAGGCTCTGCCTCGAAGCGAGCCTTCTGACGAATCAGGCACGAGCTGAACCTCGATCCACTCCCGCCGAGCGGGCGTGCCGATTCGTTCCTCGCGACGCTCCGCCCGGAGCAAGGGCTGACCTGGGGATGCCCCCCGGACATCGTAGCCACGCTCATCCAGGAACTGCCTGACACACGCGAGACTCCCCCGCGTGGCCAGCACCCGCGGGACGAAGCGCGGCAGTTGGGGGTAGGACAATTCCCTGACGAGGAGATACGCGGACGTTGCCGCTACCTCGCGACGGCCGAGCGGGGCGTACACAACCACGCTGGCGTGGGAGCCTGCGTCACAGCCCAAGCGGCCGGGATCATTGAGGAGGTTCGACGCGCAGGACGCCCCGTCCGCCCGAATCCGGATCGGCGCTGTATCGTGGTCCCCGAGCGGGAGCAGCGCCAGCATCCAGTGGCCTGGTGGTAGGCGCTGACGATATTGCGTGCCGCGCTCGAGGCGGAGCGGGACCGCAAAGGCTCGCCGCAGAGGGTGCACATGCAGAAGGGTGTCGAGCGCGTCAAATCCGTCTACACGTTGATAGATGTGAACACCGGTGGCCGCATCACGATCACCGATGTGCACGTCCACCACGGTACTCCCCCGTAATCGTGGAGTCACCGTGTCGCCGCGGAGCAAAGCGAGGCGTTTGTCAGCAAGCCCTATGCTGGCGGTGAACAGCGAAACGGGTCGCCTGTCGGCGCCGTACGCTCCGACTTGGAGCTCTCGCGGCCGGCTCAGCGCTGAGTCGCCGAGGACGAACTGGATCGGCCCCTCGATCATGACGTACTCCACCAGCCGACACCGGACGAACACCCGAGTCGTCAGGCTGTCCAAGACCGCGCGCACGTCGAGGTCCCCAGACCTGGAGCACGTCACTGCGCCCGCTCCGGCGACCGGAATCGTGGCGCCGTCCACTCGCTCGAAGCGGATCGGCGCCCCCGGGACGATGTGGCCCTCGGCGTCGAATGCATGGACCGGGAGCGCCCTCGGCCAGCGGCTGTTGATGATGATCGTGTCTGATGCATCGGCCGCGAGGCGCACGGCCGGTCGAGGGGCCGATCGCCCTTCGCAGGCGCTTAAGGCGAACAGAACGATGCCGACCTTCAAGGTGCGCATGCCGCTTGATCCAACACCTCGGCGACCCGCCAAAGCCCGATTTCGTCTGTGCGGATCGTCGTATTTGGCCATTTTGAGGCGAACCAGAGTGCTCGCACTGCCTCGAGACCGGCGGCGCGCGCTCCGGCTACCTCATCCGTACCGTCTCCAACGAAAAGCGCATGCTGTGGAGTAACATCGAGCTCTCGGCACGTGGCGATGTAGATCGCGGGGTCGGGTTTCATGACTCCGGCCACGTGTGAAAAAACCGTGACGTTAAAGAACGAATGCAGGGGAGAGCGCTCCCAACCCTCCACGTCTTCTGGGAGACAGTTGGTTACCAGCGCCAGCTTGACTCTCCTGCGCCGGAGCTCAGCTATTGCGGTGAGAACCTCTGGTTCCACCATGGCGAGGACGGCGGTCTTTTGAGCTACCCGTTCGGCACGTAACTGCTCCAGAACGGCATGATCCACTCGACTACCTAGTTTGTCACGGATCTGCGCGAGAGCCTCTTGAAACGTGTAGCGACCCAACAGGATCTCTGGGCGTCGTGATTTCCATTCGCGCTTGTATGCGGCTTCATCGACGCCTAGCTGTGCTGCAAGGGAAGAAGCTCTACGAACTGGAACGCTCAGCTCACTGACCAGCGTCTCGTAAAGATCAAAGAGAACAGCGTGCATCCGCACCGACCTCGAGACCGCTGCTCGCGGGGTGTTTGTCAGGAGCAACGGGTACCGTCACCTGGATGGGTGAGCTGGCGAGTCCTTCGGCAGACGCCGTGATGCTGGTCAGGCCAGGCTGCAACGCGGTTACGAGGCCGCGGTTACTGACCGTCGCAACATCCGGCCTGGACGATTCATAGGTAAAACGATCCGGCTGGACAGAACCACCATAGCCAGCGAGAGATGCGTAGCGCACGCAAAGGCGGTCGCCACTATTGAGTACTCGGGCGCGAAGTGTGGCCGTGTCTCCCACCTGCAGGATCGTTTCATGCTCCACGAAGCCGGCTTCGACCTCGGCGGCAATATCAGAACAACCGCAACCAGCACTGGCTATCGCCGCTAAGCAGAAGCACCAGGCACGAAGCAACGTAACGGCAGTCATTTGCGCCGCCTAACCGATAGTATCCGCACTCATCGGACCACCTCAACCTCGCCTCCCTCGCAACATAACCCCGTTACACGCGCCCAGGTTGAAATACCGCAAGTGCCGGATGGCTCGTAAACTAATTCGACGAAGAACCCCGTAGGCGCGAAGGCAATCCTTGCAGGCCGCGAGCCATAGTGCGCACGCAGCATAATCCGCATTGGCCTGTCGGCTGCGTCGGCCCAGCTCCAATGGGTGGAATATATTTCCACCATGCGAATCGGCACGCTGGTAGCGCTCCTGTGCCTGGCCGCGTGCCGCACGCGGCCCTGGGGCAGAATCGCGCAGCCAAGCGATTCGGTGGATCTCGCCCAGCTCCTGCCCCACGAGTCGACCGACACCTCGCTCGTCGTGCCGCGGGTGATCACGGCGCCGAGCGTCGTGTTGTTCTGGCTGCGCGCGGCGGACACGCTCTCGGGCGACGACCAGGCCGACACGTTCGACGACCTCAAGTACTACACGGCCCAGGTGGCGCCCGCCCTCGCGGCGAGCGGCATCGAGCTCCTCGCCACCAACGCCGACACGGTCTACGTCTCGCTCCCCAATGCCACGCGCCGCACCATTCTGCTCTCGGGGCTGGACTATCCCTACGGCTATCTCCTGATCGATCCGGGCGGCCCCGAGCGGATTCTCACGGGCGTGTACGAGGACGAGGACCTGATGGACGAGCTGCGGGCCTACTTCGACCTCCCCGACGACTCGACCAGCGCCGCGCCCCGGGCCACCACCTGACGCCCCCAGAGCAACACCTGCCGCACGTGCGGCTCGCCGGCGGCGATGTCCTGCTGCACGACGGCACCTGGCGCGTGGTGCGGGCGGACGTGACGGTGCGCGACGGGAGAATTGAGACGATCGGGAAGGCGGGGAAGGGAGACGAGGGACGGGGGACGGGGCCCACCCGCTCCCCTCCCCGGGTTCGTGACTGCCGCGGCTGCCTGGTCATGCCCGGTCTCATCCAGGCCCACGTGCATCTCTGCCAGACGCTGTTCCGCGGGCTCGCCGACGACCTGCGGCTCGAGGACTGGCTGGCGCGCCGCATCTGGCCGCTCGAGGCCGCACACACCGAAGAAACGGTGTACGCCTCCGCCCTGCTCGGCGCCGCGGAGCTGCTGCTCGGCGGCACCACGGCGATCCTCGACATGGAGACCGTTCGCCACACGGACGCGGCGTTCCGGGCGCTCGAGCGGATCGGCATTCGCGCCACGGTCGGGAAATGCCTGATGGACACGCACCCCGAAGGCGCCCCGGTCGACCTCGCCGAGTCGACCGACGACGCGCTGGCGGATGCGGCGGCGCTGGCCCAGCGCTGGCACGGCGCCGCCGAGGGCCGGCTGCGGGCGTGCTTCGCCCCACGCTTCGTCCCCAGCTGCTCCGGGCCCCTGCTTCGGGCGGCGAGCGATCTGGCGGACCGGTTCGACGCCCAGCTGCACACCCACGCGGCCGAAACGATCGTGGAGCGCGAGACGGTGCTCCGGACCACGGGCCTGGAGGAGATCGCCTACCTCGACTCGGTCGGCATTGCGGGCCGGCGGGCGGCCCTCGCCCACTGCGTCTGGATCGACACGCACGAGATCGATCGCCTGGCCCGTCAGGGCACCACGGTGGTGCACTGCCCGTCTTCGAACTTGAAGCTCGCGAGCGGCGTGGCGAAGATTCCCGAGATGCTCGCCGCCGGGTGCCGCGTGGCCATCGGCGCCGATGGCGCCCCCTGCAACAACCGGCTCGACGCCTTCACCGAAATGCGCCTCGCCGCCTTGATCCAGAAGCCCCGCCTCGGCGCCGACGCGCTCCCCGCCGCCCAGGTGCTCGAGCTGGCGACGCTGGGCGGCGCCCGCGCCCTCGGGCTCGAGGACGAGATCGGCTCCATCGCCCCCGGGAAGCGGGCCGATCTCGTCGTGCTCGACCTGTCCGAGCCGCACCTCCATCCCCTGCTGGGCGACCCGGTCTCGCTCATCGTCTACTCGGCCCGCGCGAGCGACGTGCGCGACGTATTCGTCGCGGGTCGCCCCGTCGTGCTCGGGCGCGAGCTCCTCACGGCCCCGGTCGACCACATCGTGCGCGACGCCGACCGGGCCGCCGCCGAGCTGTACCGCCTGGCGAGGCTCAGCTGATGCTCGCCGGCGTGGCGCTCGTGCTGGCGGTCCTGCAGGGGCCTCCGGACTCCGGTGCCGCGCTGTTCGCGTCATGGTGCAAGTCGTGCCATGGTGCGGACGGCCGGGGCACGCCCGCGGCGACCACCCGACTCGAGCTGCCGCCCGCGGACCTGCACGAGTGCAAGGGCTCGACGGCCGAGACCGAAGATCGCTGGGTGAATATCGTCGCTCAGGGTGGCGCGGCCTTCGGGCTGTCGCTCGACATGCCGGCCTTCGGCGAAGCCGGAACGCCCGCCCAGATCCGTGCGGTCGTGCGCTACGCGCGCTCGTTGTGCGGCGAGCTGGGCTGGCCGCCGGGCGAGCTGAACTTCCCGCGCGCGTTCCTCGTGGAGAAGGCCTATCCCGAAGACGAAGTCGTCATCGCCGATCAGGCTCGCGGCCAGGAATACATCTACGAGCACCGGCTGGGCAAGCGGTTCCAGGTCGAGGCCAGCGCGCGCACGGCGCTGGACGGGCAGCCGAGCGCATTCGACGGCGTGACCGGGGCGCTCAAGTACAACGTGTGGCACAGTCTCGAGCGGCGCGCACTCGTGAGCGTCGGCCTCGAGGCGACGCCGCCGCTGGGGCGTCAGGACGCGTGGGAGGCCGAGCCGTTCCTCGCGTTCGGCGCCAGCCCTGCTCGTGCGTTCGTGCTCCAGGGCGAGATCGTGGGCACGTGGGAAGAGGGCGGCGGGTTCAGCGGCATGTCCTACCGGCTCGGCGCGGGCCGCGAGGTGGGGCGCTTCGCGCCCATGCTCGAAGCCGGTTGGACGGTCCCGACGGCGGGGGAGCGCGTCCTGTCGGTCTACCCGCAGGTGTGGTTCCGGCTCTCGCGGCTGGGCCACGTGGCGGGCTCGCTCGGGGCCGAGCTTCCGGCGACGGGCCCGGAGCCGCGCCATCCGCGGCTAATCGCGTTCGTGTTGTGGGACTTCGGAGACGCGCCGCTATTCCGGGGCTGGTAGGCTCGCGCCGTTCACGTTGAACCGCTGCATCGTCTCGGTCAGCCTCGCGGCGGCGACGGCGAGCTGCTGCGATGTCGTGGTGAGCTCGCCGAGCGAGGCGATCTGCCGCTCCGTCGCGGCCGACGTCTGCTCCGCCCCCTGCGCCGCCGTCTCGGCGATGCCCGCGACCTCCTCCATGCGCCGCACCACGTCGCGGATCCGCGTCGTCTGGCCTTCGGTCTCACCGGCCAGGACGGCGGCGGACTGGACCGTCGCGTTCAGATCGCCGAAGATGGCGTCCAGCGCCTGGCGCACGGCCGCCGACACGGCGCCCACGCCCTCGGCCGTGCGGCGGCCTTGCTCCATGGCGCCGAGCAGCTGGGTGATCTGGTCCTGCGTCTGGCGCACGCGCGCGCGCACCTCGTCAGCGGAGCGGGCGCTCTGCTCGGCGAGCTTGCGCACCTCGTCGGCCACGACGCGAAACCCCAACCCATGCTGGCCGGCACGGGCCGCCTCGATCGCCGCGTTCAGGGCGAGCAGATCGGTCTGGCTCGCGATACGCGTGATCGCGTCCACCAGCTTCCCGATCTCGCGCGAGCCCAGCTCGAGCGTGGCGGCCGCCCGCGACACCTGGTCGAGGTGGTCCACCAGCGACACGAGCAGCTCGCTGGCCCGGGCGATCTCCTGACCGTGGCGGCGCGCCTGCTGCGCCACGCCGGCGATTTGACGCTCCGCGTCCTGGGCGCGGGCGTGCAGCTCGGACGCGACGGCGGCGGCCGCCTCGGAGTCGGCCCGCCCGTGCCCGATCAGCTCGCGCTGCCGCTCGACGCCGCGTGTGAGGCCCTGCGTGGTCGTCGAGATCCCCTGCGATGCGGCCTGCAGCTGGCGCGCCGACGCCGACAGCTGCTGCGCCATGGCGGCGAGCTCCTGACCCTGGCGCTGCGCCTGCCGCACGATGGCGGCGATCCCGTCCGCCGTCCGGTTCACGCTCCCGCCGAGGTACCCAAGCTCGTCGGGAGCGTCGTCCGGCACTCGCACGGTCAGGTCGCCGGCCTCGAGTCGCGCGAACGTGGTGCGGGTGGCGCGCAGCCGCGTGACGATGCGGGACAGCATCGGCACGAGCGCGGCGCTCGCGACGAGCAGTACCAGCGACTCCTCGAGAAACGCGGGCCACGACCAGTCCGAGTCGGGGGCGCCCTGACTGGTGCGGATCCCCGTGACGAGCGCGAAACCCGCCAGGTTGATCACGAGGGCCTGCCAGGCCTCGGTCCGGCCCAGGTAGAGTGCGGCCTGGAGCGGGGCGATAAGATATGCCACGTACAGGAGATGCCCCGTCGGCCCGACGGCATACACGATCGCGGAGATCGTGGCGGCGCCCACCGCCATGGTGGCGTGCAGGTACCACGGAGGAAGCTCGTCGCTGCGCGCGACCCGGGCCATGGCGTAGTTGACCGCGGCGAACACGACAGCGAATCCGAGAATGAACGACCAGGCGACGGGCACGACGCCGGCGAGCCGGATGGCGGTGAGCAGCACCACGCCGAGACCGATTACCCTCCAGCGCCCCCGCGTGCTCGATAGAACGTACTGGCGCTCTTTGGTGCGGTCTTCGGCGGTCAGCTGCTCAGCGAGGTTGGCCGCGTCGGACATGAGGGGAAAATGGGCTTCGGCGCGGGCGACGGGTAGAGGGTGGCGGCCTAGTCGCTCGTCGAGTCCGGCTCGATCACACGGACCGGCCGGAGCGGCGGGTGGGTGGTCCCGTCGCCTAGCTCGCCGTCGTCGTTTCGGCCCCAACAGTACACGGCACCATCGTCCGTCGTCCCGCAGGTGTGCGCGTCGCCCGCGTCCAGCTGCACGAAGGGGATG
>WNEX01002308.1_pt1 | contig 10130 bp, 10 predicted proteins | sample 5399841 | NCBI WGS metagenome assembly WNEX01 (sample SAMN13153337, study PRJNA577476) | soil metagenome | isolation source: 40 cm grassland meadow soil 2 days after 1st rain plot 5 | place: USA:California | collected 2015-09-18 | reverse complement strand
TGCCGAAGAAGTCCTCGACGCTCGCCGAGATCGACGACTCGCCCGTCGTCTCCGTGGTGGCGTCCTTCTTCCCCTGCGACTGCTCGGCGACGACCACGGTCAGCAGGTCGCCCGGGAAGTGCGCGCGGACGTCGAGGAAGGGGTAGTTGGCGGCGAGCTCCGGATGCCAGAGGGAGCCGTTCGGCGGCGGCGGCGGAGGCTGAATCGCGACCGCCGCGGGCGGCGGCACGGGGACCGACGCCACGCGGGCGCAGGCGGCGAGCAGCAGGAGGCCGAGCAGCACGGGCCACCGCATCAGAAGTCCACCGCCACCGTGCTGCCGTCGATCACGTGGCCGACGAGGTCCTTGCGGCTCAGGCGATTGAGGACGTGCACCTGCTGGCCGCGCGTCCCGTCCTCGCGCGCCTCACCGGGCGCCGTGATGCGCAGCCGGCCCCGCTCGGCGACGAGCAGCACGACGTCGCCGCGATGGATGTCGGCCGGCAGATCGAGCTGGTCCCGGCGCACGGGCGTGTACGGCACGAGCGGCGTGCGGGCGATGCGGCCGGCCGCGTCGACCGTGTCGGTGAGGACGCTGCGGCCGGTCTGCGAGAGGTCGCGCCGCTCGGTGGTGAGGTCGGCGGCGGCGAGCGTGTCGCCGCGCGCGACCGCCCGCGTGGCCACGACGACCGGCCCGTAGACGCCGATGTCCGCCGTCACCCAGATCGACTTCACCGGTCGGTCCTCGACCGTGAACTCGAGCCCGAGCCGCACGCGTCCGAGCAGGGGACGGTCCGCCGGCGGGACGACGCGGGCGGTGTACGGGCCCGCCGGAATGCGGATGGGCCCGGGCAGCTCGACGCTCTTCAGCTCCGCGTCCGCCGCACCGGCTCCGAGCGCCTCGGCGAGGAACCCTTCGAGGATCTGCCGGACGGCCGCCTCCGACACCTCCTGGCTCGCCCGCCGCACCCGGATCACGGGCGGGATGGTGTACGTGATCGCCGCGAGGTCGGCCCCCGCGCGGCGGAGCGCATCCAGCACGCGCGCCCCCTCGAGCGTACGGCTCTCGCCCGCCGCCGGCGCCGGCCCGAGCGTCAGATCGTCAAGCGCCGCCGTCGCCGGTCCCTCGAGCACGGCGATGTCTCCGAGCCGGATCACCTGCCCCGTCGCCGTCACCTCCGCCGGCAGGGTGATGCGCCCCGGGCCCGCGACAGAAGCCGTGGTGAGCGAGAGGAGAAAAAGCGCCGCAAACGCGAGGCTACGAGACAATCGCATTCGTCGCCCGCAGCATCTCGTCCGCGGTCTGGATCGCCTTCGAGGTCACCTCGTAGGCGCGCTGCCCGGTGATGAGCGCCACCAGTGATGAGCGCCACCAGCTCCTCGACCACGCTCACGTTGGAGTTCTCGAGGAAGCCCTGGAGCAGCGTGCCGCGGTTCTCCTGCCCCGGCGTACCCACCTGCGGCGGCCCGGAGGTCTCGGTCTCCTGGAGCAGGTTCTTGCCGAGCGCTCGCAGGCCGGCCGGGTTCGCGAACCGCGCCGTCTGGATCTGGCCCACCTGCGACGCGGTGGACTGGCCGGGCAGGATGGCGCTCACCACCCCGTCGCTGCCCACCGTGATGTCCTCGGCGCCGCTCGGGATCGAGATCGCCGGCTCGAGGGGGATGCCCTCCGACGTCACCATGCGCGACTGGTTGTCGAGCTTGAAGGCACCCGCGCGCGTGAAGGCGGTGGTGCCGTCGGGCAGCGTCACCTCGAAGAAGCCCGTCCCCTCCACGGCCAGATCGAGCGAGTTGCCGGTCTGCGTGTAGTCGCCCTGCACGTTGATGCGCTGGACGGCCGCCGGCCGGGCCCCGAGCCCCACCTGGATGCCCGTCGGCGACTGCGTGTTGTTCGTGGTCGGGGATCCCGGGGCGCGGATCGTCTGGTAGAGCAGGTCCTGGAAGTCCGCCCGGCTCTTCTTGAAGCCCGCCGTGTTCACGTTGGCGAGGTTGTTGGCGATGACGTCGATGTTCAGCTGCTGGGCCTGCATGCCCGTCGCAGCCGTGTAGAGCGCCCTGATCATCCGATCCTCCCCACCTCGTTGATGCTGCGCTGGGCGATCTCGTCCAGCCGCTGCATCGCGTGCATGTACTGCTCGAACCCCCGCGACACCTCGACCAGCTCGACCATGCCCTTCATGGGATCCACGTTCGACGCCTCGAGCGAGCCCTGGTCGACGTGCGTGGCGCTCGCGTCGAGCGGCGCCGGCACTACCCCCTGCACCGGCGCGAAGAGCGCGTTGCCCTCCGGCACGAGTCCCGGCCGCTCGCCGAAGCCGACGAGCTTCAGACGCCCGACGGAGAGACCGTCGACGTTCACCTGCCCGTCCTCGCCGATCGCCACGTCGCCCGAGCCGAGGCGCAGGTCGCCATTGTCGCCCTGCACGCGGTCGCCGTGCTCGGTGACGAGATAGCCCTCGCCGTCGAGGCCGAAGCCACCCTGGCGCGTGTAGCGCTCGCCGCGTGGCGTGGCGACGACGAAGAAGCCCTCGCCGGTGACGGCGACATCGAGCGGATTGCCGGTGGCGTGCACCGGTCCCTGCGAGAAGTCGCGCACGGTCTCCGCCTCCGTCACCTGCGCCGCGGCACGCAGCGCCGGCGGCGCCGGCAACCCCGCCTCCTCGACGTCGAGGGGATGGAGCCGGAAGACCGGCCGCCCGGCCTTGTAGCCGGCGGTCCCGACGTTGGCGAGGTTCTGGGTGACGGCGTCGAGCCGTGCCTGGGCGGCGATCCCGCCCGACGCGAGCGCGTAGACAGCCCGGTTCATACCACGACCTCGAGCAAGCGAGGTGCCACGCGAGCCCGCCGCGCGCGGCCGACGCCCGACGGCCGCGGCGCCCCCCGCCCGGCAGGTTCTGCCCTCCGGGTCATCTCGTGCCCCCCCCGAGGCCGATCTCGAGGTCGCGCAGGAGCCGCGCCTCGGCCGGATCGGCGGCCTCCGCGGGGGCCCCGCCGCCGCGCTTGCCGCGCAGCCCGAGCCGCCGCGCGAGCTCGGGGAGCCCGCCACTCGGCGCCGCCGCCGGGCGCGGCGTGGCGCCGTCGGGGCGCCGCTCCGCCCGCTCCAGCTTCGCGAGCAGGGCCCCGAGGCTCCGCTCGCGCCGGCCGAGCGAGTCCTCGAGCACGCGCGCGCGCTCCTCGGCGTCGGCCACGAGCGTCGCGAGGTCGCGCCGCAGGGTCTCGAGCGCCTCGCGCTGGGCCGCGCGCGCCGCGTCGCGCACCCGTCCGGCGCGCCGGACGAGCCAGGCGAGCACGGCGATGGCCACGACGTCGACGAGCGTCGAGCCGAGCAGGAGCGTGTGCATGTCGAGAGTCGGCATGAGAGTCGGCATGAGAGTCGGCAGCATGGTTTCCTCCTCGTCGTCAGGCGACGACGTCGAGACGGCCCCGTGGGGGCGTGAGCTCGAGCGCGTCGTCGGTGTCCTCGGGACGCTCCGCACGGGGGCGGCGGCGGTCGGGGCGGCGGCCGGAGGCGCGCTCTCTCCCCGCCCCGGCACGCTCGGGTGCCGCGGGAGCCTGCCCTTCCTGGGTGACCGGCGCGGTGGCCATCAGGCCTCCGGCGCGGCCGGCCGGAAGAGCTCGCCCAGGTAGCCCTTCATGCGCAGCACGGCCTGCGAGTGAAGCTGCGAGACGCGCGACTCGGTGAGGCCGAGCACGCCGCCCACCTCCTTCATCGTCAGCTCCTCGTGGTAGTAGAGCGTCACCACCGTCCGCTCGCGCTCCGGCAGCCGCCCGATCGCCTGGGCGACGATCGCCACCCGCTCGCGCGTCAGCAGCGTGCCGAGCGGGTCGGCGTCTCCTTCCTCGAGCGCCCGCTCGAAGCTGAAGCGCTCCTCGCCCGCCCCGAAGCCCAGGTCCTCGAGGCTGAAGAGACTCATCTCCCCCACCTTGGTGAGGAGGCCCTGGTAGGCGTCGAGCGACACGCCGAGCTCGGCCGCGATCTCCTCCTCCACCGGCGGGCGGCCGAGCGTGCCCTCGAGCCGGTGCGACACCTTCTCGATGAGGCTCGCCTTCTGCCGCACGCTGCGCGGCACCCAGTCGAGCGAGCGGAGGTGATCGAGGATCGCCCCCCGGATGCGGAACTGCGCGTAGGTCGAGAACGACGCCTCCTTCTTGGCGTCGTACTTGGCGATGGCGTCGAGGAGGCCGACGATCCCCCACGACACGAGGTCGTCGGTCTCGATGTGCGGCGGCTTGCGCGCCGCGAGCCGCTGCACCACCCGTCGGACGAGCGGCAGGTGGCGGCGCAGGATCTCCTCTCGCGTGCCGTCGAGCGGGAGGCGCGGGGTGGCGCTCTCCGCGCCCCCGCGCGCGCGCCGGCGGACGGCGTCGTAACCCACCTGTTCCATCATGATGCCCTCCCCTCACCCACCAGGCGCCGGAAGAAGAACTGGACCCCGCCGGTCGGCCGGCCCGGCGACCGCAGGGCGAGCCGCCCGGCGAGCGCGGCCAGCCCCTGGCTCGCCGGGCTGCCGGGCGCGGCGAGGACCACGGGGCGTTGATGACGGACGGCGCGCGGCAGCGCGTCGTCGTAGGGCACGTAGCCCTGGTACTCGAGCCGGACGCGGAGGAACCGCTCCGCCACGCGGGCGAGGCGCTGGAAGGCGGCCTCGGCGTCGGCCGCGCCGGCCGCCATGTTGACCGCGACCAGGAACTCGCGCCGCCCGTAGCGCGTGGCGAGGACCTTCACGAGCGCGTAGGCGTCGGTGAGCGCGGTCGGCTCGGGCGTGATCACGACCAGCGCGTCGGCGGCGGCCGCCGTGAAGTAGAGGACGTTGGCCGAGATGCCGGCCGCCGTGTCCACCAGCAGGACGTCGAACGAGTCCTCGAGGCCGTCGATCTCGGCGAGCAGGCGGAGCTGCTCGTCCGAGCCGAGGCGCGTCAGCTCCTCGAAGCCGCTCGCGGCCGGGATGATGCGGATGCCCGCCGGCCCGTCGACGACGACGTCCTCGAGCCGCCGTTCGCCGCGGACCACGTCGCGCAGGCTGAGCGTGGGAGAGAGCCCGAAGAGCACGTCGAGGTTGGCGAGCCCGAGGTCGGCGTCGAGCACGCAGACCCGGAGTCCCCGGCTCGCCAGGGCCACCGCCAGATTGGCGGTGAGGTTGGTCTTGCCGACGCCGCCCTTGCCGCTCGCGATGGCGATCACGTGCGGAGCGCGGGCAGGGCTCGGGGTGAGGTCGATGGCGGTCTCCGACATGCGGTCTCTCTCCTTCTGGTCAGGCGGCGAGGAGGCAGCGCACCAGGTGCTTGGGCGTGGCGGCCTCGAGGTCGTCCGGGATGCGGCGGCCGGCGGCGACGTGCGACACGGGCACCCGCTCGCGCCAGAGCTGCGCGACGATCGGGCCGCCCGGCGCGGTGTCGGCCTTGGTGAGCACGCAGGCGTCGGGCGCGAGCGCCGCGAAGGCGCGCCAGGTATTGGCCGCTGCCAGCGCGCCGGTGGCGGCGCTCACGACGAGCGTCCGGCCGGCCTCGGCCCCCGCCGCGTCGGCCAGCGCTTTCAGCTCGGCGAGCTCGGTCTGCTGCGCCGGCCCGGCTCCCGCCGTGTCGATGAGCACGAGGTCCGCCCGGCCGTGGTCGCGGAGCGCGTGGCCGAGCTCGACGGGGTCCTTCGCCCGTCGCACCTCCGCGCCGAGCGCCTGGCCGTAGCGCTCGAGCTCGGCCGCGGCACCGATGCGATACGTGTCGGCGCCGACGAGGAGGACGCGGCGGCCGGCGCGCCGCGCCTGCGCCGCGAGCTTGGCGATGGTCGTCGTCTTGCCGTCGCCCGGCGGACCGAAGAAGAGCCGCACGCCCGGCGTGGCGGCCGCCGGCGCGGCCCCGAGCGTCCCGGCGAGCGCCGCGTCGAGCCGCGTGCCGGGCGCGAGCCGCTCGGCGGTCTCGCGCAGAAGCGCCGCCGCGATGACGCCGTCCACGCCCTGCGCGACGAGGGCGCGGTGCAGGCGGCGGATGCCGCGCCCGCCGGGCGGCACCTGCCTCCGCCACTGCTCGTCGACCAGCTCCCGGACCACGCTCATGAGCTCCCGCACCTCGCTCACGAGCGCGCCGTCGGCCGGATCGGTCGCGCCGCCGGCGGCCGGATCAGTCGCGCCGCCGGCGGGCGCATCGAGGTCGACGGCCGCCGTGACCGTCACCTGCCCCGCCGCCTCGGTGGTCTCCAGGATCACCGCCTCGGGCCCGAGCGTCGCCTTCACCTGTCTCAGCGCCTCCGGCATGGTCGGCGCCGTGAACCGCTTAACCTTCATCGAGAGTCACCACCCCGAGCGACCGCAGCCGCACGTTCGAGCCGATCTCGCCTGGCGAGACGACGGCGAAGGAGGGAAGCACGCGCTCGACGAGCCGCCGCACGTGCCCGCGGATCGGCGTCGAGCAGAGGAGGAGCGGCGCGAGATGCTGAGCGCCGAAGCGCTCGACCCACTCGGCGAGCCGCCCGAGGAGTCGCTGCGCGAGGGCCGGCTCGAGAGCGAGGAACGCGCCGTCGTCCGTCCGCTTGACCGAATCGAGGAGCAGGCGCTCGAGGTTGGCGCCGAGCGTCACGAGCGCGAGCATCCCGTCCGGGCCGACGAAGCGTTTCGTGATCGAGCGGCCGAGGGCCTGGCGGACGTGCTCGGTGAGCGCGTCGGCGTCCTTGGTCCGCCCCGCGTGGTCGGCGAGCGTCTCGAGGACGGTCACCAGGTCGCGGATCGAGACGCTCTCGCGCAGCAGGTTCTGGAGGACCTTCTGGACGCCGCCGACGGTCAGCTGCTGCGGCACCAGCTCCTCGACCACCTTGGGGCGCGTCTTCGCCACGGCGTCGAGCAGCTGCTGCACCTCCTGGCGCCCGAGCAGCTCGTGGGCGTGCCGGCGGATCACCTCGGTCAGGTGGGTGATCACCACCGTCGCCGGGTCGACCACGGTGTAGCCGGCGAGCTGCGCCCGCTCGCGGTCCTGGGCGGCGACCCACAGCGCGTCGAGGCCGAAGGCGGGCTCGCGCGTGGCGATGCCGGTGACCGGGGCTCGCACCGTGCCCGGGTCGATGGCGAGCTGGCAGCCGGTACGCAGCTCACCGCGCGCCACCTCCACGCCCTTCAGCAGGATCACGTACTCGCTCGGCCGGATCTGGAGGTTGTCGCGGATGTGGACGGGCGGGACGATGAAGCCCATCTCGAGGGCGAGGTTGCGCCGGAGCGTCCGGATGCGCTCGACGAGGTCGCCGCCGCTCCCCGCCCCCGGCTCGACGAGCGGGACCAGCTCGAAGCCGACCTCGAGCTCCATCAGGTCGAGCGGCACGAGGACCTCGCCGCGTTCCTCCTTCGGGCGTGAGGCGGCCGGCCCGCCGCCCTCCTCGGCCGTCCCGGCCGCCGGCGCCGGGCTGACGCCGCCCGCCGCCGCGAGCCCGCCCGTCGCCCCGGCGAGCGCGATGAAGGGCAGGAACGGCAGGCCGGGGAGCAGCGCGAAGGCGCCGAGGATGCCGCTCACGAGCCAGAGGACGCGCGGGCTCGTGAGCAGCTGCCCCGCCACCTCCGAGCCCAGGTCGGCGCCCGACGCGGCGCGCGTGACGATGATGCCCGCCGCGGTCGAGATGAGGAGCGCGGGCAGCTGCGAGACGAGCCCGTCGCCGATGGTCAGGATGGTGTAGGTCTCGGCGGCGGTCTTGACGTCGGCGCCCTGCTGGACGACGCCGATGAAGAAGCCACCCAGGATGTTGATGGCGGTGATGACGAGGCCGGCCACGGCGTCGCCGCGGACGAACTTGCTGGCGCCGTCCATCGCGCCGTAGAAGTCCGCCTCCTCCTCGATCGCGCGCCGCCGGGCGCGCGCGTCCTTCTCGGTGACCAGGCCGCTGTTCAGGTCGGCGTCGATGGCGAGCTGCTTGCCGGGCATGGCGTCGAGGGTGAAGCGCGCCGCCACCTCCGCGATCCGCCCCGCGCCCTTGGTGATGACCGCGAAGTTGATGACGACGAGGATCAGGAAGACGACCAGCCCCACCACGTAGCTGCCGCCGACGACGAAGTTCCCGAAGGCGCGGATCACGTGACCCGCGGCGCCGGACCCCTCGTGGCCGTGGAGGAGGATCAGCCGGGTCGACGCCACGTTGAGCGCGAGCCGGAAGAGCGTGACGACGAGCAGCACCGAGGGGAAGGTCGAGAACTCGAGGGGCTGCTGCGTGTACATGCTCACCATCAGGATGACGAGGGCGAGCGAGATCGAGAGCGCCAGCAGCAGGTCGATCAGGAACGCCGGCAGCGGGATCACCATGATCACCACCACCGCGACCAGCGCGAGCGGCACGACGAGCTCGCCGGTCGGGACGGCGCCCGGCGCGGGCCGGGCGGTGAGCGCGGCGGTGGCCACGGGCTAGCGTGCCTCTCCCGCCGCGGCGCCGCGCAGCGAGTAGATGTAGGCGAGGATCTCCGCCACCGCGCGGTAGAGCGCGGGCGGGATCTCCGCGCCGAGCTTGACGGACTTGAAGAGCGCGCGGGCCAGGGCGCGGCGCTCGACGATCGGCACGCCGGCCGCGCGCGCCGCGTCCTTGATCTTCTGCGCGAGCTCCCCGGCGCCCTTGGCGAGCACCTGAGGGGCGGCCGTCTCGCCGGCGCGGTAGCGGAGCGCGACGGCCACGTGGACCGGGTTGGTGAGCACCACGTCGGCGCGCTTCACCTCGGTCAGCATGCGCCGGCGCGCGATCTCGCGGTGCGCGCGCCGGAAGCGCCCCTTCACCTGCGGGTTGCCCTCGGTCTCCTTGTGCTCCTCCTTGACCTCGTGGCGGCTCATCTTGAGCGACTGCTCGTGCCGCCGGCGCTGCCAGAGGTAGTCGAGCCCGCCGAGCACCGCGAGCGCGACGGCCATGGTGAGGAAGAGGCGGCGGAGGCCGGCCCCGGTGAAGCCGAGGATCTCCGCGGGCATCATGCCCGAGGCGCCGATCGCCTCGGCGCCGGTGCGCAGGAGCACGCGGTAGGCGACGGTGGCAACGACCGCGATCTTGGCAACGGCCTTCACGAGGTTCATCGCCCCGTTCGCGGAGAAGATGCGCTTCAGGCCGTTCGACGGACTGATGCGCCCCGGATCCGGGAGGAGGAGCTCCGGGTTCACCGACCACCCGACCTGCGCGACCACCGCGCCGGCGCCGACCACCGCCGCGGCCAGGCAGAACGGGGCGAGGAGGCCGCCGAACGTGAGCAGCGTGCGCACGATGAGCGGCCCGACCGGGTCGTCGTGCGCCGCGACCGGACCGCTGGCGGCGAGCAGCCCGGCGAGCGCCGTCCGGCTCCGCGCGAGCGCCGCCGGGGCGCCCCACGAGGCGAGCGCGAGCGCGGCGAGCAGGACCGCCACCGGCGCCACCTCGGGCGAGAGCGCCACCTGGCCGTGCTTGCGAGCCTCCTCGCGCCGGCGTGGAGTGGCTCTCTCTGTCCGATCGCCGGCCTCAGGCATGTGCGAGTCCCACGAGGCCTCTGACCAGGCCGGCGAGCGCCGGCTCGAGCTCGGTGAAGCGCGCGGCGAGGAGGCGGATGGTGAACGGCAGCGAGGCGCCGAGCACGAGGAGTCCCACGCCGACGTTCACCGGGAAGCCGACGACGAACACGTTCAGCTGCGGGATCGTCCGCGCCAGCACGCCGAGGGCGCCGTTCGTGAGGAGGAGGACGATCAGGACGGGCGCGGCGATGCGCGCGCCGAGCACGAAGAGGCTGCCGGCCAGCTCGATCGCGCGGCCCACGCCCGCCGCCGCGAGGCCCACCGCCCCGGGCGGGGCGGTCCGGAAGCTCTCGAGCAGCGCGCGGATCAGCAGGTGATGCGCGTCGAGCACGAGGAAGGCGAGCAGCGTCATCAGCTGCTGCCACTGGGCGATGATCGTCACCTGCGCATGCGACTGCGGGTCGATCAGGTTGGCGATGCCGAAGCCCATCTGGATGCCGGTGAGCTGGCCGCCGAGCTGCACGCCGGCGAAGATGAACTGGGCGACGAGGCCGAGGAGCACGCCGAGCGCCGACTCGGCGGCGAGCATGCCGCCGAGCGACCAGAGATCGGCTGGCGGCGTGAACGGGGCGGCCCCCACGGCCGGCACCAGCGCCGCCGCGAGGATCGCGGCCAGCGCCACGCGCACGCGCACCGGCACCAGGAGGTGGCCGAGCACGGGCGCG
>WNEX01002530.1_pt1 | contig 10168 bp, 6 predicted proteins | sample 5399841 | NCBI WGS metagenome assembly WNEX01 (sample SAMN13153337, study PRJNA577476) | soil metagenome | isolation source: 40 cm grassland meadow soil 2 days after 1st rain plot 5 | place: USA:California | collected 2015-09-18 | reverse complement strand
ATGCGTCGCGGTTGTCAGTTAAAAATTTTCCCAGGTTCTGGCTGCCGACTTCCTCTTCGCCTTCAATCACAAGATCGAGATTCACCGGCAGGTCGCCATTTTTCTCGATCGTCTCCTGCAAACCAAGGATGTGCGAAAAAATTTGGCCTTTGTTGTCGGTCGCGCCGCGCGCGAAGACGTAACCGTTCTTCAAAACCGGCTCGAACGGTGGCGAGTCCCACAACTCAAGGGGGTCCGGCGGTTGAACATCATAATGGCCGTAGATCAGAACCGTCGGTCTGCCGGCGCGATGTTTGTTGCGCGCCCAAACGACCGGATGACCCGGCGTCGAAACAACTTTCGATTCCAATCCAATCTTTTCCAGCTTTTGCGAAACCCAGGTTGCGCAATCACGAACTTTATCGGCAAATTTTGCGTCGGTCGAAACGCTTGGAAATCGCAGGAAGGAATAATACTCCTCAAGATAATTGTCGCGCATGGCCGAAACTTAATCAGTTTTTCGCTTTTTGCCTACGACTTCCGACGAAACTGGCCGCGGATCAAATACACAACTGACGCGAGCGCCAGCAAGATTCCATTCACGGCAAACTCGCGCACAGTCGCGTGCGAGAGAATCCAAACAATCGCGACAATGGCCAGGGCGGGGACGATTTTCATGCCCGGAAAATTAAACGGCTGACCGTCCGAGCGGATGTCGCGTTTCACCAAAAACCAGCATCCCGCGCAGCACAGGAGATACATCAACAGGACGGCGACGTTGGAAAGTACCGCCAGTTGTTCAAATGTGCCGGTGACTGACAAGCTAAACGCGAGCACGGCGTAAGTGATGATGGCGACGTCGGGCGAGCGATAACGCGGATGCACATGTGCGAAAAATGCCGGCAATGCGCCGTCGCGGCCGAAAGCGAAGATCATGCGCGGCGAACTGAGAATGTCGCTCGTGACAAAGCCGAACGCGGAGATGGTCGCGCCGCCGAGGAGAATGGTGCGACCGATGCTGCCGAGAAATTTCGCGGCCGCTTCGGCGAGCGGCGCGTCTTTGTAATTCGCCAGATCGGCACCGAGTGTTCCCTGCGCCACGAGCTGGATCGTGATGTAAATAATGGTGGTCACAACGAGCGCGAGGTAAGCAGAACGCGGAACCGTGCGCGCCGGATTTTTTACTTCACCACTCGGAATCAACGCCACTTCGATTCCGACGAACGCGAAAATTAAGAGAATCACGCTATCGCCTAATGCCTCGCTGCCCGGCCACGCTGCCCAACTGAGATTCGCGGGATGAATGAAAAAGATTCCCGCGCAAATAAATAAGAGCAGCGGCAGAAGTTTCGCCAGTGTCACCACCGTCACCGCGCCGGCGCCTCCGCGCACGCCGCGCACATTGATGACGACGAGCAAGCCGTAGACGGCGATCATGACGACAATGCGCATGACCGGGTTCCCGAGAAATGGTACGACGATCGCGATCGAGTTCACCAAAACATTTACAACGCCTGCAACCGCGCCGAGCGCGGTGATCCCGTAAAGGACGCCGGCGAGAAAACCGACATAACGGCCAAACGCAACTTCGACGTAGGCGTAGAGTCCACCGGTCAACGAAACGCGACTGCCCGCAATCGCGAAACAAGTCACGAAGAGCACCATCGCAATCGCGCAACAAATGAACGCGAGCGGCGCCGCCGGTCCCAAACCTTTCGCGACCAACGCCGGCAAAACAAAAATTCCGGCGCCGATTGTGGCGTTGACGATGTTCGCGGTCAGTCCGGGAACACCGATGGCCCGAATTAGTCAAATGTTGCGGTTGAGCGCTACCTAGAGCCCACAAATTGTGTCACTTTCGGCTTGTAACCCCCGTGGCATGATTATATTGAGCGGTCGGGATTCCGAAACCCGGCGAGCATGCATTTACAATCGCTCGATCTCTTGGGCTTCAAATCCTTCGCCGATAAAACGACTTTCAATTTCCACGAAGGCGTGACCGCCATCGTCGGCCCGAACGGTTGTGGCAAATCCAATCTGCTCGACGCCGTTCGCTGGGTGCTCGGCGAACAATCCGCCAAATCGCTTCGTGGTGGCGAAATGGCTGACGTAATTTTCAACGGCACCGACTCGCGCAAGCCGCTCAGCTTCGCCGAAGTCTCGCTTACTTTCACCGATTGCGCGTCGGAGCTGAATGTCGATTGGCACGATGTGCGCGTGACCCGTCGCGTTTATCGCGATGGCAATTCAGAATATTTGCTCAACAAAACGCCCTGCCGCCTGCGCGACATCCAAAACCTTTTCGCCGACACCGGCGTCGCCCGCTCCGCTTACTCGATGATGGAGCAAGGCAAGATCGACATGATCTTGAGTTCGCGGCCAGAAGATCGTCGCGCGATTTTCGAAGAAGCAGCCGGCATTACCAAATACAAAACGCAAAAGCGCGAAGCGCTGCGTAAACTCGAAGCGACCGAAGCTAATCTGCTGCGTATCGGCGACATCATCAAAGAAGTGAAGCGCCAGATCGGGTCGCTCCAGCGCCAGGCCGGCAAAGCGCGACGTTATCAGGCGTTGCACGCAGACCTGCGCGTGCTCGAAACGCATCACTCCAAAAAACAACTAGCAGCGCTCGACGCCGAGCTCGCTCACTGCCGCGCCGACATCGAAAAAATCGCGGCTTCGGAGCAGACATCACGGGCTAAGACCGATCGCGACGAGACCGAACTCGCCGAAGAGCGGCGCGCGCTGGACAAGATCGACATCGAGATAACAGACATCCGCGCCGAAGCGCAACGGTTGCAAAGTGAGATCGCGGCGCATCGGAGCCGCATCGAATTTAACCGTCAACGCAAAGACGAACTGGCCGATCTGATCGAACGGGCGCGCGATGACATCGACACTGCTGAAAGCAAACGGAAGCAGCACTCCGCCCAGATCCGCGAAAGTGACGCGCTGATCGAAAAAACGCAGCGCTTTCTCCAAGCGAAACAAGACGAGCTGGCGAAAGTAACCGAGTTGCTCGATAAACTCCGCGCCAAGCGTGAGGCCCGTCAGGCCGATCGCGAAACCGCGCGCGCGTCGCTTTCCAAATACAAAGCGCGGATCGACAAGCTCGAAGGTGATCTGGCCGGAATCACCGCGCGGCGCGAATTAACACAGGAACAGATCCGCCAGATCTCCATCGAAACAAAAGCGGCGACCAAAGCGTATGAAGGAATTGCGTCGGAAATCGCGACCGCGCGCAATGCCACCGAAAGCGAGCAAAAGAAAATGGAGGAACTGCTCGCCCAATCGCAAACGGCGGAAACAAATTTGCGTCAACAGCAACAACTTCTTGGAGCTGCGGAAAATGAACTCGCAGTGTTAGAGCGTACTCTCGCCGAAAAGCGATCGAGTCTTGAGATTTTGCGTCAGCTCAACGCCGAAGGTGAAGGACTCGCCCAGGGTTCGCAGGCCGTGCTCAAAGGCTTGGACGATCCCGAGCGCTATCGTGCCGCGATCGTCGGTTCGCTCGTCGCCCAGATCGATGTCGAACCCAAATTTATTCCGGCAATCGAAGCCGCGCTCGGCCGAAATCTGCACGCGGTGATATTGAACGACGCGCAAAGCGCCGAAGAAATCATTGCGCGATTGACGAAAAAGAAACTTGGGCAGGCCGCACTTTTCGTTCCGAAGCTCGGCGCTTCTTCTCACGAATCAGTACGCAAGAGTTTACCGAAAGGCGCACTGGGCTGGGCCGTTGATAAAATCGTGGCGCCGCGCTCGCTCGAATCGGTGATTCGCCAATTACTCAGTGGCGTTCTCGTTTTCGCGAAACTAGAACACGCGCTCGCGTGCAAGAAAGATGAGCCAACCCTGGCAATGGCGACGCTCGAAGGCGAATTCATTTCCGCGGAGGGAATTGTTTTCGGCGGCAGCAGCACGGTGAAATCAGACTCCTTGCTCGAACGGAAGACGCGCGTCGCCGCATTGGCAAAAGAAGAGACCGAATGGGCGAATCAGCACGAGATCTTGGTTCAGAAACGCGATCAAGCCAAAGCGAATGTCGCAACTGCGTCGCGCCAGCTGGACGATGCCCGTTCGCAATATCAAGCCGCGCATCTCGCGCAGTCCACTTCCGTAAACAAAATTTCGCTGCTGCAAGTGGAAGAAAAAGAGGCCGAGCGGAAGATCGACAATCTCAAATCGGAAAAGGTAACGCTCGAGCAACAAATCGAAGCGGCCGGCGAACGCGTAGCCGAGCTCGAAAGCGATTTGAACGCAGCGCGCGACGAACTCGCTGAATACGAAGCCGAGCAAACCGCTGCCGAAAAGGATGAAAAAGGCGCGCGAACCCAGGAGGAAGAAACACTCGAGACGTTGAACGATTTGCGGCTCGCGGTCGCGACCGCGCGACAGCGTCACGAAAGTCTGGAAGCGCAACGCCAACCAATGGCCGCGCGCGAAGCTGAGCTTGTCGAACTAATTGCGACCCGCCGGACCGATATCGCCAGTTACGAAAGCAAGCTCGCGGCGCAAACACAGGAAAACCGCGACGCTGAAGTTGCGATCGGGGAACAAACCGCGCGCGCAGCCGAAGCGGAAGCGGCCGCGACCAAAATCTCGTCCCAACGTGCCGTTCGGCTCCGGGCAGTGCAGGAACGGGAAACCGAATTGCGCGGCTTGCGCAATTCGCTCAGCGAGTTGCAGGAAAAACGCGGCCATCGGCAGGTGCGCGAGTCGCAGTTGCAAATGCAGATCGAAAACCTGGCGGAAAATATTTCGCGGCGCTACCAAATCGATTTGCGCGCCTTCAGTCCGGACGAAGCTGCATTTGGGAAAACGTTGCGGGCACAATTGAAACGCGCCGAAAAAGAAGTCGCCCCAACCGCCGATGTCGTTCTTGCCGACGACGAATTGCAAAAGCTGATTGTCGATCTTGCCCGGCAGCTCGATAACATGGGCCCCGTCAATCTGGACGCGGTTCAGGAGTACGATGAACTCGAGGAGCGGTACAAGTTTCTCGAATCACAAAATAACGATCTCACCAATTCCCGACGAGAACTGCTGGATGTGATTTCGCGGATCAATTCGACGACCAAGAAATTATTCGCCGAAACATTCGCCCAGGTCCGCGCCAATTTTAGAGAAATGTTTGCCGAACTCTTCGACGGCGGCCGGGCCGATCTCTCATTGCTAGACGAGAACGATCCGCTCAACTGCGGAATCGAGATTTCGGCGAAGCCGCCGGGCAAACAATTGCAAAGCATTTCGCTGTTGAGCGGGGGCGAACGCGCCATGACTGCGGTCGCGCTCCTTTTCGCAATTTACATGGTGCGCCCAAGCCCGTTTTGCGTTTTGGACGAAATCGACGCGCCGCTGGATGAGAGCAACATCAACCGTTTTGTTCGAATGCTCGACCGTTTCATTGCGCAAAGCCAGTTCATCATCATCACCCACAACAAACGCACGATCGCGAAGGCAGACGTGCTTTATGGCGTGACCATGGAAGAACGCGGCGTGAGCAAACTGGTCGGAATGAAACTGACGGCGCCGCCAGCCGGCGCGCAAACACCGCCGCAGCAAGAACCCGCTTCTTCGCAACGCCAATTCGCCCTGGCCGAAAATGGTCACGGCGAACAAAAAGCCAGTCGCGCTGGGCGTTGATTTGGAGGGCGCCGCGGTGTCGGCGAGGTAAAATTGGAGCACGACAGCGCGTGTCCCTCCATAAAAAATTTTTGCGCGCGATTGTCGATCTTGCGTAAAATTAGCCGATGCTTCAGACGGCGCAGCGCGGGAAAAAAACTTCAGCCAATAAAGCGGCGCCGCATGAGCGATTTCTGGAGGCGTTTCGCTGGATGCTGCTCGCACGCACGCTCGAGGAGAAACTAGTCAGTCTTTACCGCGGCGGCCAGATCACCGGCGGCGTTTACATTGGCAAAGGTCAGGAAGCGGTCAGCGTCGCTTGCGGAATGTTTTTGCAGAAAGGCGACATCTTTGCGCCGCTAATCCGCGATCAAGCCGGTCGCTCCGCGTTCGGCGAGCCGATTGTCGATGTTGCGCGCACTTATCTTGGCTCGAGACAGGGACCGATGCGCGGACGCGATGGCAACATCCATCGTGGCAAGCCGGGTGACGATCAGCTCGCCATGATTAGCCACCTCGGCGCGATGGTGTCGGTGACGGTCGGCGCGTTGCTGGCGAAACGTTTTCGCGGCGAGAAAAATTTTGTCGGCTTGTCCTGCATCGGCGAAGGCGGCATGCAGACCGGTTCATTTCACGAAGGCATGAACATCGCGGCCGTTGAGCAAGTGCCATTAGTAATAGTCGCCACGAACAATCATTATGCGTATTCCACGCCTAATGACCGTGAGTTTGCGTGTGCTGACTTAGTAGATCGCGCGAAAGGTTACGGATTTGAAGGCTACAGCATCGACGCGACGGATTTGAGCATATGCCTCGACGTCATTGGCAGCGCTGTAAAACGCGCGCGCGCCGGCCGGCCGCCCCAACTCGTCGTCGCTTCGGTCTTGCGCCTTTCCGGCCACGGCGAACACGACGACGCGAGCTACGTCACGGATGAAATGAAGCGGCAACCGTTTGCGCAGGATTGTTTGAAGCTGACAGAAAAGAAGGTTGTCGATCTTGAAATGGCCGATGCCGCGACCCTAAAATCCTGGCGGGAGGACGCCGCCAGGCAAGTGGACGAGGCAATCGCGACTGCGCAAAAAGAAGCGGCTCCTGACGCCGAGAAGGAAGATTGGTGCGCGATCTCAACGCGCGAATTGGTCGATCGACCCGAATGAGCATCACTTATCTCGAAGCCATCCGTGAAGCGCAGGCCAGGTTGTTGCGCGACGACGAACGCGTTTTCATTTACGGACAGGACGTGGGCGGAACATTTGGGGGCGCTTTCAAAGCAACCAAAGGTCTGGCCAAAGAATTTCCCAATCGCGTGTTGAACACGCCGATCAGCGAAGACGCGATCGTCGGCACCGCGATTGGGGCCGCCATCAAGGGGATGCGCCCGATCGTTGAGATGCAGTTCGCCGATTTCTCCAGTACCGCGCTGAATCAAATTCTTAATCACGCCGGCACGCATTATTGGCGGACGAATATTCCGGTGCCGATCACCATCCGGCTTCCATCGGGTGGCACAAAAGGCAGCGGGCCGTTTCACAGTCAATCAATGGAGTCAATTTACGCGCATTATCCGGGACTGATCGTGATGACGCCGGCGACAGTGGAAGACGCTTACACGATGTTGATCGACGCGGTCGCAATCGATGACCCGGTCGTCTACTGCGAGCACAAATATCTTTATTACCATCTCAAGGCCGACAAACTTCCGGACAAAGGTTTGCCGACCGGCCGCGCGCGAATTGCGCGCGAAGGTCGTGACCTGACGATCGTAACTTACAGCGCGATGGTGCAAGAATCTCTCGCCGTCGCCGAGGAATTAGCGAGGGAAAATCTCGAGATTGAAGTTGTCGATCTTCGCACGGTCAAACCGCTCGATACCGACACCGTGCTGGCGTCAGTTGCGCGGACGGGGCGTTTGCTTTGCGTCGGCGAATCGTTCCCCTGGGGCGGCGCGACCGCGGAAGTGATCGCACGCGTCACCAGCGAAGGATTTCACCTGCTCGACGCCGCGCCCGTGCGCATCAACGCAAAAGACACGCCTATTCCATATCACCCAAATCTTTGGAGCGCGCATCGGCCCGGCGCGAAGATGATCGCCGCGAAAGCGAGAGCGCTCCTCAAAGAATAATTTTATGCCGCAAGTTCCAATCATCATGCCGCAGCTGGGCGAATCGATCGCCGAAGCGACTATCGTCGACATCAAGGTGAAACCGGGCGATGAAGTCGCGGTCGATCAGGAAATCATCGACGTCGAAACGAACAAAGCGGTCATGGGCGTGACGACGCCGTGCAAAGGCAAGATCGAAAAGATCACCGCACAGTTGAAGGAAACCTATCCGATCGGTTCGGTGCTCGGTTACGTCGAAGCGAGCGAAGCAGACGCGGCAAGGTTCAAGAAACAAGCGCCCCCACCACAAACGGTGGCCGAAGAAATTCCCGCGCGCGCGGACCAGGAAGTTAAGCCAGCGCGCCAGGAAAAGGTCGCGGCGCGCGATGGTGATGGGGCGCGACCAGGTGGGTTACCAGTTCCGGCAACATTGAAAGGCGCGAGCTTTGTTTCGCCGCGCGTGCGCGCGCGGATGGCTGAGTTGCAATTAACTCCCGCGGACCTTGCCGCAATAACCGGAACCGGCGCCGGCAATCGGGTCACGATCAAAGATCTCGAGAATTTTCTGCACAAGATCGACAACCAAAGCGTGAAGGAGGCTTCCGCGATTCGCGCGGGCGTGGCAGACGCGATGCGGCGCAGCTGGACGCGCCCATTATCGACTGTCGGCTCGTCAGTCAATCTCGATCCCGTCTTACAAGATCGACAGTCGCGCGACACGAAACCTGGCCCTGGACTTTACGCGACGCGCGCGCTCGCCCTTGCGCTCGCGGAGAGTCCGACCGCGGCCGCGAAACTGATTGGCAACCGGGTGGTGCAATCAAATTCGATCGATGTTGGCGTAGCGGTCGAAGCGGAGGATGGAATCATGGTCCCGGTAATTCGCAACGCCGAGAAAACTTCGCTCGCCGATTTAGTGAAAAAGTATCAGGAGCTTGTCGATCTTGCGCGCAAGCGCCGCATTTCGCCGGACATGCAGGCCGGCGGCATCGCCACGGTTTCAAACTTCGGAACGTTTGGGGTCGAATGGGGTACGCCAATTCCCCTGCCTGATCAGACTTTGCTCCTCGGCCTCGGCGCCGGGAAAAAAGTTCCGTCGTGGGACGAAACAAAAAAGGAATTTGTTCCAAAAACGGAAGCGCAGATCACACTCAGCTTCGATCATCGGAGCATCGACGGCGGTGGCGCGGCGCGTTTGCTCAAACGCGTGGTCGAGTTGTTAGAAGAGCCAAGCAAGTTGTAGGGCATTTCTGCTAAACGCCGTGGCACGAGCAGACGTCATCCGAGCCGAAAGTTTGCGACGTTCATAGACCACCGCTACAATTTTAGAGATGCACGAGAACACGGAATTCAGTTTAAGCCGGGAGGTTGAGGCGATTGAGATCCCGAGCGGTCGAAAGTTAACGCTCGCAAAAGGAACGCAGGGCGTAATCACGCAGGCGCTCGGTGGCAGTTACACGATCGCGACGCCGTACGGACTGTCCCGTATCGCGGAAAAAGATTTGGACGCGCTCGGTCTCGATAAACCGAAGCCGGCAACGAAGGAAAAGACCACCGCTAAAACAAACGGGGCAGTTTCGGAAGACGATGTTTGGAACCAGCTCAAGCAATGCTTCGACCCAGAAATTCCGGTGAACATTGTCGATCTTGGTTTGGTTTATGATTGTCGCCTGATCAAAAAAGACGACGGCGGGACGCGCGTCGAAGTAAAAATGACCCTGACTGCGCCTGGTTGCGGAATGGGACCGGCGATCGCGCACGATGCGCAGAGCAAAATTTTGTCGATCGATGGTGTCGATGAAGCGGATGTGCAGCTGGTCTGGGATCCGCCTTGGAACCAGAACATGATCAGCGAAGCCGGGCGAATGAAGCTCGGCATGATTTAAGTCCGAGCGATTTCCACTAACACCGGGCTTCAGGCCGGTGTTAACCGCGAGGATTGTGAGGTAAAAGCCGTTTAAACGGCTTGTCGACATGCAACGAGCGGCGCCACACCGGCTTAAAAGCCGGTGTCAATGAAACGCAAGCGAAATAAATTTTAATTTTTCGTTCGCGCGTTGACAGTGTGTGAACGCGCTGCTTGTATACATCTTCGCGCTCGCAAAAAATTTCCTGCAATGCCCTCGACTGAAGTTATTTTAACCGACAACGTGCCCGGCCTCGGCGCCGAGGCCGATGTGGTGAAGGTGCGCCGCGGCTATGCGCGCAATTATTTGTTGCCTCGCGGCAAAGCCTACGAAGTGACGCCAGCCGCTCTGCGCCAGCTCGATACTCTCAAAAAGAAACGCGCGGAGCGCGAGGCGCGCGAATTGAACGAAGCGGAGGAGCTGGCTCGAAAGATTGGAAGAGCGCGTCTGACCTTCACGCTCGCGACCGGCGAGTCTGGAAAAGCTTTCGGTTCGATCACTGCCCAGGATATTGTGACGAGGATGAAGAACGAGCTTGGTTTGGAGATTGATC
>WNEX01001749.1_pt1 | contig 10176 bp, 7 predicted proteins | sample 5399841 | NCBI WGS metagenome assembly WNEX01 (sample SAMN13153337, study PRJNA577476) | soil metagenome | isolation source: 40 cm grassland meadow soil 2 days after 1st rain plot 5 | place: USA:California | collected 2015-09-18 | reverse complement strand
ATCCCGCGGCTGTTCTTCGTCTCCCTGATGGACAAGGAGCACGCCGACTTCGAGCGCGTCTACGCGCAGGTCAAGGAGCGGCTCACGCCGAAGGTGATCCCGGTGGAGATCCCGGTGGGAGAAGGCCCGGCCTTCCACGGGATCATCAATCTCTTCTCCAAGAAGTGCCACACGTACAAGAAGGGGACGAAGGTCGGCGAGTACGAGGAAGGGGACGTGCCGCCCGAGTACCAGGCCCGGTTCGAGCGCTACTCCAAGGAGCTGATCGAGCGGATCGCGGAGACGGATGACACGCTGCTGGAGCGCTACCTCGGGGGCCAAGAGATCGGGCGGGACGAAGCGATCGCGGCGATGAAGGCCGGCATGGCGAAGGGCGAGCTGTTCCCGCTGTTTTGCGGCGCCGCCGAGCTCACGTACGGCATGCGAGCGCTGCTGACGAAGATGGTGGAGCTCCTGCCGGCGCCCCACGAGCGGCCGGCGGTGGAGGCTCAGAAATGGGGGAGCGCCGAGCGGGTGACACTCAAGTCGGAGGATACCGGCCCGTTCGTGGCGCAGGTGTTCAAGACGATCTCGGAGCCACACGTAGGCGACGTAACGTTCTTTCGCGTGTACTCCGGCACGGTCCGGAACGGCCAGGACGTGTACAACGCCCCCCGCGAGGCGGTGGAGAAGCTGAACCACCTGTGCGTCACGCAGGGCAAGGAGCGATTCGAGATCGCCGAGCTGCGCGCCGGCGACGTCGGCGCCGTGGCCAAGCTGCGGGACACCCACACCAACGACACGCTCTCCACCCGGGAGCACGCCATCGTGCTGCCCAAGATCCCGTTCCCCGAGCCGGTGATCACGGAAGCAATCGACGTAAAGCAGCGGGGGGAGGAGGAGAAGCTGTCGAACGGCCTGCACAAGCTGCACGAAGAAGACCCCACGTTCCAGCACGAGTACTCGGGCGAACTGGGGCAAACGCTGATCCGCGGGCTGGGGGAGCGGCACCTCGAGATCATCGTGGGGCGGCTGGCGCGCAAATTCGGCGTGCACGCCCAGATCGGGCGCCCCAAGATCGCGTACCGCGAAACGTTCCGGGCCCGCGCGGAAGGCCAGGGGAAGCACAAGAAGCAGACCGGTGGCCGCGGCCAGTACGGCGACTGCTGGATCCGCATCGCCCCGCTGCCGCGCGGGTCGGGATTCCAGTTCGTGGACGAGATCGTGGGCGGCGTGATCCCGCGCCAGTACATCCCGGCGGTGGAGCGTGGCGTCCAGGAGGCGGCGGCGCGCGGGCCGGTGGCTGGCTATCCCGTCGTGGACTTCAAGGTGGAGGTGTACGACGGGTCCTACCACGATGTGGACTCGAACGAAATGTCGTTCAAGATGGCGGGCATCCTGGCGTTCCGGAACGTGAGCCCCAACTGCAAGCCGGTGTTGCTCGAGCCGATCCTCGAGCTTGAGGTGTGGACCCCGGACGAGTATCAGGGCGCCGTGATGGGCGATCTGTCGTCGCGGCGCGGGCAGATCCTCGGCACCGAGCCCGACGGGCGGCAGGTGAAGATCAAGGCGCTCGTGCCCGAAGCCGAGCTCGACCGCTACGCCACCACGCTGCACTCGATCACGCATGGCCGTGGCACGTATCGCTCGAAGTTTCACGTGTACCAGGAAGTGCCGCCTGATGCGGCGCAGAAGGTCGCGGAGGTGCGCAAGAAAGAGCTCGAGGAGGCGAAGGCGTCTTGAGGCGCTGGCTGCGCCTGTGGTTCTCCTCCCGCGATCCCGTCGATCGGCGCGCGTACCTGCAAAGCGGCGCCGCCCTGATGCTGCTCAAGTACACGGTGGACGCGAGCCTCGTGTGGGCATTCGTCGGCCGCTGGTGGACTCCGCTCGGCTACTTGAACCCCGTCTGGACGCTGCGCCAGCAGCTGCTGCGCGGCGCGCCGGACTGGCTCGCTCCTGCGCTGGTCGTATGGACCCTGCCGTTCCTGTGGATCGGCGTGAGCCTGACGCTGCGGCGGGCGGTGGACGCCGGACGCTCGCCGTGGTGGTGTCTGCTGTTCTTCGTGCCCCTCGTCAACTACCCGACTATGCTGTGGCTCGCGGCTCAGCCGTCGCGCGCCGGGCCCGCCGGCCCCCCCGGCCCCGCCGGCGGGGCGCTGCAGCACGCGGCCGCCGACCGCAGGCTCCGCGCAGGGCTGCTGGGCGTTGCCGCCGCGCTCGCGATCACGATCCCGTCTGTGCTGATCGGGGTCTATCTGCGGCGCCTCTACTCCGCCGGGCTGTTCCTCGGCACCCCCTTCACCATCGGCTACATCAGCGCCTATGTATTCAACGCGCGCCAGGCCCAGAGCGCGCGCCACACGCTCGAGGTGGCGGTGCTGGCGGTCGCGCTCGCGGGCGGGGCCATGCTGGTGTTTGCCCTCGAAGGCGCGCTCTGCATCGCGCTGGCATTGCCGCTCGCGGCGTTACTCGCCCTCCCCGGGGCCGTCCTCGGAAGAGCGGTGGCGCTGCGCGGCGCGGGGCGGTCGCTCCTCGCCGGAGCGCTGCTCGCGCCGCTCGTGGTGCTGGTGAGCCCGCGGCAGCGGGCGCCCTCCCACGAGGTCGTGACCGTGATCGAGGTCGACGCCCCGCCGGCGGTCGTGTGGCGTCACGTCATTAGCTTTCCGCAGCTGGCGCCGCCCCGCGAGTGGCCGTTCCGCGCGGGCGTCGCGGCCCCGATGGCGGCGCGCATCGTCGGATCCGGCGTGGGGGCGACCCGCTACTGCGACTTCACGACCGGCAGCTTCGTCGAGCCGGTCACGGTTTGGGAGGAGGGTCGCCGGCTGGGATTCGACATCACGACGCAGCCGCCGCCCATGCGCGAGTGGAGCCCGTATCGCGACGTGAACCCGCCGCACCTCGACGGGTACTTCCGGGCGACTCACGGGGAGTTCCGACTGACCCCGCTGCCCGGCGGCCGTACCCGTCTCGAAGGGCGGACCCAGTACGTGGTGTCGCTGTTCCCGCAGACCTATTGGACGCTGCCCACCGGCCGTCTCGTTGCGGCGATCCACGAGCGGGTGCTGCGGCACATCAAGGCAATCGCCGAGGAGGAAGATCACCCATGAGAGGGACGATCCTCTATGCCGCGCTGGGCGCCCTGGGCATTGCCTGCGTACGGCCCGACAAGGCCCCGCCCGCGTCCGACACGACCGCGTCGCGCGCCGATACCGCGGCGTCGTCCCCGGCCGCGGCGCCGCCACCGGCTCCGGCTCCAGTGCCGGCGCCGGCGCCGACCGCGACCAAGGTCGCCACGGTGCAGGGCTTCCTGGCGCCGGAATCGGTGCTGCACGACAGCACGCAGGACATCTACTTTGTGTCCAACATCAACGGCAGCCCCACGGCGAAGGACAACAACGGTTTCATCAGCCGGGTGCGGCCGGACGGGGCGGTCGAGAACCTCAAGTTCATCGAGGGCGGGCGGAGCGGCGTCACCCTCAACGCGCCGAAGGGTCTCGCCCTCGAGGGCGACACGCTGTGGGTCGCCGACATCGACGTCGTACGGGCGTTCGATGCGAAGACGGGTGCCGCGATCGACACGGTGAGCCTGAGCAAGCTCGGGGCGGTGTTCTTGAACGACATCGTGGTCGGCTTGAGCGGCGCGCTCTACATCACCGATACGGGCATCCGGTTCGACGACGTCGGCAACGTGCTGCATCCGGGTCCGGATCGCGTGTTCCGCGTGGGCCCCGACCGCGCGGTGACTCAGGCCATCCGCGGCGACACGCTCGGTCGTCCCAACGGTATCGCCGTCGATCCCGTGGGCAAGCGCTTCATCATCGTGGAGTTCGGCGGACGCTACGTGCTCGGCTGGAAGCCCGGCGACAAGGCGCCGAGCGTGGTCGCGAAGGGCCCGGGTGGATTCGACGGCGTCGTCGTGGAAGGTGGCAGGATTCTCGTGTCGAGCTGGGCCGATTCGAGCGTGTCGAGCTACGAGACGGGCCAGGAGGTGAAACTGATCGGCGGGATCGCCGGACCCGCCGATATCGGCTACGACGCGAAGCGGAATCGGCTGTTGATCCCCTCGCTGCCGGGGAATCGAATGGAGATCTGGCAGTTGCCGTAGCGTCGACGCAACACACGCCGCATTGTCGTCGTGGAGGCGGCCCCTTCCCGCGGGGTGTAATTCTTGCTATCAGTGCGGAGCCGCACACTCGCAGTGAGGTGCTCCGTGTTCGACGTCGGCGGCAGCGCTCGGCAAGAGATCCGCATCGTCCTGGCAGACGATCACGCCGTCGTGCGTGCCGGCCTGCGGGCGCTCTTGGAAAAGCAGCCGGGCTTCGTCGTCGTCGGCGAGGCCGAGACGGGCGGCCAGGCGGTCGCCCTGACCGCGGCGGCGCGTCCCCACGTGGTCTTGATGGATCTCGCCATGCCCGGGGAAGGCGGCCTCGACGCCACGCGACGCATCACTATGCTGGGACTGGGGACCAAGGTCCTGGTGATCACCGCGTTGCCCCAGGAGCAGCAGTTGTGCGACGCGCTCGAAGCGGGCGCCAGCGGCTTCTTACGGAAGGACGCGTCGGTGGAGCAGCTGGCGCGCGCGATCCGCACCGTGGCGGGCGACCGGCTCTTCCTGGACGAGGACGCCGCCCGTCTGGTCGTGCTGCAGCGCTATCGCAAGACGGGGCAGGTCGAGGACGAAATGGCGGCGGCGGAGCGGTTGAGCCGGCGGGAGCGCGAAGTCCTTGCCTTGCTCGCCCTCGGGCACAGCTCGAAGGAAATCGGCCTGAAGCTGTCGCTCAGTCCGAAAACGGTGGACGAGTACCGTGCGCGCCTAAAAGATCGCCTCGGGCTCACGCGGCGGCCGGAGCTGGTGCGGTTCGCATTGCGCACCGGGCTGCTGGTCGAATCCGAGCCCATCGGGCCCGTCACTCCCAGCCTTCCGTCTTCACCTCCGCGAGCACCGACTCCAGGGGGTTGAGCTCCAGCTGCGTCGGCTCCGCCGGCAGCGGGAGCGTCGCTTCGGTCACCGGCCCGCGCACGTTCACGCGCACGTAGGCGCGCGCCCCGTCGCCCATCTCGATCTCCAGCGGCACCGGCATGATGAAGTCTTTGGGCACGTCCTCCTGGCGGATGCGGATGTGCAAGGCGTACCGGTGGTCGGCCGCCGGCTCGGCATGCCACGACAGGATGTAAGTCGGAATCGCCGTGCCATTCACCCACTCGTCGAAGAACCAGTCCATCGGCAGGTTGAGATGCTGCTCGACCACGCGCTGGAAATCATGCGTGGTCGCCCGGCGGCCGCGGTACTGCCCGTAGAAGTCCTGCATCATGGCCGAGAAGGCGTCCTCCTTCATGGTGCGGAAATCGAGCATCAGGTTCCGCAGCATCTGGATCACCCACGCGCCCTTCTCGTAGACCGTCACCTGGTAGTCGCGTGGCTCGACCTCGGCCACGCGCGAGCCCAGCCCGGTCGGCAGCGCATCGCCCCGCCTGGCCCGGATGTCGCGACGCCAATCCTTCAGGTGCTTGAAGAACTTCTCGTTGTCGTTGAGCACGAGCTGCATGTACCAGAGTCCGGCGAAGTCCGCGAAGCCTTCGGAGAGCCATGCGTCCCGATACGTCGCGGGCTCCACCCCAATGCCCCACCACTGGTGCGCCATCTCGTGCGCGCGGAAGATCTCCTCGTCGCCGTTCTCCCGGATCGACTGGAACGTCCACCAGGAGAGGTGGATCAGCCCCGGGAACGCCTGCCCGTGTCCGTAGGGGATCTCGGTGGCATAGTACCGCTGGAACAACGGCGGGCCAAACACGCGGGTGAAGAACGCAAGGCTGTTCGCCACGTCCGCGCCCACGGCCTGCTCGGGATCGCGCTGTCCCAGCAGCAGGTTGCGCAGGTGGTTGTGGGCGTCCCGGTTGAGCTGCACGGTCACGGGCGGGATGCGGGGATCGGTGATCTGGAACTCGCTGAACGGCCCCACGTTGAACGACGCCACAAACGCCGGCCGCTCCGTGACCCAGTGCGTCGTCCGCACGTCGCCATCGACGCGCGACTCGACCAGACGACCACTGCTCGCCAACAGGTAGTGGGCCGGCGTGTGGAAGGTCAGGTCCATGTCCGCCGCCTGTCCCGATCCGTACGTCGGCGCACCGTAACGCGGGAACCAGAGACTGGCTGACTTCAGGAAGAACCAGCGGTCCATGGCCGGCGGCAGCGCCCGACGCAGCGAGTCGCGCCACCGGCGTGGGAGCGAGTCGGTCCACCTACGCTCGATTTGCTCCATGAGCGATCCGTATGTGATGAGGTCGCCATGGTAGACGACGCGGAGCGATCGCGCCTCGCCGGCAACCAGCGGCCTCGCGAACCGCACCCACAGCTCCGGACTATGCTTGGCCCGGAAGAAGCTGTCCGCCGACCCCGTCTCGTCGAGCACCGAGTCGACCTTCAGCTCCTCGTACAAGAGGAACGGGGCCCAGCGAACGCCGTCGCGCCGTGCGGTCACACGGATCGAAGCCTTCGCTGAGAACTCCAGATCCTTTCCCAGGGTTGTTTCGACCTGGTAACGCTCGAGCTTCAACGGATCCGGCCGCTCGACGCCCACGAGCACGCTATCCTGGAGATCCTCGACTCGCGGGAACTGCGATACGATCTGGACCTTCTGCCCGTCCAGCTTGCCGCCCCGGAGCAGCTCGATCTGCTCCGGCTGCTCGGGGTCGACCTGGAACATGAGGTCTTCGCCATGGGCGCGCTTGACATGCCCATAGAAGAAGCCATTCACGTAGCCGTTCAAGAGCCCGCTCATCAAGGTGGAGCTCTCCGACTCGTGCGACCGTCCCTCGAGCAGGCGTCCGAGCGCGTCGCCCACGGCTCCGGACGCGTCGCCGCCGACCGCCGCGGAGCCGAAGCTGAGCTCGCGTGTGAGCTCCCACAGCGTGGAGTCGGTGAAAACGAGGACGGCGGCGGAGATCTCCGTATTCAAAACGGAGTCGCGGAGCACGTGGCTGAGCTGGGCGCGCTCGACCGCCAGCGGTGGCACGAACGAGACCGCGCCCCGACCCACGAACACCGCGCCCACCGTGCGGCCCGCCACCGGCGTCAGCAGGTAGAGCCGGCCCTCGGCGAAGTGGAACTGGATGGCATCGCGCTGCAGCGTGAGGTTGTGGACCGTGGCGACGCTGTCGGCGCGTGGCGCGAGCCTGCGCAACGCCTCGAACACGGGCTCGTAGGCTTCGGCCGTGGAGCCGCTCAAGGTAGCGGGGGGCGGCGGCGCCCCAGCGTCCAGCCGCTGGGCGCTCGCCGGCCTCATCAGGCCGCAGGAGCACAATGTCGCGGCGACGGCGAGACGGACGGAGAAGGAGGGCACGCAGGGCTCCGACCTTCGTTGCAGCAAGAAATGTGGCGCCGTCGCCCGCCTCGTGCGAGCGCTGGGGTGTGGCGTCACGGCCACAGAGCAGCGGTTTAACCGACCAGGATCGGCTCCTCGCGGGCGGGTTGCCGGTACACGAAGCGCTGGCCGGCGTAGTTTCGCAGCACGACGGCGTCGTCGCTGAGCGACTCGACGTATTCGGGCAAGAGGGGGATCTTGCCGCCGCCGCCGGGGGCGTCGATCACGAAGTGGGGCACGGCGAGGCCTGACGTCCACCCGCGCAGCGCGCGGATGATCTCGAGCCCCTTTTCGACGGTGGTGCGAAAGTGCTCGGCGCCGGCGACCTGGTCGCACATGTAGATGTAGTAGGGCCGCACCCGGGCGGCGAGCAGCTTCTGCATCAGCAGTTTCATGACCGCGGGGTCGTCGTTCACGCCCTTGAGGAGGACGGTCTGGCAGCCGAGCGGGATGCCGGCGTCGGCGAGCCGGCCGAGGGCCGCGACCGCGGCCGGCGTGAGCTCGTCGGGGTGGTTGAAGTGCGTGTTGATGTAGAGGGGATGGTAGCGCTGCAGGATGCCGCACAGCTCCGGGGTGATGCGCTCCGGAAGGTGGCACGGCACGCGGCTTCCGATGCGGAGGATCTCGAGATGGGGGATCGCCCGCAGGCGCCGGCACAGCTCGTCGATCCGGCGATCGGAGAGCAGCAACGGGTCGCCGCCCGACATGATCACGTCGCGGATCTCCGTATGGGCTTCGAGATAGCGGAAGGCCGACTCGAGCTCGCGCATCGAGATCTTCTCGGGGTCGCCCACCTTGCGGCGCCGCGTGCAGAACCGGCAATACGACGCGCACACCGGCGAGACGAGAAACAGGGCCCGATCGGGATAGCGGTGGGTGATGTTGGGCACGGGTGAATGCGCGTCTTCGGCCAGCGAATCGACCAGGCCGTCGCGCACGTCGAGCTCCTGCAAGTCCGGCACGTACTGCCGCCAGATCGCGTCGCCGGGGGACCGGATCAGGTCGACCATCGCCGGCGAGATGCGGAACTCGAAGTTGAGCGCGGCCTGCCGCAGCCGCTCGAGGTCCGGGAACTGCTCCGGTCCGAATTTCGCCACGAGCGCGTCGAGCGAGGCGAGGCTCTTTTTACGCAGTAGCTCTTGCCACGACTCCATGCGTCAGGTCCTTGAGATAGATCACCAGATCGTCACCGGCCGCGTAGTAGCCGGGGATCAGCGCTGCGCGAGCGTAGCCGCGTCGCTCGTAGAAGGCGCGCGTGGGCCCGTAGTCGGCGCGGGATGACGTCTCGACGACGATGAGTCGCCCGTGATACGTCGCGAGCTGGGCCTCGACGGACGCCAACAGCTGGGTGCCGACCCGCTTGCCTTGCCACGCGGGATCGACGACGATCCAGTAGAGGTCGTAGGTCCCGGTCGTCCCGGGCGTGGGGCCCCAGCAGGCATAGCCCACGAGCTCATCGCCGGCGAACGCGCCGAGAAAGTGATACTCCTCGTCGCCGTCGAGGGCGTCGTCGAGCAGCTCCACCGCGATGGCGACCTCGTCCGGCCGGAACAGGCCGGTGGCCGCGGTGAGCTGCTCAAGTCGTGCGCGTTGGGCGCGGCCGACGGGACGGAGCGAGCAGCTCACGCGCCGCCTTGGCCCCCTGCGCGTCGCGCAACCCCACCTCGGCGATGCGCCGTACCAGCTCGGCGTAGTCCCACCCGGCGGCCTTGGCCATGCGCGACAGGCCGGCGTCGTCGTTCAGGTCGGGGTTGGGGTTGACGTCGAGGATCCAGACGCGGCCCTGGTCGTCGAGCCGCAGGTCCACGCGACCGTACCCCTTCCCCTGCATTACCCGCCACGCGGCCTCCGCGACCCGGACCAACCGGTCGGCGAGCTTCTGGGGGATGTTCGCCGGGCAGACGGGCACGCTCCCCAGATCGTCGGGCGACCCGGCGTCCCACTTCCCCGCGTAGGTGAGGATCGGCCACGCCCCTTCGGGCATGCGGCTGAAGTCGATCTCGGAGATGGGCAGCACGCGCGTGCCCACGAACCCCACGTTGAACTCGCGCCCGGCGACATACTCCTGGACCAGGACCTCTTCGAACTGCTCGGTCATCGCGGCCACGCGGGCACGCAGCGTCTTGCGATCGCTCACCACCGAGCCCCGGTCCAGCCCAGCGCTCGCGTCCTCCGCAGCCGGCTTGACGATGGCGGGAAGCGGAAAGTCGTCCTCGATCTTGCCCTGCGCGACGGTCCAGCGCGGGATCGGGAGGCCCGCCTGCGCGAGCAGCGCGTTGACGATGGGCTTGCGACGACACGCCGCGATGGTCCACAGGCTCGCCCCGGTGAGCGGGACGCCGGCGAACTCGAGCGTCCCCACGACGTGCTCTTCCCATTCGCTCTTGCCGTGCACGCCTTCGCACAGGTTGAAGACCAGGTCCGCCCGGCGCGCTACCTGGAACCAGCGCATGTCGTGTCGCACGGGGACCTTGCGGATCTCGTGGCCGGCGCCCATGGCGCCGAAGATCGCGCCGATCTCGTCCACGGCTTTCATCACGCCGCGCACGTCCTCCGGCGTCCAGTCTTCGGCGCCGGGGTCGTAGAGGATGACGAGCTTCACGCGGACGCCGCCGCCGCATGCAGGGGCGCGCCATGCTGCGCCCCTCCCACTGCACGCCGTCCAACCTCGATGTCGCGCCCCGTGAGCCGCCGCCAGGCGACGCGTACGACTTCCTGGATCAGCTCGTCGTAGCCGAAGCCCGCGGCGCGGGCCGCCTTGGGGAAGCAGGAATTCATCGCCGGGTCGGGGATGATGCCCGGGAGGGGGTTGAGCTCGAGGATGTTGGGAACG
>WNEX01001747.1_pt1 | contig 10179 bp, 10 predicted proteins | sample 5399841 | NCBI WGS metagenome assembly WNEX01 (sample SAMN13153337, study PRJNA577476) | soil metagenome | isolation source: 40 cm grassland meadow soil 2 days after 1st rain plot 5 | place: USA:California | collected 2015-09-18 | reverse complement strand
ATGGGTCCGCTCGGGCTCGTCGAGCCGGCCCGCGGCTCGATGCTCATCGCCGCTCCCATCACGCGCTCCCCCGCCTGCGGCAGTGGCAACCCCATCACCATGGGCTGGTCCCGATCCATCGCCATCAGGGCCGCGGGCTGCATCCCCTTGTCGGTGACGAACCACAGCTGGTAGGCCTGGTCCCGGGCGTTCGGGGCCAGGCCGTCGCAGCGCACCAGCCAGCGGTGCCGCGCGCTGTCGGCGAAAATCGTCACCGACCCGACACGGCCGCCCGTCGAGACGGGAACCTGGATGAGCCGGGTCGCCGGGTCGTGGATGAAGCTCGACACGGTGTCGTCGAGCGCCGCCACGCGTGCCGCGAGCCGATCGCGCTCCGCCATGAGCGCGTCGATCGTGCGGTGCGCCCACCAGGCGCCTCCCACTCCGGCCGCGACGACCACGAGCGCCGCTGCCACCGCGAGCGGCCAGCGCCGCCGGCGCGCCAGGGCGCGCGCCAACACCCGCCCCTTGAACTCGGGGCGAGGCGTCCGCGGCGGCACCGACATTCCCAACCAGTCCGTCATTCCACCCAATCCTTGAGATGTCCCAGCTGGTCCGTAAGCTTGCGATGGGCGGCCCGCAGTCGCGTTTTCACCGTACCCAACGGCTGCTGCAGGCGACGCGCGATCTGGCTGTGCGACAGCCCTTCGAAATACGCGAGCGTCACCACGCGCCGCAGCTCGTCCGGAAGCGCCGCGAGGGCGGCGTGCACCTCACGGTGCAACGGCCATCCCGGCACGGCGGCTTCGTTCGGCGCACGGTCCCCGGCCTCCTCGTCGGTCCCCTGCGCCTGCTCCCAACGGTCCGCCTTCCGCCACCACCGCCGTCGCCGGCGCAACTCGTCGAGCGCCCGATTACGAGTGATCGACAGGATCCACGGCACCAGTGGTCCGCGCCGCGGGTCGTGCTTGTGGACATGACGCCACACCTTCACGAAGACGTCACCGACGACTTCTTCGGCCTCGTCCTCATCGTGCAAGATGCGAAACGCCAGGCCGAGCACCCACGGTGCGAGCGCGTCGTACAACTCCTGCAGTGCGCGCTCGTCTCGCGCCTTGAGCCGGCGCACCAAGGAGCCCTCTTCCTCTTGACTGAGACGTCTTAGCAAGGTCACTTAGATGCCCATAGTAGATCGGGCGTGGGGGCGAGGCCAGGCCCAAGGGGGTAACTTCCAGCCTTGGGGATCGACGCGGTGCGGCCGCGATTGGGAGGGCCCATGGCAATTCACGAAGAGGGCGGCGACGAGCGCTTCTCGTTCGAAGCGTTCACGCGGCACCCGTTCTTTAACGAGGTCAACCGCTGGATCGTCGAGCGGGTCATTTGCCCCGGTCGTCGCAAGATCGTCGACTTGGGTTGCGGCCCAGGAGCCGTCACCAAGCTGATCCTGGAGCGCCTGGACGACGCACGCAACGCCAAGGTCATCGGCATCGATCCCTCCGCATCAGCCCTCTCCAAAGCCCGCGCCGCGATCCACTCCAAGGTCGTCGAGTTCATCGAGGGCAGCGCGGAGTGGGTGTCGCGCATCGTCTCGTCGGCCGACGCGGTCGTGTTCCTGAACGCCATCCACCTCGTGCCCGACAAGGCGCTGGTAATCGGCGAAATCCGCAAGGCGCTGAAGCGCGACGGCGTGTTCGCGTTCAATACGACCTTCTTCAACGGCGCCTACGTCGACGGTACGGCGGGGTTCTGGCGCCGCTGGGTGGTGCGGGCGGTGCAGGTGCTGCGCGAGCGCGGGCTCGAGGTCCAACACCGGGCCCACGCGGTCGCGCGTCAGTTCCTCTCGGCCGAGGAGTACGGCGAGCTGTGCGTTCAGGGCGGCTTCACGCGCCCCGCGGTCGACCTGGTGCGCATCGAGATGACCCCGGAGGCGCTGGAAGACATCGGCCGCTTCTCGTTGTTCATCGAGGGAGCGCTGCCGGGCGTGCCGCTGGAAGAAGGCTCGAGCGCGTTGAAAGAGGGCCTGCGCCGCACGATCGACGAGACGGGCATGAACCACGTGCCACGCAACTGGCTCGAGTGCGTGGCCACGGCGGCGTAAGGACGCAGCATGCTGCGCCCCTACCCTAGTACGAACTGCAGCCGCTGATGCGCCGCACGCAGCGCCGCCTCGACCGCGTCGGGCGTCTCCCCGCGGGCGAAGATGAATCCCGGATAGCGCGCGCCCTCGGGCCACGGCACGAGCTCCTGGCCCGGATGCGCGGTGATGACGACCTCCTCGACCTGCGGCACGGCTCGCGCGGCTTCCACACCCCGCACCTCCCGTAACACCCCGGCGGCCGGCACCGGGATCATCATCACGCCGGAAGCCTGTGGCTCGCGCTCGAGCGACGGGATCGGCATCCCCAACGCGTGGCGCAGAATGATCTCTTCGAGCGACGCATCCCGCATCCCGCTTCCCGCATCCCGGCTTTCGAAGCGCAACGCCCCGCTGCACCGCCCGCCGATCGGCCGTGCCGCGAGCTCGATCACCCAGGGCCCGCTCGCGTTCACCCGCAGCTCGGCGTGCACCGGTCCCTCCCGCAGACCGAGCGCCTTGGCCGCCCGCTCCGCGCACGCCGCGACCGCGCGCTGCTGGTCCGCCGGGAGGCGCGACGGTGTGACGTAGATCGTCTCCTCGAAGTACGGGCCGTCCAGCGGGTCGGGCTTGTCGAACAGCGCCAGCACTCGAAGCTCACCCGCGACGAGCAATCCCTCGAGGGCGCACTCGCGACCCGGAACGAAATCCTCGACGAGAATCGACCGGGATGCGCATCCCGCTTGCTCCACGATTCGCCTCACCCGCTCGAAGGCGGCGACGAACGCCTCCGGGGTGTCGGCACGGATCACGCCGCGGCTGGCGGCGAGGCGCAGCGGCTTGAGCACGCACGGATAGGACACCCCCACGGCGAGCCGCCGCGGATCGTCGTCCACGTCATATCGCGTGAAGCGCGGCACGGGCACCCCGACCGCGGCGAGCAACGTCCGCTGCTCGTGCTTGTCGCGCGCCGCGTGCGCCGCGGCCACATCGTTGCCGACGAGACCGAGCTCCCCGGCGATGGCCGCGGCCACGACCGCCGTGTCGTCGTCCACGCCCACGACGCCCTGCAGCGGGTGCTCCTGCGCGAAGGCCCGCGCCTCCCCGGCGGCGCGGGCCGGATCGGACAGGTGGAGGGTCAGGAGGCCGCGGGGATTGGCGTCCTGGAACGTGCTGGGGCGCTCGGAGGCGACGGTGAGGTCGACTCCCAGTCGGCGCGCGGCCTCGACGAAGGCGGCCGTGCGGTAGCTAGCGGTGGGGAGGAGGAGGAGGAGCCGAGGCGTGTCGGGGCGCAGCATGCTGCGCCGTTACTTCTTGGCCGCCGCGAAGTACGGGTTCGAGCCGGCGGTGTGATCCGTGATGTCGACCACGCCCTTCACCTCGGGGACGTTCTGCTGCAGCATCGCCTCGATGCCCTGGCGCAGCGTGACGTCGGCCATGCCGCATCCCTGGCACCCGCCTGCCATGCGGACCATCACGACGGCGTCCTGCACGTCGATCAGCTCGATCCGACCGCCGTGCCGCGCGACCATCGGATTCACCTGGCTCTCGAACAGGTCGGCGACCCGCTCGTACAGCGCGTCGTCGTCCGCACCGGGCGTCGCGGGCGCGGCCGGCTTGGGCGCCACGGCCGGGCCGGCTCCGGCGAGGGTGGCGCGGATTACCTGTCCCACCGCTTTGCCCACCGTCTGCCACGGGGCGGGGCTGCGCTTCACCACCGTCACCAGGTTCCCGGAGACGATCACCTCGGCGACGTCCGCGTCCGCAATCGCGAAGATCCCCTCGGCGAGCGGTGAACCGCTCGCCTCTTCGGGCGACGCGAACCGCCGCACCCCGCCCCCGTGCACCGGCTCGCTCACCATGAACTTGCAGCGGCCGGTGTCGATCGGCTCGGCGGTGATCCGGATCTCCGAGGGGTTCACACTATGAACATAACCCCGGCCGTGAGGCCGGGGCTAATCGCGGGGGGCACCACTGACCCCGGGCGCGAGCCCGGGGCTCGGCACGGGCCTCATCTGGCGCGCCGCGTGCACCAGGTTGCGCAGCGCCGCCAGCGTCTCCTGCCAACCGCGCGTCTTGAGACCGCAGTCGGGGTTGACCCAGATCTGGCGGTTGTCGAGCACCTCCTGCATGCGCTTCAACGCCTGCACGATCTCCGCCGTGGTGGGCACCCGGGGAGAATGGATGTCGTAGACGCCCGGCCCGATCTCGTTCGGGTAGCGGTACTCCTTGAAGCCTTCGAGCAGCTCCGACCCGGAACGCGCGTTTTCGATCGAGATCACGTCGGCGTCCATTTTCTCGATCACCCGGATGACGTCGTTGAACTCGCTGTAACACATGTGGGTGTGGATCTGCGTGGCATCCGACACGCTCGCCGTCGCGAGCCGGAAGGCGTTCACCGCCCACTCGAGATACGCCGGCCAATCCGCGCGTCGCAACGGCAGGCCTTCGCGCAGCGCCGGCTCGTCGATCTGGATTACGCGGATCCCGGCCGCCTCGAGGTCCTTGACCTCGTCGCGGATCGCCAGCGCCAGCTGCTTCGCCGTTTCGGCACGCGGTTGATCGTCGCGCACGAACGACCACTGCAGGATCGTCACCGGGCCGGTGAGCATGCCCTTCACGGGGCGCGCCGTCTTGGATTGGGCGAACGTGCTCCAGCGTACCGTCATCGCCTTGGGCCGGGCTACGTCGCCGTAGATGATGGGCGGCTTCACGTAGCGCGTCCCGTACGACTGCACCCACCCGTGCTCCGTGAAGGCGAATCCCTCGAGCTGCTCGCCGAAGTACTCCACCATGTCGTTGCGCTCGAACTCGCCATGCACCAGCACGTCCAGCCCCAGCTCTTCCTGCAGCTTCAACGTGCGGCTGATCTGCTCCGCGATGAAGGCGTCGTACTCGGGCCCCGTCAGCTTGCCCTCGTGCAGCTGCTTCCGGGCGGCGCGGACTTCGGCCGTCTGGGGGAACGATCCGATGGTCGTCGTGGGGAAGAGCGGCAGCCGCAGCTGCTTGCGCCGGCGCTCGGCGAACGGCGACACGCGGCGCATGTCGTGCTCCGTCACGCCCCGCGCCCGTTGCTTCACCGCCGGGTTGTGGATGCGCCGGGAGATGCGGCGACCGGCGAGCACGCGCTCGTTCGTCTCGAGCGCGGCCGCCACGGAGTCCCGCCCATCGCGCAGGGCCCGCGCCAGCGCGGCCACTTCCACCAGCTTCTGCTTCGCGAACGCCAGCCACCCTTTGAGCTCGCTGTCGAGCCGCCGCTCGAGGTCGAGATCGATGGGGACGTGGAGCAGCGAGCACGATGGCGCCACCCACAGCTGGGCGGCTCCGGCCCGCTCCAACGCGTCCTCGAGCTGGCGCAGCGCCGCGGTGAGATCGGCCTTCCAGATGTTGCGCCCGTCGATCACCCCGAGCGACAGGATCTTGCCTTCCCGCCCTCCGCCCGCCGGCCACGCCTGGAGCAGCGACGCCAGCCGCGCCCCGGTGCGCACGGCGTCCACGTGCAGCCCGGCCACGGGAAGATCCAGCGCCGTCGTCAGGTTGTCGTCCAGCGCGCCGAAATACGTCGCGACCAGGAGCTTCTGCTTGGGCGCCTGATCGGCGAGGAAGCGATACGCCCGCGCGAACGCCTCGCGCTCGGCGGGCGTGCGGTCGAGGGCCAGGCACGGCTCGTCGAGCTGGACCCAGGTGGCGCCCGCCGCGGCGAGACGCGACAGCACGTCGGCATACACCGGGAGCAGCGCGTCGAGCAACGCCAGGCGATCGAACCGGGCGGTTCTCGTCTTGCCGAGCAACAGGAACGTCACCGGGCCGATCAGCACCGGCTTGGCCTGGATGCCGAGCGCCTTCGCCTCGAGGAACTCGTCCACCGGCTTCGAGGACGACAGCCGGAACGCCTGGCCCGGCTCGAACTCGGGGACGATGTAGTGGTAGTTGGTGTCGAACCACTTCGTCATTTCCATCGCCGTGACGTCGCGCCCGCCGGTCTGGACGCCGCGCGCCATCGCGAAGTAGGTGTCCAGGTCCACGGGCCCGCCGGCCCAGCCGTACCGCTTGGGCACGGCGCCCACCAGCGTGCAGGCGTCCAGCACGCGATCGTAGTAGGAGAAGTCGTTCGTCGGAACGAGGTCGATGCCGGCGTCCTGCTGCAGGCGCCAGTGCCGCTCGCGCAGCGCGGCGCCGGTCTTGAGCAGGTCCGCCTGGGAGACCTTGCCGCTCCAATAGCCCTCGGTGGCGCGCTTCAGCTCGCGGGCGGCACCGAGGTGCGGGAAACCGAGATTGTGCGAAATGGGCATAGGACGTGGAATCTACCTATACCCGGGCCCGGAGGGTACGCGCCCTGCTGCGGCCCCCGACCTCCCTAAGGCTTGTGGGGGTTCGCGGGGCGCTTGTGGGGCTTCGACTGACCCGGCGGCACGAAGTCGGGTGGGCGACCAGGCGGCGCATTGCCCCTCCCCTGGCCGACATGCTCGGCCGCCTGCGACGGCGTAGCCCCGTTTGCGACGCCGGCCTGCACTTCGCCCGGCAGGCCCAGCAGGTCGCTGGGCGACCCACCGTCCTTGATCAAGCCTTCAACCAGCTGGACCGTCTGCTTTGGGGGAACGCCGAGGGCCGCCAGCGTGGCGGCCACCCGCAGCACAAGCGCCGGATCGTACGGAGCGCGGCTGGCGCGCACCAGTTCGCTCACGTACCCGGCGGTGAGACCGGCGCTGAGCCCGTCCGCCCCGCCTTCCACCACATCGGCGGTGGGGCTTTCCAGGCCACCCGCGCGTACCGCGTCCCAAGCGCCCGCCAGCCGCCCGGCGAGCGCGCGCACCGCCGCGATCAGCCGCTCGGCCGGGACCCGCTTCGCGCCGCCCTCGATGGCCTTCTGGACGAGCGGCTCGGTCGGCAGCCCGTGCGCCGCCGCGTCCGCCGTGATGTCCTGCACGGCGCGCCGTACTTCCGGCGGGACGCGTTCGTCGAGGCGCGCCCCGACATCCTGCGCCACCAGCCGCAGCGCCGTGGAGAGCGCGAAGCCGAGCGCCAGGAACGCTCTCACAGGGTGTGCGCTCCGTGGACGCTCACGGCGACCATGCTGTTGCGGCGGCCGAACCCATCGTCGATCGCGGGCGCCGCCGGGTCCGCAACCCAGCGCTCGCCGTCCACGACGAAGGCGTACTGGTGCTGGCCGACAGGGAGCGCGAGGGTGGTCGTCCACACGCCGCTCGTGCCCGCGCGCGCCAGCGGCGCGGCGTTCAGGTTCCACTGATTAAAGGTGCCGGCTACCGCGACGTGCCGGGCGCCGGGAGCGTACAGCACGAAACGCACGAACACGGAGTCGTGTGCCCCGCTGTGCGCCACCGATGCCGGGACGGGGGTGGTACCCGGGGCCAGCAGCAGGAGCGCGACGCCCGCGGCGAGGGCGAGAGCGCCGGCCCACACGGCGGGACGCAGCCGCAGCCGCAGCTCCACATCGCGGGGCGTCGTGAGCCAGTGCCACGCCCGGCGCGTGCGCGAGGCCGCGTGACGCCGCACCACGGCCATCACGCGCTCGTCCAGTGCGGGCGACAGAACGACCGGCGTGCGATCCACCGCGCCCACCAGACGCACCGCCTCTGCTGCCTCGGGGCGTAGCTCTGGCGGGAGCTCGTCGAGCGACAGCTCGCCATCCAGCAGCTGCTTCACGAGCGGGTGATAGCCGAGGCTCATAAGTGCTCCTTCATCAGGTCTCGCAACCGGTCGTACGCACGATGCATCCGCATCTTGAGCGACGCCACCGTCGCCCCCGTCCGCCCCGCGATTTCGTCGTACGCCAGGCCTTCTACGTGCTTCAGCACGAATACTTCGCGCTGTTCCGGCGTGAGGTGCAGCAGCGACCGCTCGAGTGCCCGCATCCGCTCCGTCTGCTCGAACGTCCCATCGGGCCGGTCCGCGGCCGCGACATTGTCGTCTCTCTCGTCGAGCGGGCGGCCTTCCCGCTGCCGCCGGCGCCGCTCCGCATAGCACCGGTTTCGCAGGATCAGGAACAGCCACCCCGCAAACTTGTCCGGCTCCCGGCAATCCGCCAGGCGATCGAACGCCCGCACCAGCGCGTCCTGCACCGCGTCTTCACCGGCGTCGAGCGAGCCCAGCATGCGTGCGGCGTAGCGCGCATAGCGGTCGCGGTAGCGGTGCACCAATACCGCGTACCGCTCCACTTCGCCCCCCAACACCGCCCGCACGACATCGCTATCCGATGCGTCGCCCGCGAGACCCAACGTCGCCCTCGCTGCCCGAAGTTGTGCAGTGATGCTAGGGGGCGCTGCCGACGCGGGCAACCCGTCCGCCCCTAAAGAGTCGCCCGGGTCAGCGTTGGTAACGCCGGACCCTGCTGCAACTTGCGACACAAGGCGTTACCTCGCTGCGGGGCCGGCACTCTTCTTATGGCAACAATGGAGGGTCGAGCGATGCTCCAGCCCAGTCGCACCATGGCGGATCACACCCTGCTCGGGTGGGTGGCGAGCGGTGATGCGGCGGCACTGCGCGAGCTCGAGCAACGTCACGGTCGCAGCGTGTACGCGCTCGCCTATGGCATCGTCATTGACCCTGGAGAAGCGGACGAAGTGGTCGCCGAGACGTTCGCATACGTCTGGCTCAGCGCCGCCCGCTTCGTCGAGACGGCCAACACGTCGGTTGCAGCCTGGCTGGGTGAAATCACCCGCAGCCGGGCCCGTGCGGTCCTGTTGTCGCGGGAGTGGGCGAGCGGAGCGCTCGAGCCGGTCACCGACTTCACGACGTAAGGAGAACTCTATGATTGGTAAGCTCTTCGGGCTCGCAGCCGTATGCGCGGTGCCCACGCTGTTGGCGGCGCAGACGCCGCAGATTCCCAACGAGCATGCGTCCGACCAGGGCAAGGCCATGGTCGCGCTGCACTCCCAGGGAGCCGTCCACCGGGCGAAGCACCGCCGCGGGGTCGTGCTCCAGCCACTAGTGGACGCGACGCGCAACCCCAACGCTGCGACACCGGCGACTCGCGCCACGCCCGCCATTCCTGGGCACGGCGACGTGCCCACGGTGCCGGCTCAACGAGCCACGCCGGCGACGCCGGCTCACAAGCAGGGTCAGTCGAACAACCCGCACCGGCCGTAACGGCAGCGGAATTCAGACGGGCACGTGGGGGCGCAGCATGCTGCGCCCCCACGTGCTTTTTGTCGACCGTATCGGTCCGTCCCCGGGCGCCGTAGCTTTGGTGCCGTGAAGCGGGGGATTCCTGCGCTGCTGGCGGCGGTGATCACACTGCCCGCCCCGGCGGCCGCGCAGACCGAGATGTCGGTCGGCCTGGGCGTCGGCACAGTGCGGTATCCCGCCGGGGCGGGCATCGGCACCGCGGTGCTCTCGCCCGCGGTGCGTCACACGTCTGGGGCGCTGACGGCGGATTTTTCCGGCTCGCTCGCTTCCCTTCCGAGAGCGGCGTGGGCCGGCCAGGGATTGACGGACCTCTCGCTGGTCAGCTCGCCGCTCGCGGGCTCCGCGCGCTTCAGCGTCGAGCTCACGCTCGCAGGCACCGCGCGCAGCGACAACGGCTCGACGGCGGCGGCACACGGCGTCGCGGAGCTCTCCCGATCCTTTCCCACGTGGGGGCTGGGGATCGGCGCCGGCCCGTCCATCGGCGCGATCTCAGGCGATTTTCCCGTCACGGCGCTGCACACCCGCGCCCGCGCCTGGTGGCATCCCGAACGGGGGCCAGGGGCGGGGGCGGAGGGCCCGGAGATCCAGCTCAGCGTCGAGCCCACGCGGTTTCCGGCCTATTGGTTCACGGACGCGAGCCTGGCGGCCACGCTCGAGCGCGGACGAGCGATCGTGTCGCTGTGGGTCGCCGGGCGGACGTCGTCGGCGCTCGCCTCGGAGGGCGCCGGGGGCGCGTTCGTGCAGTACTTCGCGACGCCCCGAGTGGCGCTGGAGCTGGGGGGCGGCAGTTACCTCCCGGACCCGTACCAGGGTCTGCCGCGCGCGGGGTTCGTCACCGTGGGGGTGCGGCTGCACCACGCGGCCCGTGCACCACGGGCGCGGTCGGCGCCGCTCGTGGCCGCGGTACGGGGCGACCGCCTGGTGGTGCAGTTCCGGATGCCCGGAGCCCGCTCCGTGGCGATGGCGGGCGATTGGAACTC
>WNEX01001745.1_pt1 | contig 10188 bp, 10 predicted proteins | sample 5399841 | NCBI WGS metagenome assembly WNEX01 (sample SAMN13153337, study PRJNA577476) | soil metagenome | isolation source: 40 cm grassland meadow soil 2 days after 1st rain plot 5 | place: USA:California | collected 2015-09-18 | reverse complement strand
CGTAGGTGAAGTCAACCTTGCGGAACGCATCCGGCGAGCCCGCCTGCTTCATGGTCGTGCCCAGGCAACAGAAAACGTCATGCACGCGCGGGAAATCGGCGATCTGGGCCAGGCGATCGAAGCTCACCACGCGCTGCTCAAGCTTCTTGTGCGAGAGCGGCAGCTCGCGACGGGCGAGCACCGTCACGCGCGCGTACGCCGCATCCTCGAGCAGCAGCCGCAGCACCCGACTGCCGACCAGCCCCGACGCGCCGGCGACGAGCGCCGTACGGGAGGCAGTGGGGGTGGGGCCAGGGGTTTGGGCCACCTGCTCAGCGCCACACCGACAGCAGCACGCCCATGAGCACGAGATACGACAGCTGGTAGCCCGCGTCGAGCACCCAGGCAGCGATCGGCTTCTCCGAGAACATGTTCGCGGTGAGCCCGACCGTGGCGGCGAACCCGAGCCACGAGAGAAAGCCGAGCCACAGCCCTTGCGCCAGAGTGGTCGAATTCGTGTACGAGGCGAGCAGCGCCATGACATAGGCGGTCACCAAATAGCACAGCACCGAGACGGCGTAGGCCCGGGTCACTCCCCGGCGCTTCATCTCTTCCAGCTTCTCGGGCGTGTACCCCTGAGCCGCCATCCATTGCTTGGCGAACAGGACGGGGGAGTACCAGACGGCGCCGAGGACGAAGGTCAGGACCGCGGCGACGAGGACGGCGAGAATGTTGATGTTGGCGGTCGGCATGAGCGCTCCTTGAGGTCGGGGCTAAGCTACGATGGCTCGGCCCGCTCGCCAGCGTAGGTCCAGCCTCGCAGGCAGGACCACGCATACACCAGCACGCCGGCCAATCGCACGGCACCGCCGATGAGCTGATCCTGGCTCAGGAGTCCGAGGGTGCCGAGCAGGTAGTTCCAGTCGTGCTCGCCGCCGCCCACCAGCGGCAGCTGCTCGGCGCGGGCGTCCTGCACGTAGACCGAGACGTTCCAGAGGTTCTGGGCCACCCACCAGAGCGCGACCATCGAGGCATGCCGGTCGCCCTGCCGCCAGAAGTACGCCACGAAGATCGCCGGCATGAGAAGCTGCATCAGCGTGCCGCCGAGGAAGCCGATGAACTCTCCGAACACACCGAACAGGGGATGCCCGAACTCGTGGATCGCGAGGTCGAGGCTGTCGAGCCAGCCGTAGTGGCCGGGATTGAGAATCAGGAACCCGCCGTACACCGCGAGCACGCCGGTGAGGGCGAGGCGCGCGCGTCGCTCCGTTACGGTACGACCCGCTTGGAGCGGAAGTTGCCGCTCATGATCACGTTCCCGCCGCCCGCGGGCCGCATCTCGAAGATGCCGTTGAGCGAATCACCCCGCACCTTGCCGGTGGTGGTCGTCACGACGTCCGCGTTCGCGATGATGCTGTGGTAGGGCCCGATCTCGTTGACGACCGCGCTGTCGCTGACGTCCCGCGCGCGGATCGGCACCGGGGGTGCGGCGACGGAGGTGTACGTCAGCGTTCCGCGCAGCGAGCCATCCGGCGCGACGGCGGTCACGATGCGCCACGGCGTCCCGGTGTCCGACGCGCTCCGGAACGACCGGCCTTCCCAGGTCCCGGCATACTTGTGCGCCGGCCCGGCGGACGTGGAGGCGCGCGACCCATCACCCGGTGCGCACGCAGCCAAGACGATGGCGGTGCAAAGCAATGTCCGCATGTGCCGCCTCCGGTATGTATCGAGGATGGAGTATGAGCGCTCGGACGCCTCGACACAAGGAAGCGCCGAAGAGCCGGCTCACCACTGCCCGTGCATTCGGGCCGTGTCGCCCAGGTAGGCGTAGTGGATGTTCCCCATGTGCGCATACACGACCGGCGCGAGGTCTTCGGGGAGAACGCGGTGCAGGAGCTGCAGGGACTCCTCACCCTTGCGGAAGCTGCCGAGGTAGAGCTCGGCGCGGGCGAGAAAGTCCGCCTGCGCCTCAGCCGTGGCATTGTTCACCAGATAGTCGAAGCGATAACCGTCGATGAATCTCCCGAGCGAGTACCCACTGAACCGCAGCGTGGCGATTTCGCGGATCGCCTGATGGATGAGCGCGAGTGCCTCGTCAGGCTTGGGTGTGCTGACGTACGCGCCGCCCACGGGGATCGCCTGGTCGTAAAACGGCGCGAACGCGGCGTAGGACAGGCTGTGCTCGGCACGAATGTGGTAGCCGATCTGACCGGAGAGCACCGCGGTGGCGACGCGAAACGCCCAGTACGCCTGGCCCGCCGTCGGCGGCGGGCCGGGGAACAGGCCGAGAATGTACGCGGTCGGCAGATCCCGGTTCTCGATCAGCCATCCCGGGGTGTGCTTGCGCGGCGCCGGGGGTAAGGTCCAGCGGTAGTCGCCGCGCGGCAGGCGGCCCAACGTGGCGGTCACGAGCGACTCGACGTGGGCGCGCGTCACGGCGCCGACGACGGCGAGCAACATGCGCGACGTGATGAGCTGGTCGCGGGCGTAGGCCCGGACGTCCTCGGCGGTGAGCGCGGCAAGAGAGGCTTCGGTTCCCTCGGGATCGAGTGCGTATGGGTGGTCGCGGAACAGCGCTCGCATGGCGATCACGTGCAGTCGTTGATCAGGCTCGGTATAGCGGCGACGGGCCTGGGTGAGGAGCCGGCGGCGGGCGCCTGCGACGGCCTCGTCGGAAAGCTCGGGCTGCACCAGCCGATCGACGAATGCACGCCAGGTCGCGTCGAGATCCTCAACCAGGCCGGTGAACCCGTACACAGTCCAGTCTGCCTCCGGCTTGAGCGCGACGACGCTTCCCGTGCGGTCCAACGCGCGCCCGCCGTGGTATGCCGCGGCACGCAACATCAGGGGCTCGATGCCGGCGGTGCGCTCCGTAATCTGGCGCGTCCCGCCAAGCAGGTAGAGGCGCACCGCGACGATGTCGCTGCTCTCCGTGCGGCGCTGCAGGACCCGAATGCCCGCGACGTCGTAGGCGGTGGTCAGCGTGTCTGCCACGCTGCCGGACGGCGCGTGCCCCGGACCCCGGGCACCGGCGAGCATCAGCGGAACCAGCGCGAGGAGGCACGCGGCGCGCGGTCGGCGGGCGACGTTCACGGGCCGCTCCGCGCCGCGGGGTGGCGCAGCCAGGCGGCGAGCCGATCCGTGGTCTCCAGCGGCGCCAGCACGCCGATCACGCGCGGCCGGTCTACCACGTACGTGCCGGCAAACCGCCGCAGATCAGCGATGGTCTGGGCGGCTATGCGGGCGTCGTAGGCCAGGTGATAGTCGAGCCCGGCACTGCTCCACCATTGGGCGAGCGCGGGTGCGAGGCCCGCGATCCGCTCGCGCGTGAGCGCCGACTGCACCTCACGGTGCTTCTTCGCGATCGCGAGGTCCTCGTCGCTCACCCCTTCCAGCACATCGAGCGTCTCGAGCTCGTTCAGCAGCCGGACCAGAGCGTCCTGGGCACGCTCGGGTGACGTCTTGCCCACGATCTCGATCGGTCCGCTATGACTCAAGGTGTAGTAGGTGCCGGTTACCGATTCGAACGGTCCATTCGTGACGAGCCGCCGCTGAAAGCCGGACTCGGGGTCGTTGAGCAGGTCGAACAGGGCGTCGGCCGCGTAGGTCGCCCCGGTATCCTGCCCGACGCTCGGTCCCTGCAGCGCGATGCGGATCGTGACGTCCCGGACATCCAAGGCCAGCATCACCACGCCGTTCGTCGCGCGCGGGGCGATGGGGGGGATTGGCCGATCCGCGAACGGGTCGGGTCCGCGCTTCCAGTCTCGGAACCGTTCTCGAGCCTGTTCGAACACCCGCTCAGTCACGACGTCGCCGGTCACGATGAGCGCTGCGTTGTTGGGGACGTAGTAGCGGCTGTACGTCGCCTTCAGGTGATCGAGGGTGATGCCGGCGAGGGTCACGCTGTCGCCGCTTGCGTCCTTGCGGCTCCACGAACTTCCCCACAGCGCCTGTGCAACCTGCCGTCCGAGCCGATCTTCGGGGTCCGACGCGTGACGCTGCAGCTCGTTGAGGACGATGGGGCGCTCTTCTTTGAGGTCCTGATTCGAAAAGCGGGCATCTTGGAACAAACCCGCCATCAGGTCGATCGCGCCGTCTACGTTCTGCGACGGGACCATCAGGAAGTAGGACACTACTTCACTGGAGGTGAAACCGTTGAACGCCGCATTGAGCCGGCCGGCTGCTCTCCCAAACGCGTTCGGGTCGCCCTTGTACGAGCGGAACAGGACGTGCTCGTATAGGTGCGCGAGCCCCCGCTCGGCAGGCTCCTGGGTGAACGCCCCGTTCCGCACGGCGACGAGTACGGTCGCGAGGGGCACGGCGTGGTTCTCGGCCACGACGATCTCGAGCCCGTTGTCGAGCGTGGTTCGATGGATGACGCGGGCGAGGGGGGACTGCTGCGCGCGCACGGGAGTGGGGAAGCCGGGCAGCGTCAGAGCGAATACCTGCAGCCAAGTAAGAGCAATGCGCGACGGCATGAGCATGCTAGGGAATTTTCAATGTGGAGCGACTGAGGCGCGGCGGCAATGCTGCGTCTGCGCAACAATTCTGATCAACAACCTCAGGCCGCGACGAACAGCGCCCACACCGGGATGCTCCGGTCGCCGCGCTTCGCGGCGAAGCTCACGCCATAATGGCCGACGAACATGAGTTTACCCGAACACCTCTAGCGCCACCTCCACGCGCCCGAACGGGGCGCTCACCTGCACCCCCTGCACCGTGCCCCTCACCTGCTGAAACATCTCCCGCGCGATCTTCACGCCTTCGGCGAGCGCCGCCTCTTTGCCCTTGTCCTGCGCCTGGCGCATCCGCGTGAGCACCGACTCCGGCACCGAAACGCCCGGTACCTCATTGGCGAGGAACTCGGCGTTCCGCAGGGAGATGAGCGGCCAGATCCCGGCGACGATCGGAATCTTGAACTGCCCCACGCGCGCGAGAAACGCCTCGAGCTGGCTGGGATCGAACACCGGCTGTGTCACCGCGAACTCCGCCCCCGCATCCACCTTCCAGGCGAAGCGCGACAGCTCGCGGTCCAGGTCCACGGCGCCGGGGTTCACGCCGACGCCGATGGCCCATTGGGTCGGCGTCCCGATCGGGTTGTTTCCCGGGTCGAGCCCGTGATTCAGGCGATATACCAGGTTCGTGAGGCCGATCGAGTCGATGTCGAAGACCGCGGTGGCCTCGGGGTAGGGGCCCATCTTGGGCGGATCGCCGGTGATGATCAGGATGTTGCGCAACCCGGCGGCGTGCGCGCCGAGGATGTCCGACAGCATCCCGAGCAGGTTGCGGTCCCGACAGCAGTAGTGGATGACGGTCTCGATACCCACTTCCTTTTGGATCAGGATCGCGGAGGGGAGCACGCCCATGCGGCTTTGGGCCCGCGGCCCGTCGGGGACATTCACCGCGTCCACGCCCGCTGCCTTGAGCGCCCGGCACTGCTCGAGCATCGGCGTAGGGTCCACGCCTCTGGGCGGGACGATCTCGACGCTCGTCACGAGCTCACCCCTGGCGAGCTTCGCGCCCCAGCACGAGCGGGCCGACAGCGGCACCTCTTCCACGCCCGCGGGCGCCGTGACCGTCTCGCGCGACACCACCGCGGGCTGGTGTCGCGGCACGACGCTCGCGACGTAGTCGCGGATTTTCTTGATGTGCTCGGGCGTGGTGCCGCAGCAACCGCCCACGATGCGCGCGCCCGCCTCGATCATACGCCGCGCGTAGCTCGCCATATACTCCGGCGACGCGAGGTAGATCTTTCGGTCGCCGACGTCCTTGGGGAGGCCGGCGTTCGGGACCGCGGAGATCGGGCGGTCGGTTGCCTTCACCAGCTTCTCGACCGCTTCCAGCACGCCGGCGGGACCCACGGAGCAGTTTACGCCTACCGCATCCGCGCCCCACGCCGCGAGCTGCTTCGCGAACGTCTCGGGGCCGGTGCCGTAATGCGTGAGCCCGTCGTCCCCGATCGTCATCTGGGCGATCACGGGCAGGTCGGACAGGCTCCGCACCGCCCGCAGCGCCTCGTGGATCTCGTCCACGTCGGAGAACGTCTCCAGGATGAACCCGTCCACCCCGCCTGCGAGGAGGCCTCGGACCTGGCGCTGGAAGTGCGCGAACGCCTCCTCGCGCGAGGTCGGGCCGAACGGCTCGATGCGCACGCCCAGGGGCCCGATCGCGCCCGTGACACTCGCCCGTCCCGCGGCCGCCCGACGGGCCAGCTCGGCCGCGGCCTGGTTGATCTTCTCGGTGTCGTCGGCGAGCCCGTAGCTGCCCAGCTTCACCGGGTTCGCGCCGAAGGTGTTGGTCTCGAGGATTTCCGCGCCGGCCCGGACGTAGGCCTCGTGCACTTCCTGCACGAGCTTCGGCTGCTTCAGGTTCAGCTCGTCATAGCAGACGTTGAGGAAGAAGCCCTTGGCGTACAGCATGGTGCCCATCGCCCCGTCGAGGACGTGGACCTTGCCGTCAGTCAAGAGGTCGCGGAGGGTGATGGTCATCCTGGCGTTTTAGCGAGTTGTTTAACGTGGCTGCAATAGGCCGCAAATCGCCACGAGTATCGGTTGTCGGAAGAAAGGTAACGAAGGACCCGCAGATTGTGGAGGATGGTGGAGGTTGGTGAAGGATGGTGGAGGTTGGTTCGTGGGTCACTTCCACCAACCTCCACAACCTCCACCGTCCTCCACCATCTCTGACCGTCGCTATCTTGCTACCGATGCCCGACTTGCTGGCCGCCCGCTCGCAGATGGGCGTGTCCCTCGCCTTCCACATCGTGTTCGCCGTCATCGGGATTGCCATGCCGCTCATGATGGTGCTGGCGGAGCGGCGCTGGCAGGTGACGGGACACGCCATCTATCTCGATCTCGCCAAGCGCTGGGCGAAGGGGACGGCGATCCTGTTCGCGGTCGGCGCCGTGTCCGGAACGGTGCTGTCGTTCGAGCTGGGGCTCCTATGGCCTCGGTTCATGGAGTTCGCCGGTCCGATCATCGGGATGCCATTCTCGCTCGAGGGGTTCGCGTTCTTCACCGAAGCGATCTTCCTGGGCATTTATCTATACGGGTGGGACCGGATCTCGTCGCGGGCGCACCTCTGGGCCGGGGTGGCCGTGGCGGTGAGCGGGACCGCGTCGGGCGTATTCGTCGTCATCGCGAACGCCTGGATGAACGCGCCCACGGGGTTCGAGCTGGTGAACGGGCAGGCAGTGAACGTCGACCCGATCGCGGCGATGGCCAACGCGGCGGCGGTGTCGCAAACGCTGCACATGACGCTCGCGGCGTACGCCGCCACCGGGTTCGCGGTGGCCGGCATCCACGCGTTCCTCCTCCTCAAGGATCCGGCCAACGCGTTCCATCGCCGGGCGCTCGAGATCGCGCTGCTCGTCGGTGCCCCGGCGGCCGTGCTCCAGCCGCTCTCCGGCGACCTGTCCGCCCGCCACATCGCCGTCCACCAGCCGGTGAAGCTCGCCGCGGCGGAGGCGCTGTTCCGCACACAACCCGGCGCGTCTCTCACGCTCGTCGGCTGGCCCGACGTCGCTGTGCAGGAGACACGGTTCGCGGTCGAGATTCCGTACGCCCTCTCGCTGCTCGCCTTCCACGACCCACACGCGGTGGTCCAGGGGCTCGACGCGGTGCCACGGGCCGAGTGGCCGAACGTCCCAGCGGTTTATGTCTCGTTTCGAGTCATGGTCGCGGTCGGCACCTATCTCGCGCTCGTGGCGCTGTGGGCCGCATGGCTTGCCTGGCGGCGCGCGGACCTAGCGCACAATCGCTGGCTCCTGCGGGCAGTCGCGCTCGCCACGCCGATGGGCTTCGTGGCCGTCGAGGCGGGGTGGATGGTCACCGAGCTGGGCCGCCAGCCGTGGGTGATTTACGGCGTCTTGAAGACCCGGGACGCCGTCACGCCGATGCCGGGGTTGGTCGTGCCGTTTGTCACCTTCACTCTGCTCTATTGCTTCCTCGGCGTGATTGTCGTCTGGCTCCTGTACCGACACATCATCCGCAGTCCGGCGGTGCCGGAGTGGCGAGGATTCTACATGGCACCAGGGAGCGGGGAGCGGGGAGCGGGGAACAGCACGTGACGCTGGCAGACATCCTGGCCGGGATCGTATTCGTCGCGCTCAACGCCTATGCGGTGCTCGGCGGCGCCGATTTCGGCGGTGGTGTGTGGGACCTCCTCGCGCTAGGCCCTCGTCGGGAGCGTCAGCGCGAGCTCATCGCCGAGGCGATCGGCCCGGTGTGGGAGGCCAATCATGTGTGGCTCATCCTCGCGATCGTGCTGCTCTTTACCTGCTTCCCGCCGGCGTTCGCGCGGCTCGGCACGCTGCTGCACATCCCGCTCTCGCTCGTGTTGATCGGCGTCGTGCTGCGCGGGTCGGCGTTCACGTTCTGGCGCTACGGGGCCGACGAAGAGCAACGCCATTGGGGCGTGGTATTTGCGATCGCGAGCCTCATCACTCCTTTCTTGCTCGGTACCACCGCGGGAACGATCGCGTCGGGAGCTCTCGGCGAGGCCGGAGGGGTGAAGGGGGACGGGTTCTACACAATGTACGTGGCACCTTGGCTCAACCCGTTCCCGCTCTCGGTCGGACTGTTCGCGCTCATCACGTTTGCGTTCCTGGCGGCCGTGTACCTGACGCTCGAAGCTCACGAGCGGGAGCTGCAGGAGGACTTCCGGCGCCGCGCGCTGGCGGCGGGCGTGGGGCTGTTTCTGGCGGCGGTGATGGCGCTGCTTTTCTCGCTCACCGGCGCGCCCCGGGTGCGCGACGGGCTCATCTTCGCCGCCTGGGCGCTGCCGCTGCACTTGCTCACCGCGGCGGCGGCCATCACGGCGCTCGCCGCGCTGTGGGTTCGCCGCTGGCGCGTGGCGCGCGTGGCGGCCGTGACGCAGGTGTCGCTCATTCTGTGGGGCTGGGCGCTGAGCCAGTATCCCTACATCCTGCCGCCCGATCTCTCGATCGCGGGCGCCGCCGCCCCCGCGGCTACGCTGCGGCTCGTGCTGGGCGCACTGGCGTTGGGCGCAGTGGTGTTGCTGCCGTCGCTCTACTATTTGTTCCGGGTGTTCAAGAGCTCAGTCAGAGCTACTTAGCATACTGGTCTGCACCGAGGAAATGCAGCGACACGTACGGCTCGGTGCCCTCGACCCAGCTGTCGTGACCCGGCGCGATGTGGAACAGGTCGCCGGGCCCGAGGGAGAAGGCCTTGCCGTCGTCCATGACGACCCGGCACCGTCCCGAGACCACGAGCCCGACGTGCTCGACCTGACAGCTCTTGGTCCCCGCGATAGGGCCGACGTGCGTGGACCACTTCCACCCCGGGTCATAGCTGGCGCGCCCGACGGCGAGGGCACCGATCCTCACGAGATCGAACTTTCCCTTCTCGAAGCTGCGCGTCTCGTCGGGCCGGTCGAATCGTCTGATGATCGCGTCTTTCACGCTGGTCCCCTTCATCCCACGAGGATGCTGAGCAGTACCCACTTCAGCACCATCAGCACGAGCCAGGCGGCGAGCGGGCTCCAGTCGAACCCTCCCGCTATCGGGAGCACGCGGCGTATCGGCTCGACGAGCCAGTCCGTCAGGGCATAGGCCGGCCGGATCCACCGCGTGTAGCGGAAGTAGCCGAACCACCCCGCGATGACCCGCACGACGAGCGCGGCGACGAGGATTCTGTACGCCACGACGACCGCGAGCACCATCGCCCCGCGCGGCCCCTCGGTGTACGCGGCCGCCACGCTGTAAGCGGTGTCCACCAGCAAGTTCCAAAGCGTGATGAACACGACCCCGGCGACCGCCACCCCGACGGCGAGCCACCATCCCGCGTGCACCGGGTTGCCGCCGGCCCGCACGAGGCGCGCTTCGATGGGACGGATTAGTGGGTCGCTGGCGGCGCGGAGCGTCCGGCCGAGCGCGCCGAAGGGCGAGATGCGCCGGGTGCGCACCAGCCAGGACGCGAGCGCCGTGAGCACGCTCGCGGCGAACGCCGCGAACACGAGGTAGCGGAGGGCGACCTGGAGCTCTGGCATGCCTTAAGTCTAGCGCTGCGCCGGAGGGTTCAGTGGTTCCAGGCGCTCGTGCGACCCTGCGGGCCCTCTCAGGGCGCGAAGACGGCCACGGCGTCCGTTTGTGAAAACCCCGCCTTAGGTCCACCCCCGATCACGTAGAGCTTTCCCCCGACCACGGCTGCCGCGAGCCCGTGGCGCGCCACCGGGAGCGCGGCGGCGCTGGTC
>WNEX01001740.1_pt1 | contig 10203 bp, 7 predicted proteins | sample 5399841 | NCBI WGS metagenome assembly WNEX01 (sample SAMN13153337, study PRJNA577476) | soil metagenome | isolation source: 40 cm grassland meadow soil 2 days after 1st rain plot 5 | place: USA:California | collected 2015-09-18 | reverse complement strand
TCTTCTACGACACGCCGCTCCAGGTCATCCGCACCCGGGCGGAAGCCCAAGGCGTGACGGTGTCGTTCGCCGACGGCAGCGATCAGACCGCCGCGGCCTCGACCGCCGCGGCTGCCGATGTCGCCCTGGTGTTCGTCTCCGACATCTCTGGTGAGGGGGCGGATAAGCCGTGCATGGCGATCGATTGCGGATTCTTCCCACCCCGCTCGCAGGACGCCCTCGTCGACGCGGTCGCGACGGCGAACCCGAACACGATCGTCATTCTGGAGGCGGGCGCACCCGTGCTGACGCCGTGGCGGGCAAGCGTCAAAGCGATCCTCGAGGCCTGGATCCCGGGCGAGAGCGCGGGCACCGCGATCGCGGACGTGGTCTTCGGCCGGGATGCCAGCGGGGACGCGGTCGATCCCGGCGGCCGCCTGCCGGTGACGTTCCCGAAGAGCGACGCCGACATCCCGACAGCCGGCGATCCCGAGAAGTACCCGGGCGTGGCCGAAAACGTGTACTACAAGGAGGGCGTCCTGGTCGGCTACCGCTGGTACGATGCGAACGGCATCGAGCCGGCCTTCGGCTTCGGCCACGGCCTCTCGTTCACCGACTTCGCGTACAGCGGGCTCGCGGTCACGCCCGCCCGGGACGGCGGGGCGGCCGTCCACTTCGTAGTGCACAACGTGGGCGCGCGGTCGGGCAGCGACGTGGCGCAGATCTACGTCGGCTTACCCGCGGTGGCGGGGCTCGTGCAGCCGCCGAAGGCGCTGAAAGGCTTTCAGAAAGTCGCGCTCGCCCCCGGGGCGTCCACGCCCGTCCATCTCGAGCTCGACGCGCGCGCGTTCGCGTACTGGAGTACCGCCGCGAACGACTGGCGCGTGGCGCCCGGCTGCTATCAGATCATGCTCGGCCGCTCCTCGCGCGACATCGTGGCGACCGCTTCGGTCCCACTCGGCGGCGGAGCCTGCCCGTGACGATTCGTCGAATGTCGGCGCGCGGCTTGCGGTCACGAAAGGCATCAAGACCGCCCTTGAGCGGATCGGGAGTGTGCATCCAGCACTCGATGCGCACCTCGATGCCACCGTTCGCCGCGGCTACCTCTGCCGATACCTTCCGGACCCGCGCCACCCGATCAGGTGGGAGGACTGAAGACCGGAGAGACCCCCTTGACCCGCCGCCATGGGTGGACCACAGTCACCTCGTGACGCTTGCGGCAATCGATCGGCCGCTGGCCTCCTGGGTTCGTCGGCTTCCCACCCTGATTCTGACGGCCTGCTTCACGCTCTCCCTGACCAGCGGTTCAGCTCTGGCACGTGGCCACGGGGGTGGTGGGTTCGGCGGCGGCCACATGGGTGGTGGACACTTCGGTGGAGGCCACGTCGGCAGCTTCGGTGGATTTGCCGGTCGTCAGTTCGGGGCCGGGCACTTCGCCGGGGGTCGCTTCGGCGGGCAGTTCACCGGGGGTCACTTCACTGGCGGTCTCCGGGGACCGTCCCACGCCCCGGTCTTCTCCCACGGCTTCCACCGCTTCCATCGCGGCCCATTCTTCTTCCACCACCGTCACGGGTTTTCCGCCTTCTTCGCGTTCGGCCTTCCAGTTGTCGTGCCGTTTTACGCGTACCCGCCGTACAGCTACTACTACGACCCGTACTGCGATCCGTACTCACCGTACTACGATCCGAATTACTGTTCCTGGCGACACCGCGTTTACTGACCCCCGGTCGGGATGTGGTGACGCGGCGACGGCGTGTTCACACCGCCGCGTCGCACGAGCTCGTGTGCTTCGCGGACCTCGTCACGCGCCCGTCAGGTGGCGCGCCATGCGGAGCGACAGGGCCATGATGGTGAGCGTCGGGTTGAACCCGCCCGACGACACGAACACCGAGCCGTCGGCGACGTAGAGGTTGTCGAGCTCGTGCGCGCGCCCGAAGGCGTCCACCACCGACGTGTCGGGATCGTCCCCCATGCGCGCCGTGCCCATGATGTGCGCGGTGGAGGCGATGCCGGCGAACGGGCCGCCGGGGCCGGTCGTCTCGGTGAGCGTCGCGACGGGCAGGACGAACGCGGCGAGCGCGCCCGGTGCGGCCTGACAGACCGCGGCGAGCTGCGGGCCGAAGTACGTCGAGGCGGCGATCTCGAAGCGGTGCGCCGAGTGGGTGATGCGCGGCACCGGGAAGCCGTAGACGTCACGGACGTCGGGGTCGAGGTCGACGCGGTTGGCGAGCTGCGGCATGTCCTCGCCGACCATCGAGAGGCCGGCGACATGCCGGCGGATGAGCCCGCTGCGCATCAGGTCCTTGTGCTGCTTCCCCCAGCTGTTCGGGATCGCGGCGTAGGTCTGCGCTTCGCCGAGGAGGAGCAACGTGCCGCCCACCTCGCAGATGCCGCCCTTGAGATACGGCAGGCCCGCGGCCGCGGCGGCGGCGCCCTGGACCGGCCCCACGAAGTCGTCGATCGTGAAGGTCGTCGAGGGACCGCGCCAGGCGTGCACGTCCTCGTTGAAGACGCCACCCGCGAGGCTGAAGAAATGGAACATCAGGTTGCGCCCGAGCTGGCCGGAGCCATTGCCGAGGCCCGAGAGCAGGAGGAGCCGCGCGGTCTCGATCGCCGACGCCCCGAGGATCACGACATCGGCGTCCACGCGGCGCTGCCGGCCGCTCTCGTCGATGAACGACACGCCGGTCACCCGCGAGCGGCTCGCGTTCACGCGGTAGACGAACGCGCGCGGCTCGAGCCGCGCGCCGGCGAGCAGCGCATGGTGGAGGAAGGACACGGCCGCGCCGCCGCGGGCGTTGATCGGGCAGCCGTAGCCGGAGCAGAAGCCGCAGGAGTTACAGCGCGGCCGGCCATCGTAAGCGGTCGAGTTGACCGCCATCGGGAAGGGATAGGCGGTGAAGCCGAGGCGGCGGGCGCCCTCGGCGAGGAGCGTTCCACCGTACATGGGCGGGTTGGGCGGCATCGGGAAGGGCTGGCTGCGCGGCGCCTGAGCGAGCGTCGCGGCCGGCATCTTCGCCACGTCGCCCTGCACGCCGAGGCGCTGCTCGACCTCGTCGTAGAAGGGCGCCAGCTCGTCGTAGGTGAGCGGCCAGTCGGCGACGTTGGCGTCGGGCACGGGCCCGTAGAGCGAGAGGCCCTTGAAGTCCTGGCGCCAGAAGCGCGGCGTCTTCGCGTCCCAATGCACGGTGCCGCCGCCCACCACCGTGGGCAGCGTGTTCACGTCGCCCACGAACGAGCGCGCCACGCCCTGCTCCGCCTCCGACTGGCTGCGCGCCGTGCGCGGCTCCAGGACGATGTCCTGGTTCTCGAAGAAGCGGCCGGCCTTCACCTCGTCGTTGCCGAAGAGCGAGCCGATCGGGCCCGTCGTGCCGAGGCCGGGCAGCAGGTTCCGCCCCTTCTCGAGGATCAGCACGCGGTACCCGGCGGTCGCGAGCGCCCAGGCGGCGACGCTGCCCCCTGCGCCCGAGCCCACGATGATGGCCGACCTGCCCATCAGCTCCTCGGGATGCCGCTCCGCCCGAGCCAGAACTGCGTCCGCGACGCGCGCCGGCCGCCGAGCGCGGGCAGGAAGCGCTGCAGGTCGTCGAGCAGCGCGCCCGTGATCGACCCCGTGTCGGGCCCCGGCGTGCTCACCTCGGCGTCGGTGGAGCCGCGCGGCTGCAGGTCACCCGGCCAGCGCGAATAGCCCCAGCCGACGAGGTCGCGGTTGGCGCCGTACTCGGGCGGCCCGTACATCGCCTCGAGCGTGTTGGCGAGCGCCGCGCCGACGAAGGTCTGGAGGTCGCCGTCGGTCTGATCGGAGAGCAGGAGGTCCTGCGCGGGCCCGGGCGCGTCCTTGAAGTCGACGCCGAAGGCCTGCTGCGAGCGCTCGTCCAGGTGCGCGAGCCCGCTCCGGTAGATCTCCTGGAGCCCCGTCACCGGGCCGGCGAACTCCCGCTGCGGGATGCCCAGGCTGCCTTCGATGCGGATGCGCCAGCCGAGCTCGGCGTGCGCATCGAGCGGGACGAAGTCCGCGAAGTCGTCGTGCGTCGCGCCGGCGCGGTCCGAGAACGGCCCGCCCGCGTGGATGAGCGGCTGCGCGAACGTGAAGGCGGCGAGCAAGAGGTCGATCGCCTCGGCCACCCCGGCCTCGAGCGCGCCGGGATCCGGATCGTCGGGTGGACCGGGGATGAAGCGGGCGGTGACGGCGCGCAGCGTGTCGAGCTCGTGCGCGGTTAGGAAGCGGCCGCCCTGGCCCGGTCCGGGCGCGCTCGCCATGAGTGCCTCGAGGCGCCGCGGCCGCACGAGCGCGAGGAGGCCGAGCGCACCCGCAGCCTGCAGGAACGCGCGGCGGCCGACTCCCGCTGGCATGGCGCGGCCGACTAGAACAGAGGCCCTCCGTCGCCGGCAATCCCGTTCGACTGGAAGGGTCGAGCCGCTGTACGGGATTACTCAGGTTGCAATACGGGATTCACTCGCCCTGCCCGCCTCAAGGGACGGGACGGCAGACCCGAGTGCTGCACGGGCCGGGGGACATCTCTCATCGCTCGAGTGCCCCCGGCCTGCCGTGCCGTTTCTCAGCGCCCGCGCCCGCTGCCGCGGTGCGAGTTGGAGCCGTCGTCGCCTGCCGGATCGTCGGCGTGTAGCGGATCGGGGTCGTCGCCATCGGCGATGCCGTCGTTGTCGGTGTCCGCGTCGTCCGGATCGAGACCCAGGGCCGTCTCATCGGCGTCAGAGAGCCCGTCGCCATCCGTGTCCACGTCGCCGGGCTCGGCCTCCACCTCCTGCTCTGGCGGGTCGGCGAGCCCGTCGTCCGTCCCCCGTGCGGCTGCGGGCACGATGCTCAGGCCCCACAGCAGGACGGTCGCGCTGAGCAGCCCCGCGGCCATCTTCATCGTCCTTCTCGTCTTCATCTTGTCGTCTCCTCTCGTTTGACGGGTGAGCGCATCCACTTCGGAGAGTCGTGGGCCATTCGCCGCACCGTCGCAGCAAGAGCAACCGCCTTGCCAGCGCGATTCGCCCGGAACATCGTCCGCGGGGCGGCGTGATCGGGGGAAAACCCCCATTACGTTGCGCGTAATAACGCTACGCGCGGGAGGCCTTAGGGGTTCGCGAGCGGCGCCGGGTGAAAACGGAGCCTACCGGCTGCCCCTGTGGACTCCCGTAGGTCCACCCGGGAAGTCCCCAATGCCGACTACGCAAGGCTTTAGTGACGCTAGGATACTAGCGCGATGGAGTTTGCTAGGTATTTCCACACGGCATTCGCAGGCCCGTGGAGACGCCGCGCCGACCGAGCTCATGATCTCCTGGAGAGGATCGTTGCGTCCACTCGGATCTCTACGGTGCGTTCGCCTTCCCCTTCACATGACGTGCGTGCCGAGCCAGGTGGACGTCGACTACGAGGGCGGCGAGATCCTGCCGAGCAGCGCCTGCGGTACGGCCGTCGCGCCGGCGGCGGCTGGCAGGTCACCCGTCGCGACGGTGAGGGGCGATTCCTATGCCGCCCTGGGCGTCTCGGCCTCCTTGCCTCGCGGAGAGACGCGAAGCGACCACATTCGTCTCCACATCCCGGTCGCCACGCCGAAAAGCGTGCGGCCGGCCAAAACGGTGGCGCTCAGCGCCACGTACCCGGCGATCACCGACATCGAGACCGCCGTGCCAACGACCCACGAGAGCAGTCCCAGGCCTTCACCTCTCGCATCACGTGCGTCCATTCGACCCTCCGAACTGTACTGTATTGACGGGCCGCTCTTCAGTTTCGATCGCTACCCTCCGGAAGTGTCGCACGGCATCCTCGACGCGAACCGAATCGAACGGGTCGTCGGGGCGACAGTCGGCGAGATGACCGGAGAGCTGCACCATCTCGGCGGGCGTGAAGCGCCCTGCCAACAGCACCGCCCGCTTGCAATGACAGCACGACACCAGCTCCCGCACGCGATACAGCCTACCAGGAAAGGATTGCCGCGAGGTCAATTGACCGTGAACCTCTCGTTGCGATGCGGAGAACTCTGCAATCGCCCACCATCTCTGGCCTGCCCATGCAACCGAGTCCAGCGCGCGTCGGCGCTCGGCGCCGGGCCGCATGCCTCTCCGCGGTGCGGCTACGCCTGCGGCGGCGCCGCCGGCACGATGCGCGCGTGGCGGCGGTCCTTGCGGAACCGCGCGACCGTCGACCAGCGCGAAGAGGGCTGCCTCAGGGCTCAAGAGCTCGCGACGGACGGCGGCCTCCGAAGAGGAAGATGCTCAATGCAGTGAGTGCGGTAGTGATGGCCGTTACGGCGAGCGAGAGCGTCGTGATGCCAGCCTTGTAGAGGTAAGCGCTTCAAACGGGGTATCTGCCCCGATCGCGTACTAGCAGCCCGGCTCCCTTCCATCATGACACAGCACACAACGACCGCCCGGACCACGCATCGACACGCCTTCCATCGGTGGCGGACGGCGCGCCTTCTCGGCGCCGTCGGTGCTCATCGTCCAGCTTCAACACCCCGTCCGAGGTGTCCAAAGGTGGACTTGCAATCGCAACTACGCGGATTACGAGCGGATGGGGAGGGAGATTCGAACGCCGGGCGGGAAAAAGCGTCGGCGGCGGCTAACTGCCCGAGAAGGCGGACCAATCAGCGAATCAGCGGCAATTTCGCCTCCGAACGCGTCGGCCCAAAAAACCCCAGGAAAACCCAGGTCCGCCCCAAGAAAACGGGAACGGTTCCCGCTCGACTGAAGGGAGTGGGAAGAGTCGATCTCCCTACACCTGTCGTTGTTTGGATCTGCCTCGTCGAGCCCCCAATCTGTCCGGAATCGCAAACCCCGACATGTTGAGAGGCCACGGGCCGGCTCTTGGAGGGTCGTCGGATGCTCAGGACATGCTTGTCCGCTGTGGCGGACGGATTCTCGCGAGTCCACCGTCGATTCGACCTTCCCGGACCGGCCCGCGCCTTGCTTCGGGCTCGAGAGTGAGTACATGGTCAGCTTTTTTGCTTGACTAACACTGGAAGTCCATGGGAGGAGCCTTTCCGTCGTCGAGGGAAGCTTGCCCTTGATCTCAGCCACTGGAACCGCACATGACGCCTCTCGCGGCGACAAGGCCCGCCGTACCGAGCGCCAGCTCGGCAGTCGCCATCCGGCCGAACCCAGAAGCCCGTTCGACGGGACCAAGTGCCGCAACGACGCGCGCGCGGTCGCGACAGCAATCATCATACGGGCTTAGCATAGAGGGGGGACCCACGATGTCTGCTAGGACACTAGGACTGTATGCCGGCTTCCTCGTCGCGATCTCGGCGGCGCCGGCAGGGGCGACACCGTTCGCGTACGTGGGATCGAATGTTGGCGGAAGCGCCAGCATCAAGGTGATCGACACGGCCACCGACACGGTCGTCGCGACGGTGCCGATGGACGTTGCTGTGGGTGGCGTCGCCGTGAGCCCGGACGGCTCGCGGGTCTACGTGACTCCGTACAGCATCAAGGTGATCGACACCGCGACGAATACCGTGACGGCGACGATCCCGAACCTCGGGACCACCTTCTCCCCGAGGGTGAGCCCGGACGGGACGCGACTCTACGTGCTCAACTATACTGGGGCCTCGTCGGATGTCCTCCAGGTGATCGATACGGCCACGAACACGCAGGTGGGTACCGTGCAGGTAGGCGGAAGCACCCAGGAGATGGTGATCAATCCGACCGGAACGCGGATTTACGTGCTCCGCGGGCCGGGCGGCAACATCGACGTGGTCGACACTGCGACCAATTCTGTCATCACCACGATCACCGGACTCGACTGGCAATTGCACGCCGCCATCACTCCCGACGGCACGAAGCTGTACACGGGAGGCCGGCAGAGCGCGCCCATCGCCGTCATCGACACCGCCACGAACAGCCTCGCGACGACGATCCCGATTCTGTACGGGTTCAGCGGGCTGGCGATGAAGCCGGACGGGACACGGCTCTACGCGACTACCGCGGGCACGAATACGATCCACGTCGTCGACGTCGCGACCAACACCCTCCTCACCGACGCCCCCGCCGGATGCAGCGGCGGCGGCTCCATCGCCATGAACCCCGCGGGCACGCGCGCGTACTTTCACGCGGGCGACGGCTGCGACGGCGGAGTCGAGAGGGTCTTCGACACCGCGTCCAACACGGTCGTCGGCGCCGTTTCGGTGAACGGTCCCGCGGGCTCCGGCCCCACGGGCTCCGGCCTCTACATCGGCCCCTTCTGCCCGAACGCGTGCAGCGACGGGAACCCGTGCACCACAGACAGCTGCAACCAGATCAGCGGCTGCATCCATACCTACAACACCGGCCCCTGCGCCAGCGACGGGAATCCTTGCACCAACGACGTGTGTGACGGCGCGGGGATGTGCACGCACCCCAACTCACCCGCGGGCTCATCGTGCAATGACGGCACGTTCTGCAACGGACCCGACACCTGCGACGGCGCCGGCGGCTGCACGAACCACGCCGGCGACCCGTGCGTCGGGGGTCCCGAGTGCGCGCACACGTGCAACGAGCCGGCCGGCAACTGCTTCGATCTCGTGACGACCCCGTGCACGACCGACGGTAACGTCTGCACCGACGACCACTGCAATGGTACCGGAGCGTGCATCCATTCGAACAACACGGCTTCTTGCGACGATGGCGTGTTCTGCAACGGAACCGACGTCTGCGCCGGCGGCACGTGCACGCACAGCGGGGATCCATGCGCGAGCGGCCCCGAGTGCTCCCGGACGTGCAACGAGACGCCCCACAACTGTCTTGACCCGGCGGGGACTCCGTGCGCGCCCGACCTGAATCCCTGCAGCCTCGACCAGTGCGACGGAGCGGGCGCCTGCGCGCATCCCGCTGGAAATGCCGGCGCCGTCTGCCGTCCCGCCGCCGGGCAGTGCGACGTCGCCGAGACCTGCACGGGCGCCAGCACCGCCTGCCCCGCAGACGGATTCAAGCCCAACGGCACGGCGTGCGATGACAGCAACGCATGCACGACCGCCGATGCTTGCAGCAACGGCGCCTGCGTCGGCGGCCCGATGACGGTCTGTCCGCTCTGCGAGACTTGCGTCGCGCCCTCCGGATGCGCCGTCGGTCCAAAGGCGGGTTGCCAGGCGGTCACCACGCCCCAGGCGGCGTTCCTGGAGCTCAAGGACGGGACACCGAGCACAAACCACAAGGTGACGTTCAAATGGACGAAGGGTGCCGCCACGAGCTTTGCGCAGCTCGGCAATCCGCTCACGACGGACGACTACGCGCTCTGCGTGTTCGATATGACTGGTACACCCGGCTTGCTCCTCAAGGCGACCGCACCCGCCAGCGGGACGTGCGCCGGCAAGGCCTGCTGGAAGCAGCTCGGCTCAACGACGTCTCCGAAGGGATGGAAATACGCCGACAAGGACGCGACGCCCGACGGCCTGACGCTCCTGCAGGCGAGCAGCGGCGCCCTGGGGAAGGCGAAGATGACGGTGAAGGGCAAGGCCAACAACCTGCCCGTCGGCACGTTCAGCACCGTCGGTAGCGCAATCACGACGCAGATCCAAGCCGAAAACGGCACGTGCTGGACCGCAGCCTGCTCACTCGTCACCAAAAACGCAGCCGGTGACTTCAAATGTAAGGGTGAATAGAGTTCCGAAGGGCGGTCCGAGTCCGGGACAGTGACAGCATGCGAGCGGAGCGGCTTCCGTCCCGCATCCGGTTGCCGACCCCCCGGACCACGGCGCGACACGGCGTCAAGCGACAGCGGAGCGGCGACCTTCTCAGGGCCGTCGGGGGCCATCAGCACCCCCCCCGACAGCCGGCTCGGACATCCAAAGACAGTCCAAAGCTGCCATTAGCATCGTAACTACGCGACACTACGGAGGGGGGAGATTCGAACGCCGAAGACCCAAAATCCGCCGGCGCAAGAAACCGAGGAAATCGGCGTACCTATCGAACCTGCTTCCGCTTCTTCGCCGAAGGCCGAATCCCAAAAGAACCCAGAAGAACCCAGATGTGACCCAAAAAAGCGGGAACGGTTCCCGCTCAACTAGGCCGTCAACGACACCGCGAGACCGAGTCTCTGCGACCTATGCCCACAGTCTCACGCGAGCGCGGGACGGGACTCGATGGCGATCCAGGCCGCGGGTTCCAAGCCGCTCGGAGGCGCGCATCGTCCGTTGACGTCCGGCAGCTCACCATCCGTATGACGGAGCGAGGTTCCTACCGCAGCCTCGATGCTGGTTGTCGGTCTCGTGGCGCTCGGCCATGTGAAGTTTCCCGACT
>WNEX01001738.1_pt1 | contig 10205 bp, 10 predicted proteins | sample 5399841 | NCBI WGS metagenome assembly WNEX01 (sample SAMN13153337, study PRJNA577476) | soil metagenome | isolation source: 40 cm grassland meadow soil 2 days after 1st rain plot 5 | place: USA:California | collected 2015-09-18 | reverse complement strand
TGACACGCGCGGCGACCTCGGCAGCGAGCCGCGTCTTCCCGGCGCCGCCGACCCCGGTGAGCGTCACCAATCGGGTGGATTGGAGCAGGTCGTTCACAGCCGCGATTTCTCTTTCGCGGCCGATGAACGTCGTGAGTTGTACCGGGCAGCCCGCACGCGGCGCCGGGGCCGTCGTCATGGGAGAATCCTAACTGAAGATCCGCTCGAGCGCCGCCCGGAGGACAGCCGGGTCGGGTGCCGGGGAATCGGGTATGATGACTCCCCTCACGCGGTCGGGTGCTTCCTGGGCGAACTGAGAGGCCGCAGCCCTCGAGGCGGGCGTGGCTACGATCGCCGCCTCCGCGATGCCCAGGCCTTCGCACACACCGCCCAGCCACCGAGCCGCGCCACCGTCCGGGAAGCCGAGCGGCAGCTCGGGAACGATGACCCGAAACGAGTCGCCCAGCGCGAGGGCGATGGCCTCGGATGCGCCGAGCAGCACGACGGTGCGCCCTGATCCCCAACGCCGGTAGACGGTTGCGAGACCATCGGCCATCACCATGGCAGTCGAGATGCGGTCAGGCATGAGCGAATGTTCGGGAATGACTATTACCGGACACTTACACCGGGGTGCGTTTCGACCGTTAAGTCGCTGGTAATACGCGACCCACAGCTTCCCCTCCGTCCTTCACAGAGAAGTTCCATGTCAACAAGGTCCTGGCTCTTGTTTTTCGTCGTGGCGGTCAGTGCCTGCTCCGACGGCACGTTGCCGTCGGCCCCGCCTCCGCCGCCGCCACCGATCAGCGTTGCGGTCGCGTACTGTATCCAGCCCGCGTGGGTGGCGTTCCAGGACGGCGAGGGGGCGTGGACGCAGGCGCAGCCGACTCCGAGCGGATCCAACACGACGTTCCGCTACGAGTTCTCGGCTGGCCGCGGCGCGATCGCCACGCTGTCCCGGGTTGGCGGCAACATGACCGTGTTCTCGGTGCTGTACGGCACCCCGGCGGAGCTCGTGACGGCAGGCGACACGAATTCACGTGACTGCGGTCCAGCGCCGGCCAAAACGTTGCTCGGCACGGTTGCCCGGCTCGATACGAATGAAACCGCGTTCGTCGCTGCGTCCTTCAATTCGCGCGTGCGCGTCGGAGTAGACAGGTCCTTCGAGCTCAAGGGCCTGGCTAGCGGTCCGCGTGATCTGCTTGCCACGCGCACCACACGGACCGACGGGAGCGATGCCATTACCCGCTTCATCCTGCGGCGAGACATCGACGTGCCCGACAGCACCACGCTTCCCGTGCTCGACTTCGCGTCAGCCGAAGCGTTCGCGCCGGCCGTCGCGACTGTCTCCCTCAATGGCCTGGGCGCGGAGGCCGCGGCGTCTGGCACCCGGCTCCTGACAAACCACGACGAGATCGCAGTGAGCCTGTTGATCGGTCTGACCACCGACGTGACACGCCCCTACGTAGCGCTGCCGGAGAGCCAGCTGCTCGCAAGCGATCTCCAGATTCTCTCCGCCAGCGTGAGCGCCGCGACTACCGGGAGCGCTCGCAGCGCGACGCTCTATTTCCGCACGCCCACCGACCGCACCCTCACGCTCGGCGCACCGCTCATACCGCCCGTGTTCAGCACCGTCGCGAGCGCGCCGGCGCTGCGGCTGCGAGCACACTTCGTCCCACAGAGCGAATACGATCGATCCGCGGTCGTCGTGTATCAGCAGGGCACCACAACATTTGTGGCCATCTCGATGACTGCCGCGTACGCCGCCCTCACAGAGACCGGGTACGACCTCGTCGTTCCTGATCTCTCCGGTGCCGTCGGCTTCGACCCGGCGTGGTCGCTCCACCCGGGCGCGACGCTGTGGAGTGCAGGGCGGATTGGGGGGACGCTTGGGTTGGGCCGGGATGCGGTGCCGAGCGATGGCGCGGTCCAACGGACGGTGTCCGCGGCCGGTGCGTTATGAGAATCTCAATCCTGGTTCTGCTGGCGGTGGTCGGCGCTACGCCCGGCCTGGCGCAAACCCCCATCGTCGATGAGAGCGAGCCCAACGACAACGTCCGCACGGCCGACAGCGTGGCGCTCGGCGACCAGGCCAGGGGCGTCGTAAATCCCGCGGGCGACGTGGACACGTGGTTCGTGGATCTGCCCGCCGGACAGTTTCTCAGCGTCGACGTGGATGCCGCTCAAGTCGGATCGCCCCTCGACGCGACGCTCGAGCTCATCGCGCCCGACGGTACGACGTCGCTCGCGTTCAACGACGATTTCGACGGGTTCGACAGCCGCATCTCCTACCGCGTCCCCCAGAGCGGCCGCTACTACGTGGTGATTCGAGCGTTCGGGGCCACGGGAGGCCCGGGACTCACGTACGCCATCAACTTCGGCAAGGTCACCTGCCCTGTGGTGGGGTCGGAGCAGGAGCCCAACGACACCCCGGGCACGGCTGCACAAGTCGCGATCGGCGACTCCGGCTCGGGCGAGATCTGCCCGCATGACGATAACCCGGCGGGGGACGTGGACTATTGGGCCTTGACGGTCCGGGCAGGAACGACCATCGAGCTCGACGTCGACGCCGCCGCGCTCGGACTATTCGTCGACCCGGTCATCGCCCTCTATGCGAGCGACGGCACGACACAGCTCGCGTTCAACGACGACGAGGACGGAGCCGACAGTCGCCTCCAGTACTCGATCGTCACGACGGGGACGTACTACGCGACCGTCGCCGATGCTGCCGGCAGTGGCAACCCGTTCCCGTACACGCTCCACGTTCGCTCGATCACCCCGGGACCGGGCGACCCGATCACGGTGCGCGCCCAGGGCCTCGGCCGGCCCTGGGGTCTCGCCGTCGGGAACACAGGGGACCTGTTCGTCAGCGACTTGACGGGAAATCGCGTCGTGCGCGTCTCCGGCCAGGGCGTGGTGACGACCTTCGCCACCGGGATCCCGACCCCGCAAGGCCTCGCCTTCGACGCATTCGGCAATCTGCTGGTGGCGTCTACGGACGGCGCCGTGTACCGCGTCACGCCGCAAGGCCAGGCGACGCGCTTCATCACCGCGGGAATCCCGTTGTGGATCGCCGTGGCCCCGGACGGCCGCATCTGGCTCACCGACCTGTCCGATCGGTCGCTCCGGCGCTACAGCTCCACGGGCCAGTTCGAGGCACGGTTCGACGCCATCGGCGTCGGCGGTTCGGGACCCGGGCCGTTGGCCATCGCTCCGTCGGGCGAGCCGTACTTCTCGCAGGGCACCGAGATCTGGAAGCTCGCGAACGGCGAGCTGCGGCGCGTGCTGCGCAGCGCATTCATAGTCTGGGCGTTCGCGTTCGATGTGGCCGGCAACATCTACGCTCCCGCGCCCGCCGCCGGGCGCATCCAGCTGTTCGATGCGACGGGGGCGATCGTGGCCGATACCTTCGCGATTGGGCCGGACGCCCCGCAGGCGGTGGCGTTCGGGCGCGATGCGACAGGCGCCACCGTGGCGCGGCTGTTCGCCACCGATCCGCGGGTCGGCCGAGTGTTCGAAGTAAACCCGGCCGGCGTGGCACACCCCGGGCAACCGGTGGGGTACGTGGCACCGCGGTTCCCGCTCGATGTCGCGGCCGCGAGCCTGCTAGGCGGAGGCGGCTTGAGCGCGGCCGACTTGCAATACCTCGACGCGCTCGGCAACCACAATGGTCGCTATGACGTCGGTGACCTCCAGGCGTACCTGAGAACCGTGGGCGGCCTGCCGGGCGCCAGGAGCAATCGATGAGCCGCTCCCGCTGGATCTTCGCGATGGTAGCCGCCCTTGTGGCTGGCACGGCCTGCTCGGACAACCCGACCAGCGGCAGCTCGCGGGCCGGCACTCTGACGCTGCGCCTGACCACGCCTCACGCCGACGACGGTGCCATGACGTTCCAGGTGAGCGGCCCACCGATCGACAGCGCCACGGTCGCCAACGCGTCGATCCGCCTGTTCACCCGGCGCGAGAGCGGCTCGACGGTTATCGGAGCCGTGGTCGGTGCGCTGGACAACGGAGCGGTGGCCACGCTGCACGTGCCCGACGTTGGCGCCGCCGCGCGATATACGACCACTGTGCTCGAGGTAGCGGATCGTCAGGACGCACTCCGCGCATCCCTCGCGGGCTACGCGCTGACGGTGGCCCTCTGACCCGCACATGCTCGCGCCATTGAAGCAGCCAGCTACGCACAGCGTCCTGTTGCGGTCCATCATCTCCGGTGGACGCGTCACGCGACGCGACAGCGTACCCGCCATGCTCACGAGTCAGGCGCTCGATTGGCCCGGCGTCCTCCTGGAAGCCGGGAAGAACGATGTCGCGGCCGTCGACGACGTCGTAGGGGATCGGCACTACCTGTCGCTCAACGTCGACACGAAGCCGCTGACGCTCGAGGTGAAGGGATCGACCGGCTTTAGGGCCTTCACGATCCCCCCGCTGAGCGTGTGGGTGAGTCCGGGCCACGACCCGCTCACAATGCGTCTCGACAGCGCCCTCCAGTATCTCCGTGTGGCGATCGACACGCAGCACCTCGGTCGACTGATGGGAGCGTCGCCCGATGACGACCAGCCGCTGCGCCTGCGACGCACGTATGGCGTCGCGACCCCGCAGATGGCCCGCCTGATGCTGACGCTCAAGGACGAGGCGGACAGCCGCAATCCCGGCGGCCTGGCCGTCGTGGAGGCCGTGACGACCGCGCTCGGTCACCTGCTGGTCAGACACGCGGGCGTGGAGCGGGCGCGGCCGTTGCGCGTGCGGGGAGGACTCTCGGGCGTGGCCAGGCGCCGGGTGCTGGAGATGATCGACGCCCGCTTGGATGCGCGGTTGACGGTCGAGATGCTGGCCCGCGAGGTCGGCCTGTCGCCGGCGCACTTTGCGCGTGCGTTCAAGGAGACGATGGGCCGGGCGCCCCATCAATACCTGCTGTGGCTGCGGCTCGAACGCGCGCGGCGGCTGCTCGAGCTGTGCGGTGCCGACCTTTCGGACGTAGCCCAGCGTACGGGGTTCGCCGACCAGGCTCACTTCACCCGCTTCTTCAAGCGGGCCTACCGCATCACCCCGGGCGCCCTGGTGCGTCAGTGGCAGTGCTAACCACGCTCGAGTCTACGGCGACGGAGCGCCCGAGCCTGGCGGGAGACCGGGTCGGCGAGGTGCTCGCCGGGCGGTACCGGGTGCTGCGCCGGCTCGGCGCCGGTGGCATGGGGACCGTCTACCTCGCTGAGCACGTCCACCTCGGCCGCCTCACCGCCGTCAAGGTGCTCTGCCCTCCACTGTGTGCCGACGATCCCGACGCCGAGCAGCGGTTTCGCCAGGAGGCACTGCTCGTGGCGAAGGTGCGCCACCCGAGCGTGGCCCAGGTCTACGACTTCGACCGCCTGCCCGACGGCCGGTACCTCCTCGCGATGGAATACGTACCGGGTGACACGGTGGCACAGCAGCTGGAGCGCGACGGACCCTTCCCGGTCCCGCAGGCCATCCGGGTGCTGCACACCGTGGCGGACGCGTTGAACCATGTGCACTGGATCGGCATTCTCCACGGCGACTTGAAACCACAGAACATCATGCTGGGACCAGGGGGCGAGGTGAAGCTGCTCGACTTCGGAGTAGCGCACGAGATGGCTCAGCTCGCGGCACCCGACGCGTTCCAGCCGGGCACCCTTGCATACATGAGCCCAGAGCAGCTGCTGGGCGACGCGCGGGGTCCCGCGAGCGACATCTATGCTTTGGGCGTCGTGTTTTACGAGATGCTCACGGGCCGACTCCCCCACGCGGGGACCACCGTCGCCGAGCTACGGATCCAGCGTCTGCTGCGTCCACCCGTCCCGGTGAACTGGCTCCGCCCGGCCGTGTCTCGCGCATTGGCGGAGGTGGTGGCGCGGGCGCTTCATCCCGACCCAGCGGAACGCTGGCCGTCGGCGCTGGCCTTCGCGCAGGCGGCGGCACAGGCCGTCACGAGCGGCCCGTGAACGTGGTCAGCAGCACACAGACCGTCATGCCTCATCATCTTCGGATTGCCAGGCCGGTTAGCGACATCGAACGTACCAAGGACAGGTTCTCCGCTCGCATCCGCATGTAGCCCGCGGGAATACTTCCGTGGCGACCGGAGTCCTGTTCCCGTGGACCGACGGACGAGAGCGGTCACGCGGTGATCGAGTGGCACCTCACAGCATTGTCTAGATGGAGGGTATCGGGGTGCGGGTACTGACACGCATTGCGCACGCTGCGGTTCCGGCGGCAGGCCTCCTGGCCCTGCTCGTGCTACAGTTACATCACACACGCTTGGCCGGCGCGACCTCGGTGCGCGCCCGCGCCCTCGTGTTCTCGCAGCAGGCCCGGCGCCTCCTGGTCCTTCAGTATCAGTCGTATCCGACGGAGTTCCTGGGCTGCATGATCGGCGCGGTTCGCGGCAATGCGGTGATCGTCCAACGCATTGCTCCAGCTGACGTAGATGCTCCCCAGTCGACTCCGACGTCGGTCCTGCCACGGCAGACATGTGAGGACGCCGGCTGGGCGAACACCGTGGGGATGATCCACAGTCATCCCGGCGGTCAGCGCTGCTTCTATTACTTCCCTGGCACCCAGGTAGCGACGTCAGATGGGCGCTCTTTCGCGCTGCAGCCCTATCCGGTCGACGCAATCATGTGCGGTGACCGGATCGTGTGGATCGGTCGCGACCTAGTCGAACGGCAGCAGCCCCTCGGGGCCGGCGGCGGTGCGGCGCCATGACCCTCGTCAGCGGGCCCGAGCAGTGGTATCTGCTGCAGCTTCGAGTCTTAGGTGCGTGGTGGTGCCTCGGCTCCAGCGCGCTCAAGCCCTCTTTGCTGCTGCGGTACTCGCTAGTACGGGCGGCGCGTATCAAGCCGGTCGAAGTCTTGACGGCGGACTAGCGGTCGGGGGGCAAGGGTAATTGACGTGGTTGTCACACCGGTCGTAGGTTGACCCGATCGAACGCTCCAGAGGTGTGACATGAGCCACGCGATCGTCAACCGGCGGGACTTCCTCAAGACCGGCGCCGCCGCCGGAGCCACCCTGGTGATCGGGCTGTATCTGCCGGCGTTCGATCCCCGCGGCTCGCACGCGCCGGTAGCGCGCGAGCCGTTCAAGCCCAACGCGTGGATCGAAATCCGGCCCGACGGCGCGGTCACCATCTGGACCGGCCGCTCCGAGATGGGTCAGGGCGTGCGCACCGCGATGCCGATGATCGTGGCCGAGGAGCTGGAGGCCGACTGGACGCGGGTGCGCGTGGCGCAGGCGGACGCCGACCCGGCGTACGGCGACCAGTTCACCGTCGGCAGCCGGAGCGTGCGCTCCGGCTTCGAGCCGCTGCGGAAAGCGGGCGCCGCCGCCCGCGAGATGCTGATCGGCGCGGCGGCGCTCACCTGGAACGTGCCGCGCGACGCGTGCCGGGCCCGGAACGGCACGGTGGAGCACGTGCCGACCGGCCGCCGGCTCGGCTACGGCGACCTGACGGCGCGCGCGGCCACGCTCCCCGTGCCGGCGGACCCGCCCCTCAAGCCGACCTCCGAGTTCCGCATTCTGGGAAAGCGGATGCCGCGGCTGGACACCCCTGACAAGGTCAGCGGCGCGGCGGTGTTCGGGCTCGACGTGCGGGTCCCGGGCATGGTGTACGCCGCCGTGGCGCGCTGCCCCGTGTTCGGCGGGCGCGTGCAGTCGTTCGACCCCGCCGCTGCCCTCGCCGTGCCGGGGGTGCAACGCGTGGTCCAGATCTCGAGCGGCGTCGCGGTGGTGGCCGACCGCACCTGGGCCGCGTTCCAAGGAAAGAAAGCCCTGAAGATCGAATGGGACGAGGGTGCGACGGCGCGCTGGAGCAGCGACGGGATCTGGAGCGCGTTCACCGCTGCGGCCGCCCGCTCTGGGGAAGTGGTGCGCGCCATGGGCGACGTGGACGCGAATCTCAAGGCCGCCGCGCGAGCGGTCGAGGCGGTGTACGAAGCGCCTTATCTCGCCCATGCCTGCATGGAGCCGATGAACTGCACCGCCCACGTGCCGAGTCGGGGCGGCCGGTGCGAGATCTGGGCGCCCACGCAATCCCCGCAGGGCGTGCAAGCAGCGGCGGCGCGGGTGACGGGCCTCCCGGTCGAGGCGATCACGGTGCACGTGACCTACCTGGGCGGCGGCTTCGGGCGGCGCGGCGGACCAGTGGACTACGCGACCGAGGCGGTGGAGCTGGCGCAGAAGATCGCCGGGCCCGTCCAGGTCGTGTGGACGCGGGAGGACGACATCCAGAACGCCCTGTACCGTCCCGCCACCTACAACGTGCTGCGCGGCGGGCTCGACGCGCGCGGCGCGCCGTTGGCGTGGAGCCACCGGCTGGTGGGGCCCGCGGGCGGGTCGTTCATGATCACGCGCGGCGCGGACGAGCTGATCTATCCCGTACCTCATTTCCGCCTCGAGCGGGTGATCGAGGACCCCGGCGTTCCGGTCGCGCCCTGGCGCGGCGTGGGGCCGTCGCAGAACGGCTGGGTGGTCGAAAGCTTCGTGGACGAGCTGGCGCACGCGGCGGGAAAGGATCCGTACGCGTACCGGCGCGAGCTGGTCGCGGGCAAGCCGCGGCTGCTGGGCGTGCTCGATCTGGCAGCGCAGCGCGCGGGCTGGGGATCTGTGCCGGCCGCCGGCCGATCACGGGGGATCGCGCTGTGGCAGTTCGGCGAGACGTTCCTGGCCCAGGTGGCCGAGGTGTCCGTCGGGTCTGACGGCGGGGTGCGGGTGCACCGCGTGGTGTGCGCAGCCGACTGCGGCATCCTCGTCAACCCGGACACGGTCGAGGCGCAGCTGCAGGGAGCGATCGTGTTCGGCCTGACCGCGGCGCTGTACGGGGAGATCACCATCGAGCGCGGGCGGGTGGCGCAGAGCAACTTCAGCGACTACCGGATGCTCGCGCTCGCGGAGATGCCGGAGATCGAGGTGCACTTGGTGCCGAGCGAGGCGCCGCCCAGTGGAGTGGGCGAGGCGGGGCTGCCGCCCATCGCGCCGGCGGTGTGCAACGCCGTCTTCGCCGGCACGGGGAAACGCATTCGCCGGTTACCGATCGGGCGGGTGGGGTAGTTGTCCGGGATCCCCGGGCTTGCCACCTCGGACACGCGCAGCCGCTTCGCCCCGGCGGTGCACCTGGAGCTTCTCCAGGATGTTGTGGACGTGGTTCTTGACGGTGGCCACCTCGATCCGCAGCCGCTTCGCGATCTCCTTGTTCGAGAGCCCCTCGTCGATGAGCCCCATGATCTCGCGCTCGCGGCTCGTGAGATGCGCCTGGACTCGATCGGAGCGGCCATCGGTCGCTAGGGCGGCGATCCGGCGAAGTAGGGCGCCCGCTACGCGGGGCGAGCACACTGCCTCTCCCCGCACCGCGCACTCGATGACCGCGACCAGATCCTCAAGCGAGGCTTCGCGCGGCACGTAGGCGATCGCCCCGGCCTCTGCAGATGCCAGCACGTCGCCATGGTCCTCCCCCTCCCTGACGCTCAGGCTCACGACCTTGGCCCCCGGGGCGGCCACGGCGACCCGCCGGATGGCCGCCGGGCTATCGGGCATGGCCATGTCGATCAGGATGAGATCGGGAGCGAGCTGGGAGAGCGGAGCGAGTGAGCCGTCGCTGGTCGCGGCGGTCGCCACAACGCTGATGTTGGGTTGCCGTTCCAAGATCCGAGCCAGGCCCTCGCGGTAGAGCCTGATGTCGGCTACGATGGCCACCCTGATCACTGTGCCTTGACCCACCCACCCGCTAGGCTCACCGCGCGCCCTATGGAGGTTCTTCAACGCGAGACCCAAAGATGAGTGATGTAGGTTACCACGTCTAGGGTTGCGATGTCGCCACAAGCCGAGCGACACGATCTAGATCATCCCTCTGTATCCACGCTTGGACCAGCGGGCCCCGCCTGTCTAGGCCGCCTCCTGGGCCGGAATTGATGCAGACGGTTCATTTCGTCGCCGCGCCGTCGCGACGACATTGACCGTCGACCAAACAAGGTAGCCCGTGCCTCGCCGGACCCGGATTCTGCTGGTGGAGATGCCGCGGATGCTGTGCGACATCCTCGCAGATGTACTCTCGGCCGAGCCCGACATGGAAGTAGTCGGCGTGCTGTCGAGTCGGGGCAAGTTGCGGGCCACTGTTGCGGAGACCCGGGCGGACGTCGTCGTCCTCGCGCTCGGGGATTCTCGCCTTCCGGCAGACTGCGGGCGACTGCTGCGCGCACATCCGCGGATACGCGTCCTCGGGGTGA
>WNEX01003622.1_pt1 | contig 10216 bp, 2 predicted proteins | sample 5399841 | NCBI WGS metagenome assembly WNEX01 (sample SAMN13153337, study PRJNA577476) | soil metagenome | isolation source: 40 cm grassland meadow soil 2 days after 1st rain plot 5 | place: USA:California | collected 2015-09-18 | reverse complement strand
CCTCACCGTGACCAGGTTAGAGCAGTTCCCAGTGCCCGCTACGCACACCCTATAATTATAGGTTCCCTTGCCAGTGCGGTTGATGTGATCAGTATAGGCACCACCGTCGTTCGGCACCGTGGCTATCAACACGCCGTTGCGATAGATGTCGATGTTACCCGAGGTCGGCCCACTCCAGAAGAGGTCCACCGTTTGCAGGCCGTGCACTTTGTAACCATGCGCGTGCAGCGTGATCTGCACGGGCGTGGGTGTAGGTGTCGGAGTCGGAGTTGCCGTTGCTGTTGCCGTGGCCGTGGCAGTCGCAGTCGGCGTTGGAGTAAACGTAGCAGTCGCAGTTGGAGTTGGAGTAGGCGTGCCGCTGGGGCATGGACCGGTCGATTCCACAGTGGTCGTGGCACCTCCGCCGGGGCCACCGCCGGCCACAAACCCGCGTGTGTTGAACACGCTAGTGGCCGAGCCGCCCTCATGGCTTGCGCTGTACTGCGGCCCTGCCCGCCACACATTGGTGCCCGGATTGTAGATCCACACCTGTTGGTTGATTGGCAGACCCAGGCAGCCGACAATCCACAGTTCATTGTCCTGCACGAACCCGCCTCCCGCCTGGCAGGTGCCGCCCGAGGTGGGCAGCGGCGCAATGGTGCGCCAGGTGTTCGAAGTCGGGTTGTATGCGAATTGTGCGCCTGGCGCGGTCCCGCCGCCTACCACGTAGATTTCACCATTGAGCAGCACACCGGGCATATTGCCTTGGCTCCCCGGCATCGGGGCGCCGTTGGTATAGCTGTTAGACACAGGGTCGTAGATATAAACCTCAGTGTGGCCTGTGCCGACGGGGTTGTAACCGCCGATCGCGTACACCAGGCCATTGAACGCTGCCGTTGCCACGCCGGAGCGCGCCGCGGGCAGCACCATACCCTGACTCCAGGTATCGGTCGTGGTGTCGTAAATCTGCATGTTGTTGAGTGGCCCGGTGAACTGGATGCTGTTGAATCCGCCCGGCACATAGATCCTGTTGCCCACTGCTGCTGCTCTACTCTGGGAGTGCGGCGTGGGGATAGGAGCCATGTTCGCCCAAGTCGTACCGTTGAACCGCTCGGTTTGAGGGACGTATGCGCCGTTAAAGCCTGTGACCACGTAGAAGGCGCCGTTGGCTGTTGCCCCTGATGCGAAGGCCCTGGCATTCAGCATGGACGGCTCAATCCGCCATCCTGCTGTGCACGTGGGCGTCGGCGTGGGCGACGGCGTCCCAGTTGGCGTAGGCGTCGGAGTTCCCTGGCAATTGAGCAGCCACCTGCCCGCGTTCACTATCACTCGTCCAAATAGCCCTGAGAAATTCTCAGGGTTAGCGCCAAGGTAGGCATTTATCCCTACGCCGGTATGACCGTTGTTGGTCTTGTACGCACACAATTGCTGATTGTCCTGATACAGCGCGACCGACACCGCGCCAGGGCTCAAGGTGAGAGTATGGCGGAAGAAGGCGCACAGCGACCCAGCGGAGATGCCCTGCATCAGCGGGTGGGTCGTATCATAGGTGCCCAGGCAACTGGTGGTGAAGTTGGTCGGGCCGATGTTGAAGGGTGTGTACCCACCGGTCATCCAGCGCCCGTCCAAGCCGAACGGCGGGCCAAACCAGTCGAAGTTGAGGCCCACGACGACGCCGCCCGTATCGGCGTAGTCGGCCAGCACGTTACCCATCCCCACGGCATCAGCATACGTGTTGTTGGAAAAGGCCACGACGATGTTGTACGGTGTTAACTGCCCCAGCGTAGGCGTGCCGGAGAAGGCGTCGAACAGGTCCACCGCTATCACGCCCGGTTCGGCCAGTATCTGGTTCTGTAGCGTGGTCGGTGGCCCGCCTATGTCAGAATAGGCAATCAGCACCCGGAACTGACATCCCGTCGGCGATCCTGTAGGCGTAGGAGTAGGGGTGGGCGTTGCGCACGGCGTTAGGGTGTAGCTTTGTCCACCGCTCGCCGGGTCGCCCGAGCCGTTGCAGAAGTATTGAGTAAAGTTGGGAGAGTCTTTCTGCACTCCGGCCGTGGCGCTGGTGTTGCCGTTCGCCACCGTGCCATAGATCACATCGAAACGGGTCTGCCCCTCATACAACCTCAGCTCGTGGTTGGCCTGCAGGGTGGTGTCAGCGAAATAGACGCCGCGCCATTCGATGTTGAAGATACGGTTGGGCGTACTCCCCGTTATCGAGGTGAAGACGCCGCACAGTCCGTTGGGATAAGCCGCGCAGCCAGCCCAGCCTAGATTGTCGGTGCGCTGGTCGTCCCAGTAGGGGAAGATCGCGTAGTTGTGGCTGGCCCACGGCAGGCAGACGTTGGTAAACGCCGTATCGGTGGTTGTAAACTGCGCATTGCCGTTGGACGACACATTGATGCTGTTGAAGGTCTGATCGTACAACGTGTAACTGAAGGGGAGCGCAATGGTGGTTACTTGATCGTCCCCGTGATTGCCGCTGTCCGTCGTCCCTGGCTCAATACTGCCGCCGATTTGATCTATAACATATTGGCAAGGGCCGGTTGGCGCAGCGCCGCTGAGAACTACTCCGCTGGCACCGTCCGGCAAAGTCACTGGGCCCGTGGCGCGCGGCGGATCCTCCTTGTTCTCGGCGACGTTTGGCGGGATGGAGGGTTTTGCCACGCTTCGCTTCGCAGTCCCGCGACCGCGGGATTGCGCCAGCGCGAATGGGATGGCGCAGACGGTTACAAGCAGAAGCAGATAAAACGCGCTTCGGAGAAGATGCGCTTTGATGGTAGGGTTAATTTGTTTTTTCATGGAAGTGGGGTGGTTTGTTCCAACGCTGATTTGCCGAGGTGCAAAATCATATTTTTGGAGTGGGACACGTTTTTAGTCAGGGCCGCCAAAACATGTCAACACTTTTCTCAAAATTTTTTGTAACATTTTTGTGACGGCCGATGACCGCCACGCTGCAACCGAATCCTCCTCCTTCTCGTCGTCGTCCTCGTAATCGAAAATATGCTGGATCGAGGACGAGGAGGAGAACGAGGACGATGCAAAGAACTGGTATGCGGCCGAGGCACGTGGCGCAGGTTTCCAATCGGCAGGGCGCGCGAAATCCCGACGCGTCGGGACGCAGCTGCACTCGCGTCTTCAGCTAGAGCGGTTTCCTATCCGCCCCTCTTGAGACGGCGGACTAGCCGCCTTCGCCAAGACGAGGGCGTGCAAGGGAGACCGCTACTCCTTGCGGCGGCAGAGTCTCACGACCCGGCTACAACCGGTTGCTGATCACTACTCGCCGCTGACTGATGACTGCCACCGCTAACCGCCGCCAAACCTTACCGTGACCTGGTTAGAGCAGTTCTGAGTGCCTGCATCGCAGACCCTATAGGTGCCCCGATGTGATCGGTGTAGAAACCGGGGATGTTCGGCACAGTGGCAATCAACACGCCGTTACGATAAATGTCGATGTTGTTTGATGTAGCCCCATTCCAAGAGAGGTCCACCGTCTGCTGCCCCTGCACCTTGTAGCCGCGCGCACTGAGCGTGATCTGCCCCGGTGTCGGAGTAGGCGTGGGTGTTGGTGTCGCTGTCGGTGTTGGTGTGGGGGTAGGCGTTGGCGTCGGCGTAGGAGTGGGGGTAGGCGTCGGCGTTCCTGTAGGGGATACGCGGACGTAATAAACGTCTTCCTCGTGTTGGCCCCTGTTCGGGTTGAAGTTGAACGTGGCTGAATAGGCTACATTGCCGCCCGTAGCGTCTGAGACAATAGTGATGTAGTCGCCGATCTTGCTCTGGTTCGGATAGCCTTCGAAAGGATTGAACGGATTGCTCACGGCGACATTAGGCGCCCAAGTCACGCCGCCGTCGGTGCTGTAAGAATAGAATAACTGCGAATCCGTGTTATTAGCCGCGTTGCGCGTATCATACCAGACCGCATCAAGGCGGCCATTGGGCGCCACGGAAACTGTGCCAAACCAGTGCCACTTGCTGGGATTGACCGGATCGTCATTGATCCGCTGCGGTGCGCTGAAGCTTACCCCGCCATTGGTACTGCGTGCAAACATTACGTCAGTTCCATTGCCTCCGGGGGGCCGCACGCTGGCCAGCATGTAAATGTTGTTGTTCGTAGGACCGCCCGAGCGATCAATCGCCAGGAACAGTTGTCCGCAAAGCCCGCCAGGATTGACTGTGCCGCCGAAAACGATGCTACCGCCCATGTTGACTGGGGTAACCTGATCAAAAGTCGGCGTCTGGTTCCCGATCTGCGCATTGCTCGAGCGCTCGCAATAAAACGTCGTGCCACTGAACCAGCCACCGACAAAAAGGTTGCCGTTGGTGGCCACATCGAGCGTTCCATATACAGGCCCGTTCGGGATATTGATCGGCGTCTGCCAGGTCACCCCGCCGTTGGTGGAACGTTGGAATTCCACGCCGCCGCCGCTACAGTTAATACCGTCGTCTGCCTGGTATTGGAAGCCGTGTCCCGGGCCGTTGGTCTTATCGATGGTGAACCATTCCTTGTCGCCGCCGCCACCGCCTCTTTCGCCCGAGAGCAACGTCCAGGTTTGGCCACCGTTTAGTGAACGCCACAAATCGTCGCAGAAAAAGGACTGGGCTTGGTCCGACTGGAGACTCAGGTAGAAAAACTGCCCGATCTCATCGGAGTTTGTCACCGGGTCGCTGCGGAAAACGCCGTTTTCCAGAACACCGGGGAATGTCCAGTGTATGCCGCCATCGCTGGTATAACCCCAGCCGCCCTGCCGGAAGTTGGAGTTAACGTCATTAAATTGCCTCCACGCGATTGTCATCTTGTTCCCGTTGGTCGGATCAACGGAAATCACGCACTCGTTCGCCGCATCGCCGATGATGTTCTGGCCATTCTGATCGACGTTGACCTGGAAACTCACGAACGGGCCGAATTGCGAGATCATTCGCGGCGAAGTCTCTATCTTCCGTGGTGGCGCAGGCGGATTATCGTAAAATTCCAGCGGCTCGTTCCGTGGCGCCTCGCCCGTGGGCGCCAGTGTTTGGCCAGAGGCACTGGCCAGTGCTACCAGCAAGGCCAGACAAATGAAAAAGCCCATGCCTGAGACGCCAAAGGACATCAGGCCGAATAAAGCGCGGTTATTTCTAGTTTGTTTGATCATAGGATATTGTTGGTGAAAGTCGGAGTGGAGCGGTCCGGTGGAGGGCACTTTTTAGTCAGGTGCGAAGGAGCATGTCAATATTTTTTTGATTTTTTTTCTAATTTTTGACCGCGGATTTGAAACTCGCTCATCACCCGATTGACTCATGTGCGCCCGCCCATTTGAAACTCGTTCGCTTCCCAGCTCGCTCGCCGCTACCATCGCGGCTTTACCTTCTATGTCGTTTTTCCCAAAAGCTCCATTCGACCTCTCGGTTTGCCCATCTATGTCGCGCGCCACCCGTCGGCTCCGTTCGCTCGCCGCTTCCTGTCGCGGCTTTACCTTCTGTCTCGCTGATCCCATCAGCTCGGCTCGCGGATTAAACGGATGGATTTCGCCGGGTTGCCTGCTTTCGCTGATCCACCCTCGCAGCCGCTTCGGCGGAAGTAGGCAGCTCCGGAGGGCCCGGGGCAGCGTTGAAGCCCGTTCTGCCAGGGGCAGTTTCGTCCTCGACCTCGTCCTCGATCTCGATCTCGATCTTCCCGTCCGATTTCTTTCGAGGACGAGAACGCCTGACTCGTCGGTTTAAGCCGAAGACTTCGCCAAACACATACAAGCGACAACACCTATTGGGCTTCGCTCAGGGCAAGTTCTACGCTAATTTCCAACGCCTAGAAAAAACGCGGCGCCGCTTGCACGGCGCCGCGCGGATTGAACCTGCTTGCTTCTCGTCAACGGCTTACCCGCCACCGCCAAACCTCACCGTGACCTGGTTAGAGCAGTTTTGAGTGCCTGCTTCGCACACCTTATACGTATAGGTTCCCCTGCCGGTGCGGTTGATGTTATCGGTATAGAAACCACCGTCGTTCGCCACGGTGGCAATCAACACGCCGTCGCGATAGATGTCGATGAAACCCGAGGTCGGCCCACTCCAGAAGAGGTCCACCTTTTGCAGACCGTGTATTTTGTAACCACGCGCGTGCAACGTGATCTGCACCGGTGTCGGTGTAGGCGTTGGGGTTGGTGTTGCCGTTGGGGTGGGTGTAGGCGTAGGAGTCGGCGTCGGAGTAGGCGTGGGCGTTGGTGTGGGTGACGCGCACGGACTAACCGGGCAATGGAAGATTTCCATGTCCGCCGCCGGCGTGGCGGGCTCGTAGCCGCCTGCCAGCCAAATGTTGTTAGTGCTATCGGTATCGGTCGGGAAGTTGCGCCGAGCGTTCACGAATGGCTGACCGAGTGACCAGGTATTTGCCACCGGATCATAGATGTCCACCTCGTTGGAGGGGTTGGGCGCGACTCTGCCGCCACCCATCACATACATCTTGTTGCAGAAGGTAAGCCCACGTGTCTCTCCTGTAGCCCTCGGTATCGGCGCGATTGAACCGATAGTGTTAGTCGCAGGGTTGAAGCTGAACGAGTTAGTGGTGTCGATCACCAGGCCACCCTGGAAATCCGACGCACCGCCGACGTAGATAATGCCATTTATCGCCGCTGTCGGTGCATACATGATGCCTTCAGGCGTGGTCACCGGTGCCAGCGTCCACTTGGAGCCTACTCCAGCAGTGGGATCAAAACTCCATATCTGATTGGTGGAGGCTACGTTGATGTTGAACCCGCCCAGTATGTACAGCTTGTTGTTGGCGACTGCAAAGCCACCAGGGAGAATTGTTCCCATAGCACCCGGCCAATCGTCTCCCGTCAAGGTTGTCGCGGTGTCGGTGGCTGGGTTGTAGGAGAACACGCGCGCTGTGGCTGTGGTCTGTCCAGCAGCAGAACCGCCCACACAATAGATCTGAGGAGTGCCTGAGACGGTGAGCACGCCACAGGCCATGTTATTCATCGTGTTGTCCGGCAAGGTCACACCCATCTGCGTCCAGCTATTGGTGCCCGGCGAGTAGCGCAGCACGTGCTGGAAGTCAGACCCTGCCAGGTCTGAGGTGCGGCCCCCCATACTGTAGAAGTTGCCATCAGCCGGGAAGAAAACCCCCACCGATCTGACCAACACTGTAGGCATGCTCGGACCCGCCGACCAACTGCAGCTACTGGGTGTTGCCGTCGGTGTAGGCGTTGGCGACGGCCCGGGCCCCTGGACAGCGGCGAGGATATCGACCCGCCCCCAGCCATAGACGTTGTTTGGCGGGCCCGCAGTGCCGCATAGGGTCGAGGCGATGTGAACAGCCGTGTTATTGATGGCGTCACGACTTGCCGTAATCTGATGCCGCAACGCCGGAAGGGCAGACCATAGCAGCGCCATGGCGCCAGAGATGTGGGGAGTGGCCATGGACGTTCCGCTGGCAATCGCATAGTTAGCGTCGCCGCTGTTGCTGGCCGAGCGCGTGCTCGTGCCCGGAGCAGTGATATCAGGCTTTGTACGGCCGCTTCCATCGATAGTAGCCGGTCCGCGGCTGCTAAAGGAAGCGATGGTATCGGTGCCAGTGTTCAATGCCCCTACCGTGTACGATGCCTCATAGAACGAGGGCGGATCTGTCACCGTGGAACAAGCCGAGCCGGAGTTACCTGCCGCGACCACCATCATGATGCCGGCGGCTGCCTGAGCTTCCACAGCAGCTTGCAATGTGTCAACCGCACAACCTTCCGAAGTCGGACAACCCCAGGAATTGATGGTAATGTCAGGCGCTTTAGTCGGGTCGGGGTCGCCACCGCCGATCCGGGTAGGCGCAAGGAACCACTGCATGCACTCGATGTATCTGGCGGGAGTACCGTTGCCCACATCCATGTTGCGGCAACCAATCCACTTTGCGCCGGGGGCCATCCCAATCTGGTTACCCATGCCGTCGTCGCCGATGGCTGTGCCGGTGGTGTGAGAGCCGTGAAAGAAATCATCACAAGGGAATGTCGAATCGTTCCCGCAAGGGTTGCTGACGCTATTATGAATGGAATCGTGCCAGTTGTAATCGTGGTCGGCGACGCTTCCGTCCCAGCCGCGGTAATGCGGCTTGAGCGCGTTATGGGTCCAGCGCACGCCAGTGTCTGCGCTGGCAACGACAATCTGCTGCCCGGTGAAACCCAGCGCCCAGACATCCGGCGCGTGCGTGTAACTGATCCCCGGTTCGATCGTCAGCGGAGCCGCAGGTTGGATAGGCCCTTCAACCGGTTCAGGAAGATCATTGTGAATGACCGGGTTGCCTTCTACCCGCGCCACATCCGGCCGGCTGGCCAATGCCTCGGCGATCTCCCGGCTGCCCTTCACTAAAATTCCGTTAACAATGTAGAAGGATTCATACTCAACGCCGCGTTCGCGCAGCCATTGCAGGATTGGCCCCTGCGTCGTCTGGCTCCTATTTAACAGAGTGTTATACACGTAACGCCCCTTTTCAGCCTTGGTCTGCAAATTGGCCGCGCCGCTCAGGTCTGCCTGGTCAGCCAGCACAACGAAAAATTCCGTCTGCTGCCCGTTGGCCGTGTGTTCCGTCACCCAGGGCGCGATCTTTTGCGCAGCGACCGACTGGTTAGGCGAGCCGCCTTGACCACCGGTGCGAGAAGAAGCGACGGCGCCTATCGCAGCGGCGGCGGCTGCAACGAAAAACAATGAACAAAAAATCCGCCGCAACTGCGACGGAATGAATGTGGGGCGTGGGCGTGAATTGTTGGTCATAGGATTAGGATTGTTTTACGCGGCGCCGCTTGCGCGGCGCCGCGTAGATTGGATTTAGTGCTTGTTACATTACGGTTATCCGCCGCCAAACCTTACCGTGACCTGGTTAGAGCAGTTCCCAGTACCCGCTTCGCATACCCTATACGTATAGGTGCCCCTACCGGTGCGGTTGATGTGATCGGTGTAGGTACCACCGTCGTTCGGCACGGTGGTAATCAACACGCCGTTGCGATAGATGTCGACGTTAGCCGAGGTGACCCCGTTCCAGAAGAGGTCCACCGTTTGCAGGCCATGTATTTTGTAACCACGCGCGTGCAGCGTAATCTGCCCGGGCGTAGGTGTTGGAGTAGGCGTTGCAGTCGGCGTAGCGGTTGGTGTGGCTGTGGCCGTCGCAGTGGGTGTAGCCGTAGCTGTTGCGGTAGGTGTAGCCGTAGCTGTAGCAGTAGCTGTTGGCGTTGCCGTAGGCGGTGGAGTTGGTGTTCCGCAGGTCTGCAGGATGTAGCTTTGCCCGCCAGTAGCCGCACCACCTGAGCCGTTGCAGAAGTACTGATCAAAGGCGCTGCTGTCTTTCTGCACGCCCGCGGTGGCCGATAGGTTGCTGTTGGTCAGAGTGCCGTAGATCACGTCGAAGCGAGTCTGCCCCTCGTACAACCGCACTTCGAACTCGGCAGTGCCGGTCCCTGGGAAGTACTGGTCGCGGTACTCGATGTTGAAGATGCGGTTTGGCGGATTGCCACTGATCGAGGTGAAGATCCCAAAGCCACTGAGTAGCGTGTACAGGTCGTCCCAGTACGGGAAGATGGTGTAGAGGTGGCTTGCGCTAGGCAGGCAGCTGTTGGTGAAGACCGAGAGATTGCTGCCGAATTGCAGTGTGCCGTTGGAGTCCACATTCGCAGTAGTGTAGGTCTGGTCGTACAGCGTGTAAGGGAACGGCAGCGCGATGGTGGTCGTGCAGTCGTCGCAATGATTGCCGGTGTCTACCGTACCCGGTACGATACTGCCCCCTATTTGTGCTATGTCGTAATGGTTCTGAGGAGGGCAACCCTCTACCGTGTAAGTCCCCGTGAAGGCCGCGTTAGGATTGCATCCTTCAGCAGTGATCGCCCCGGCCCCAATGCTCGCCGTCACGCTGCCTCCGAAGTTGAAGTGCACGGTGAACGTAGCTGTGCTTCCATTGACCGACACAGCGGTGACACTGCCGCCAACATTGCCGGTCAGGGTCAGATCACTTGTCTGGACTGACCCTGGATCAATCGCCTGGTTGAAGTTCACGTCATATTGATAGTCGCCTGGCGCCGGCGGTGAGAACGTACCGCCAACAGGCGGGACAGTCGTAGTAACCTGTAGCGGCGTTACCGCGTAACAGAACGTGCACGTGAACTCAAAGTTCGGCATCCCGTCCGAAGCGCGATTAAATGCGCCAGCCGGAATATCCATGGTCTGCGAGCCCTCCGCTGTCACCGGCGAGCTAGAGTAGTGGAAGGTGATCTGCGTGTCGCCATTGGCGAAG
>WNEX01001734.1_pt1 | contig 10225 bp, 9 predicted proteins | sample 5399841 | NCBI WGS metagenome assembly WNEX01 (sample SAMN13153337, study PRJNA577476) | soil metagenome | isolation source: 40 cm grassland meadow soil 2 days after 1st rain plot 5 | place: USA:California | collected 2015-09-18 | reverse complement strand
CCGCCGACCAGGCCAAGGCGCTCGGCATCAGTCGGGTGTCGCTGGTCGAATTCGGGGTCGCCGCGGGCGCCGGCCTGATGAACATGGCGGAGATCGCCAGGCGCGTGACGCGCGTGACGGGCGTGCAGTTCCGGCTGTACGGCTTCGATACCGGTGCGGGGCTGCCACCGCCCACCGACTACCGGGACCATCCCGATCTGTATCAGCAGGGCGAGTGTGGAATGGATGTCGAGGCGCTCCGCAACGCGCTTCCCCCGAACGCCCAGCTCGTGCTCGGCGACCTGGCCCACACGGTCCGTCCGTTCATCGACGCGTTGTCCCCCAGGGAGCCGATCGGCTACGTGTCGGTCGACGTCGACTACTATTCCTCGACCGTGTCGGCCCTGCGCATGCTCACGGCGAGTCCCGAGAAATACCTGCCCGTCACGGTGATGTTCTTCGATGACGTCAACAACGAACGACATACCAGCGCGTGCGGCGAGCTACTCGCGATCGACGAGTTCAATCGGGCGCACCGCCTGCGCCAGATCGAGCAGCACCAGTTCCTCGAGAACTCGCGCGTGTTCCGCCGGGCCGATTGGATCAAGCACATCTACTACCTGCACGTGCTCGATCACCCGCATCGCTCGACGCGCAGCCGCGAAGCCCTCCCCAAGGTGTGGATCGAGAACCCGTACCTGAAACCACCAGCCATCCCGCCGCTCCAGGTCCCCAGAGACCGGCCCAGCTCGCCGCCCCCTCCCCGCCCCCCGAGCTAACCTACCGTCGCCATTAGGTGTTGCAGGGACGCTACAAGATCGCCGGCCGAGCACGGGCCGGCCCGGGCTTGTGCTGCGGCCACGCCATGCGCACTCTGGTACCGGGTATGCGACGGGGACCACCATGACCACTGACGGCCCCTTTACGGGCTCGACCGCGGGGGACTCTTCCGGGGCGGGGGGAGCGCGCTTCCCCCGCCAACCCCTGCCCACCGACCAGTCCGTGCTGTGGCGACCGGCCGTGCAGGAGCTGGCCCGGCCAGACGACGACCCCAGTCTCATCTTTATCGCACAGCGCGCTCTCGCCGCGGTGGAAGACCACCTGGTCTCGGCGCCGCACGAGGCGCTGCTCGGCTTTCTGGTCGGACGGGTGTTCGAGACGCCCGAGACGGGGATGCCGTACGTGATCGTGCACGGCGCGGTGCGGGTGCCGCAGATGATCGTGGACGGCGCCAGCGAGCGGGTGGTGGCCCAGGCGCTCGCGGCGGCGCAGCGCATGCTGCCCCCCGAAGACGGCGTGGTGGTGGGCTGGTATCGGAGCGATCCGACCGGGGTGCTCAAGATCTCCCCCGACGATCACCTGGCGCACGTGCGCCATTTCCCGGGCCCGTGGCAGGTGGTGCTGCTCATGACGATCCGGGCGAGCGGTGCGCGGGGCGGTTGCTTCCGGCCGGCGAGCGAACCCGGCTCCCCCGCGCCGTACCTGCCGTTCTACGAGCTGCTCGACGCCGAGAACTTCCGCGACGGCTGGAAGCAGCCACGCGTCACGTGGAGCAACTATTGGTCGCCCGACCCGGCCGTGTGGCGGGTGCGGTCCGAGCCGGCGCGGGCGCCGCGGGTGACGCCGTCGGGGCGGCCGTCCGGCGCGAGCCGGTTCATCCCGATCGTCGAGCCCGACGACGACGACCCCGCGTGGCGTGTGCCGCGCCGGCAAGGGAGCGGCGCGTGGCGCTGGTGGCTGCTCGCATTCGCCGCCGTGACGGGCGCCGTGGCGTTGGGGGTGCGGCTGGGGCTGGCACCGTCGCAGCCGAGTGAGTCGCCGGTGCCAGCGCCGGCGGCGCGCGTGTCGCCTGAGGCGACCATCGCCGACTCCGTGCGCCAGACGATCGCCGGGTACCGCGAGCAGGCGAGCCTGTTCGCCGCCCGGCGCACGGCATGCGCCGACCTGGCGCGTGGGCTCACGGCCGTGGACGAGGCATGGCTGCGCTACACGCTCGCGGCGCCGTCGGGAGCGGCGGGAGACAGCCTGGCCGGGGACGTGGACCAGGTGGAGGCCGACTTCGAGCGCTCGGGCTGTCCGCGGCCGTGAAGCTCGTCCTGCTCGCGGCCCTGGGGTTGGTGTACCAGCAGGGCACGCAGCCGCTGCGCAAGGCGGAGCTGGTGCGGCTGCTCGCCACCAAGACGCGCTCCCGGGCCGACGTGATGGCGCTGGTGCGCCGCAACTGCGTCACGTTTCGCCCATCGGAGCGCGACCGCGCCGATCTGCGCGCCGCCGGCGCCGACGACGCGCTGCTCGCCGCGATCGATCAGTGCCTGCGCACGCGCACCGCGGCGCGTCCCAACGCCCCCCCTCCCCCTCCCCCTCCCCCTCCCGCGGCCGCCGCGCCCGCCAAGCCGGCCCAGCCCGCACCCGTGGCACGTCCGCTGGTGGCGCCATTGCGGGTGATCGTGAGCCAGCAGATCGCGGCGACTGCCGGTACGGCGGCCGACGTCGCGGTGCAGCTGTACCGCGGCACCGACCCCCAGCCCGGCGTCGAGCTGCTGCTCCGGGGCGCGAGCACCATCCCGGGCGGCGCCACGCAGGATCCCGTCGCGATCACCGACTGGCGCGGCGTCGCGACCTTCCGCGTACTCGCGGGCAATACGCCGGGGGCCTATCGGCTCACGGTGGCGATGCCGAACGGACCGCCGCTCGGGCCCACCACGCGGATCGATTTCATCACCACGGCCGTCCCCGCGCCGCCACCGCCGCCCCGCCCGGTCGTGTCGGACGGACTCACGCGGTTCACGCAAGGCGTGGACCTGCACGGCACCGCCGGCGCCGCGCTCCCGGTGCCGCTGCTGCTCGAGGTGCGCGACACCACGGGCGCGCCGTTCGTGGGCCAGCTGGTCACGGTCATCGCAGCCGGCGGCACCGTCGATCCCGCGGTGGCGACGACCGACCGCGCCGGTAAGGTGCAGGTGCACGTGACGCTGGGTGAGCGCGCCGGCCCGGTGGTCGTGACCGCCAAGGTGGGACCGCTCACACGCACGGCGACGGTGTACGCCGATCCCGGGCTGGCGCGCGACCTGGTGCTCGAGCGGGGCGGCACGCCGCTCGTGGGGCAGCTGACGCTCGCGTCGCGCGACACGGTCGTGCTGCGGGTGACGGCGCGCGACGCCCACGGCAACCGCACCACGCTGGACGACTTCGCGGCCACGGCCAGCGGTCGGGCCGTGGAGCTGCGCTCCGCCGTGATGGCCGAGTCGGCCGCGGTCGTGACGCTCGCGCCCCGTAGGAGCGGGATGGGAGAGCTCGAGCTCTCGGGCTCGGGAGTGCGGATGCGCGTGAGCGTCAACGTGGCGCTCGCGGGTGGGCCGCCGAGCATGTGGGCGATCGGCGCGCGCTCCGCCTGGCTCGGCTCGAACGATCCCTGGCTGGCGCTGCCCAACCTCACGAGCGTGTCGGGCGTGGACTGGAGCGTGTTCGGGCGGCGTACCGTGGTGGCGGGTCTCTCCCTCGCGGTCGGCGCGGCGGCGGGCTCGCTCAGCGCGGAGCGGACCACGGGGAGTGTGTCGCTGATGCTGTTCGAGGGATACGGGAGCGTCGAGCTGTCACTGATGCCGCGGGGCGCGGTGAGCCCAGTGCTGGCGCTGGGCGGCGGCGCCTATCGCCTGAAGAGCTCGGACGGTGGGCAGACGTTCTATCACACGAACGGGTTCTGGTCCGCCGGTGGCGGGGTAGACGTCGCGGTATCGCCCAGCGTGAGGCTGGAGCTGCGGCTGGAGCGGCACTGGATGCGGGACACGAATTTCGGCCACGTGGCGACGCTGTGGCCGCTCGCGGCGGGGGTGCGGGCGGGGCTGTAGGTCACCCCCCGAGTCACTCTCAATGACTGATCGCGAAGAACCACGCCGCGACGACCGGTCCGCGCGGGCCCCGGCTGCCGGGCGCCGGCGCCGGCGACCCAGGCGGCAGGGGACCGTACTCGGGCTGGAACAGGTACGCCACGTGCTTCACCGGGTCCACCGAGATGGTCTTGGCGCCGCGCATCGTGGGCACCGTCGCGACCACGCTGTAGCGGTCGGGCGTATCCTCGTGCGCGACCGTGACGTTGCTGTCGCGTCCCGCGGGAATGTAGATCAGGCGCTGCGCCGGGTCCCACCCCAGAGCATCGACCCCCTCGCCGTTCGCGATCGTGGCCACGATCTTGCCGGAGGCGGGATCGATCACGACGGACGTCTTGCCGCACCCGGAGAAGATGCGGTTCGCGGCGCGGTCGTACGCGATCCCGGTCGGGCCCTCGCACGGCGCGAGCGGCCACGACGCGAGCACGGCGAGCTTCCGGTCGTCGATCACCTGCATGGTGCTCTTGCCTTCGTTGTTGACGAAGATGCGGCCCTTGCCGTCGCTCGCCGCCCCTTCGGGGGCGTCGTCCTCCAGCTCGACCGTGCCCGCGATAGCACCGCTCGCGGGATCGAGCGCCACCACGGTGCCGATGGGACGACTGTGATTGGTGAGGATGATGTGGCCGGAGAAGTCGTCGTACATGATGCCGTCGAGCCCGCCCGTCGCCACGCGGATCTTCTTGATCACGGCGAGGCTCGCCAGGTCGAACATCGTGACGGTCGAGTCGCCGCCGTTGGTGATGAAGCCGTGGTGCGACCTGGGGACGAGCGCGATGCCGTGGGTGCGCGGCGTGTCGGGAATATCGCCCAACACCTTCCCGGTCGCGCCATCGACCACCATCACGTGCGTGCCCCGCGACACGAACACCCGTCCGGTGCCGGGCTCCGCCGTGAGATAGTCCGTGCCGCCGTCGCCGCCGATGTTGAAGCGGGCGACCTTGAACGTCTGAGCCGGGCCGGCTCGGGGCGCGGCCAAGATCGCAGCGAGAACGCACAGCGCATGCCGGGTCATGACTGATCCTCGGTTGAAGAGCTACAGCGACTGCAGGAACGTGATGATCGCCAGCTGCTCGCGGCGTGACAGGCGCCGGTAGCGGGCGGTCACGAGGCTCGCCTCTCCCCTGTGCCGCACGATGGCGTCCAGCAACGTGAGCGATGCCTGGTCGTGCATCAGCCGCGGGCGCAAGCGCACGCCCCACAAGGGCGCGGTGCGGACCTTGTTCTGGGTGCGCGCGATGCTGTCGAGCGACAGCTCCTTCCACTTGACCTGATACACCCGCCGCCCGTAGTGCTCCGGCATCGCCATGACGATGCCGTCGCCGGTGCCGACGTTGTGCAGCAGGAAGTCCCCGAACGGATGAAACGTCTTGTCGCCGAGGGCGGGCGGGATCGTGAACGTGCCGCCGTTGATCGCGCTGCCGGCGGCGGCGGTGGTCAGGGTGCGCACGTGGCAGGTGGCGCAGCCGATTCTGTCGAACAGCGCTGATCCGGCCCGGGCGGCCGCGGTCCGCGCGAGCAGCGTGTCGCGCGCGGGGGCCTTGGTGGCCCGCATGAAGCGCGCGAACCGGTCGATGTCCTCGAGCCCCGTCGAATCCGGTGTGTTGTTGGGCTCCGCGACGGTGTTGCAGAGCGCGGTCACCTCGTCGGGGAACAGTCGGCTGGTGATCCCCATCTCGTTCAGGTAGGCGTCGCCCGAGAACGACAGCAGGCTCGCCTGCTGGTCCTTCCAGCCGAACCGGCCGACGCGGGTGGTGCCCGGGGCCTCGACGATCGGCACGCGCAGCGCCTGGCCGCGGATCTTGCCGCCCGTGGCGCGGCGCTGCTCGCGTGCCAGGGCGATCAGGGTCGAGTCGGCCACGGCTTCGACCAGGCCGTCGCCCAGCAGATTGAGCGACGCGCGCGTGGTGCGGATGGTCTCGCCGTCGGGCACCCGCTCCTGGATCTCCGAATCGGGGAACGCGCCGCTGGGACAGATGGCGCGATCGTTGACCAGCGTGCGGCCGGCGATGACGACCTTGCCGCGCGAAATGGCAATGTCGGCGTTCTTGAAGCGGCCGTCCTTGCCGCGGTGACCGACGCGCAGCTCGGCGATCTGGCTCGCGCCGCCCGAGGTGGGGTTCTGGTGGCACTCGCGGCAGGACTGCGCGTTGTAGAGCGGCCCCAGCCCGTCGTCCACGGTTTCGACTTCGTCGAACGCGTCCTGATCGGCGTGATGAGTGGAATCGTCCACCACGCCGTTGCTCAGGTCGTCGAACCCGGTGGGTGCCTCGGCTTGTTGCGCGACGGCGGCGACGAGTGCCGTCAGAGCGGCGGCCGCGACCGCGGCCCGCAGGGCGTGCTTGATCATGCGCCACAATATCACGCGACGTGCCGTTCTCCACAATCTCGTGCACATCTCACCCACACGCTGCCCACACGCTGTGCAAACACGCGTGAGCCGGCGACGCGTGAGATACGGCACCACGCGGGCGCGCCGGACTCTCCATAGTAGAGACCGGCTACACCGATTGGCTCCGTGATCGAACAGCAGTGGGCTCGGGTCAAGGGCGTCGCGACCGGTGGAGGGTTGCGGCGCGGGGCGTGGTACCGGGTGGTGCAGCTCTCGTCGCGCGAGGCCGTGGTCGCCGTCGAGGCACAGCAGGTGCGGCTGCCGCGCGGCGCGCTCGAGTTCGCGTCGGTGCGACCCCACACCTGGACCCTCGTTCCCACGCCCCCCGTGGCGCGCGGCATGGCCGTGCGGGCGGGCGAACTGTACGCGGTATGCCCCGGCTGCCGCTCACGCGCGCCGCTCGCGGGCAGCCCGCAGAGCCTACGCTGCCCGCGCTGCAAGAACATCTACAAGGTCGGGTGGGAGGAGTGGTTCATCCGGGGGAAGAGGTAAACCCCGTAGGGGCGCTGCATGCTGCGCCCCTACAACGACGCCTGGCGCCCTGTGGCCCTCGCGCACCACGGAACCGACGCGCCGTCCCCCGGTAGCCCCACGTACGAGCCGCAACCTGGAGGGCAGGCATGTCGCAGAGCACTCGTTTCGACGCGGCGAGACGCGGGTCGCGTCCCGTCTTACAGTTTCTGCTGTTGATCGGATTGCTGTGCGGCGCCCGCTCGAGCGCGGCGCAAGTGGACGAGATCGTCGCGGGCGCGAGCGGGAACGTCGTGCTGCGCGGGCCGTGGGTCACGTCGCCGTGGCGCAAGCCGCTGCCCCGGCTGGCGGTGTTCGCGCTGGGGTCGTTCACCTACGAGAGGTTCGTGGATCACTCGGGCTGGAGCTGGAGCGATTTCAACCAGCGGCTCGCGAGCTATCTCGTCACGGAAGCGATGGTGGGCGGCGCGACGTGGCTGCGCGCGCGACTGGCGCGGCGCCACACGCCGCTCCCGACGCTGGCCGCCCGCCCCGGGGACCCGTGCACGGGAGACTATCTGCGCGCGCAAACACCGGCCGTGCCGGCGCTCGCCGATACGACGCGTTGGCGCTGCGAGCCGATGCGACGAAGGTAGTTCTCAATCCGTCCTACGAGGATGACGACCTTTGCCCCCGCCGCTCGCGCGCGGCCCGGCGCTCGGCGCTGCTGCGCCGCAACCCCACGCCCCGCGCCACGCCACGCCGCTCGCGCCCGCTGCGGCGCTCGCGGCCCGTGCGACGCCGGCGGCCACGGCGGTCGGCTCTGAGTTCCTCGGCGGGAGACGGCGCGCGCGTCTCGCCCCACGCGATCGCGAACGCCACGTTGCAGCGCGGGCAGCGTCCCGAGTCATACCGGCGCTCGGGGAGCTGGGCGCGATGGCGGCACCCGGGGCACACCATGTACGACTCGCGCGCATTCGCGGGGTGCACCACGGTCCAGTCGGAGGGCGGAGTGTCGCGCAACTCCACGAGCGAGCGGGCGATGGTCACCGTGCGCCCCCGCACCGTCAGCTGCACCTCCTTGGGGGTGCGGCTCACGACCGAGTACCACGCCCCGGCCCGTAAGCCCTGGCGGCCGGGGGTGAGCAAACGGGCCCATTGAGCTAGACGCACCGGGCACCAGCCCCGAATTGGTGGTGGAAAACACAGCAAGGCACGTGCCCCAAGGAACCCCGGGCCCCCTGTCCCGATGAACCCCGGGGCATGGCCCCGGGGTTAACCCACCCGAACCAACGGCTTGACCGCCCGCGAGTTAGCCCCCACGCTGCAGAGTGGTTTCCATCGTCATCGTGAGCTTCAACACCGTGCGCGAGCTGCTCGCCTGCCTCGAGTCGATCGAGCGCAGCGCCCGGTCGGTGCCGCACGAGGTGATCCTCGTGGACAATGCCTCGGCCGACGGCACGGTCGAGGCGGTCCGGGCACGATTTCCGGCCGTACGCCTGATCGCGAACGACGCGAATGTCGGGTTTCCCAAGGCGAACAATCAGGCCCTTCCCCTCGTGCGGGGTGAGTACGTGCTGTTTCTCAACCCGGACTCGGGAGTAGACCCCGGCACGCTCGACCGGATGGTCGCGCAGCTGGAGCCGTTCCCGGAGCGCGCCGCGGTGGGCCCGCGGGTGCGCAAGCCGAGCGAGTTCATGTCGCACAATTGCGCGCGCCGGCTGCCGACCCTGTGGACGGAATTCTGCGACCTGTCGTGGCTGGCGCGCATCTTCCCGCGCTCGCGCCTGTTCGCGTGGAAGTATTACGCTGGATGGGACGGGACCACGGACCGCGACGTGGAGTGTCTCTTGGGAGCGGCGATGCTGTGCCGCACCGCGCAGGTGCGCGCGCTCGGGGGCTTCGACGAATCGGTGCCGCTCTACCTCGACGACATGGATCTGTGCAAGCGGCTGGGCGAGCTGGGCCGGTTGCGCTACGTGAGCGGCGTGCCGCTGCTGCACCATTACAGCGTCAGCACCCGCAAGCAGCCCGCGGCCCTGATGAAGCGGCTCGGCCTGCAGGCGACGTATCAGTATTTCGTGAAGCACCGCGGCCGAGGCTATGCCCGCGCCTATGTGGCCATTGTGGCGGCGGTGGGTCTGGCGTCGTTCCCGTTGGGGTTCGCGCGCCTCATTGGCGGCTCACTGAAAAAGGCGCGGCGCCGCTGGGACGAGGGGCGGGTGTTCGTGGACTGGGCGTGGCGGTCGAAAGCGGTGACCTATACACTTCCGCGACTATGAGAAAAGGCATCATCCTCGCCGGCGGCTCCGGCACGCGCCTCTACCCGCTCACGCTCGGCACCTCGAAGCAGCTGATGCCGGTGTACGACAAGCCGCTCGTGTACTATCCGCTCTCGACCCTCATGCTCGCTGGGATCCGCGACGTGCTGCTGATCTCGACTCCACAAGATGTGCCGCGGTTTCGTGCGCTGTTCGGCGACGGCGCGCGGCTGGGGCTCAACATGCGCTACGCCGAGCAGCCCAAGCCCGAGGGACTGGCGCAGGCGTTCGTCATCGGGCGCGAGTTCATGGGTCGCGACCCCGCGGCGCTGGTCCTGGGCGACAACATCTTCTACGGCGCCGGGCTGCGACCGCTGCTGCAGCAGGCAGACCAGCACACCCAAGGCGCGACGGTGTTCGCCTACTACGTCGCCGATCCCGAGCGCTACGGCGTCGTAACGTTCGACTCGACCGGTCGCGTCGAGAAGATCGAGGAGAAGCCGCGCGCGCCCCGGTCGCATTACGCCGTCACGGGCCTGTACTTCTACGACAACACGGTGCTCGAAATCGCGCGCGGCCTCACACCGTCGGCGCGGGGCGAGCTCGAGATCACCGACGTGAACAACGCGTATCTCAAGGCCGGCACGCTGCGCGTCGTCACGCTGGGTCGGGGGATCGCGTGGCTCGACACGGGGACGCCGGAATCGCTGCTGCAGGCGTCGACCTACGTGGCGGCGGTGGAGCAGCGGCAGGGCCTGAAGATCGGCGCGGTGGAAGAAGTGGCGTATCGCATGGGATTCATCGACGCGGCCGCGGTGGAGCGGCTGGCGGCGCCCTTGCGGGGCAACCCGTACGGCGATTATCTGCTGGCCATGATCCGCGACTCGAGCTACCCGCGCGAGGACCCGCAAGAGTGAAGGTCGTGCCGACCGCCTTGCCGGGCGTCATGATCGTAGAGCCGCGCGTGTTCGAGGACCAACGCGGCTTCGTGTTCGAGAGCTACCAAGCCGCGCGCTACGCGGCGGCAGGCCTGCCCGAGCGGTTCGTCCAGGACAATCACTCCCGCTCCCTGCCCGGCACGCTGCGCGGGCTGCACTACCAGCTGCGCCGGCCCCAGGGAAAGCTCATCCGCGTGGTGGTCGGGGCGGTGTTCGACGTGGCGGTGGACATCCGGCGCGGATCGCCCACGTTCGGCCGCTGGGTGAGCGTCGAGCTGTCGGCTGCGAACAAGCGCCAGCTGTACATCCCGCCGGGCTTCG
>WNEX01001727.1_pt1 | contig 10245 bp, 5 predicted proteins | sample 5399841 | NCBI WGS metagenome assembly WNEX01 (sample SAMN13153337, study PRJNA577476) | soil metagenome | isolation source: 40 cm grassland meadow soil 2 days after 1st rain plot 5 | place: USA:California | collected 2015-09-18 | reverse complement strand
TGATGACGCGTGATGGGGCATTCTCGTTTGACCGCTACGACATCAGTACGAACGAGGTTCTCCTCGGTGGAATCGGAGGTAATCCAGCCCACTTGGGCGTAACCACCAGCAAGAAGCTGTTTGCTCCGCGCGTCGGCGTCGCTTACCAGATCAACGAAAAAACGGTAGTACGGAGCGGCTTCGGCATTACAGTCGATCCTCTACCTCTGGCAAGGCCACTTCGCGGCTTCTACCCATTAACAGTGGGCTTAAACTTAGCTGGTTTAAACAGCACTTCTGCAGCAGGGTCGTTTTCGCAAAACCCATTGCCGCCTGGCGGTTCTGTTCTTCCTTCTTGCCCTTCCGGAACGTTTCAGCAGGGCGTGTGTTTCCCCGTTGGGCTCCCGATCATTTGCTGCGGCAATATCGACATCAGCAGCGGGACGATCGCCCTGCCCGGACAAGCCTTGGAGCGAACCGTTGGTCCAGGCGAGTTAAAGCGTGGTTATATTGAGTCCTGGAACTTGATTGTGGAACGCAAGCTGCCTGCCGACTTCCTCGTATCCGTCGGGTACGTCGGGACACAGACAGTTCACCAGTTCGCCGACCTAAACATTAACGCGGCCCTGCCAGGGCCGGGGCAGAGCGCGTTGGGACAACCTCTAAACTGCGCACAAGCCAACTTGACAAGGACTGCTTGCATTACGCCCGGCTTTGGGCGGACGACCGAAACCGACCTTTGGCAGGGTTATTTGAGCGCCAACTATCACTCCCTGCAGATCTCTATCAATCGCCAGTTCACGCATGGCCTGATGGTCAAGGGAGCTTACACCTATTCCAAAGCTATTGACTTCACAGATGACGACGGTTGGGCCGGGCTTGCCTGGAACGATACGAGTATCCTGCGCAGAAACCGTGCCCGGGCCGGCTTCGATACCCCGCAAATCTTCCAGATGGCCTACGTTTATGAACTACCAATCGGGCGGGGGAAGAAATGGGCGAGCGGTGGTGGCGTTGCCGAGAAGATTGCTAGCGATTGGCAGATCAGCGGCATCTTCAGCGCCATCCATGGCCAGCCCTTCAGCCTCACGGCTTCGGGGGGGCTTCTGAATGCTGTTGCTCAGAGACAGACTCCAGACCAGGTCGCAGCAGTGCACAAGCTCGGCGGAATCGGCGGAGTCGCCTCAGGCAACCAATTCTATGACCCAACTTCCTTTGTTGCCGTTTCCACTGCCGCTACTTACGGCAATGTGGGCCGCAACACGCTCTTCGGGCCAGGGAGCGTGAATATGGACTTCAGCCTGTTCCGGACGTTCAGAGTCAAAGAGCGCCTGGACTTGCAATTCCGCGCCGATGCGGCAAACTTCTTCAACTCGCCACATTTCAATCTCCCTAATGGCAACCTTACGAGTGGCAATTTCCTAAGAGTCACCAGTGCCAAGGACGACGAACGGCAATTCCGTTTCGGTTTCCGACTGGCGTTCTGAAATTTTCAATCAGGCGGAGCACGCGGTGCTCTGCAGTTTTGCATGGGGCGCAGGCCTATCGGCCTGTGCCCTTTGCTTTATACTCGTCTTCTGCTCACCCGCAGCGGAATCTTTCAGCAACGGATTCCGCCTTACGGGATAACGTTCGGCAAAATGTGTGGTCAATCCTATAATCTCTCTAGTCCTCGAATACGGATGAAAGAGGATGATTTTCCATCATGGGAACACGGATGAAAGCCGCATGGCCACTCCTTCTCTGCATAGCCCTGCTTCCGGAACCATCCAGCAGCTTGGCTCAATCCGAGGATTTGGCCACTAAATCCCAGCGCGCCAAAGAATTCATGGCGGAGGGCAAGTTCGCCGAAGCCATTCCTCTCTATAGCGAACTGAACCATGCCCTCCCAAACAATCCAGGCTTGCTCCTGAATCTCGGCATGGCGCTTCACATGGCCGGGGATGAGCGCAAATCTATTCCGCAGTTGGAAGCGGCCGTAAAACTGGATCCCAATCTGGGGCCTGCATGGCTCTTCCTTGGCGCTGCGCGCCTGCAACTCGGCGATGCTCTCGAAGCTGTCGAGCCGCTCCGGGCAGTCCTGCGTTTGCAGCCGGATCATCAAGAGGCGCGGCTCATGCTTGCGGGCGCATTGCTTTCGCTCGAGCGCAATGCGGAAGCAGCGCAGGAATACCGGAAGCTGGCGGACCTCAATCCCGCAAGTTCGCCTGCCTGGTACGGTCTCGGGCGCAGCTATGAAGCACTTTCGATTCGCGCTTTCCATCAGCTGGAGAAGACCGCACCGGAGTCGGCGTACTGGCTGGCGCTCGTGGCCGAGGCTCGTCTTCGCCAGCAGCAATTCACGAGCGCTTTTTATTTGTACCGCCGCGCGTTAGAGAACTCGCCGGCGATGCGCGGCCTGCACGAAGCCGTGGCGGAAATTTATCGTCAAACGGGACATCCCGACTGGGCCAGCGTGGAAGAGGAAAAGGAACGCAAGCTTTCTCCGCCGGACTGTCATTCGCACACGTTCGAATGCGACTTCCAAGAAGGTCATTTCGAACGCGTGATCGCCGCTGCGACAGAAGCGAATCCTGAGGAATCGTATTATTGGCGCTCGCGGGCGTACAACGAACTGGCTCTCAACGCGTTTGCGCGTCTGGGACAGATGCCGCCCTCCGCTGAACAACACGAGATCAAGGCGCACATTTACAGTAGTCAGAAGAAATACATCGAAGCGGCTGAAGAATGGAGGCAAGCGCTGAAATTTTCGCCTGGCGACAGGCAGATTCGAGAGCAATTGGCGATCAGTCTGAAATTCTCCCAGGACTACGGTGGCGCATTGCTCCTTTTCCAGGATCTCCTTCGAACGGACCCGGAATCAACGCAGTTGAATTACCTGGTCGGCGACACGCTCCTCGAACTGCAACGCGTGGAAGAAGCTACCCCTTTCCTGCGGCAGGTGGTGGCACGCGATCCGAAATCACAAGCGGCTCACAAGTCCCTCGCGCGCGCTTACTTGGCCGCCGGAAAATCGGCGGATGCCATACCGCACCTGAAGGCTGCCCTGGCTACAGACGAGGACGGCAGTCTCCATTACGAGTTAGGGCGCGCCTATCAAGCGCATGGTCAGCTCGCGTTGGCGCGGCAAATGCTCTCGCAGTATCAGGAAATTCACAGCAAACAAGAAGCGGAAAAGCAATCTCTCAATCAAGAGATGCAGATCACCCCACCGGACGAACGCTGAGTCAGTAATCACCGAGACGATGCACCAGTTGGTGTTCCTCGCTCATGACTCATGACTTCCTGCTTGTGCTCCGACCGCTGAAATCCTAATGCCTCCCCTACTTTTCCGGCTCTCGAACCTGCAGAACCTGGTTGGCCTTTATGTCCTTGAGTACTTGCACGACGCCGCTCGGCCATCGGATTTCCAGGCTGGGGATCTTTTCAACCTTCCCCAGTCCGAAATGTACTCCAAAATGACTCGAGGAGGCGTATCCGCAAGCGCTGCTCATGTGGTTATACTGTTTGTCGATGCGCACGCGCGCCCCGATCCCGTCGCGATTGCTCTTGGTTCCTGTGAGCTCGAGGATGATCCAATGGTTCGGATCTGGGCTCACGTTCTCCCACAGCTCTGCCCGATCCTGAAGAGAAGCAACGACAACATCGATTTTGCCGTCGTTATTGAAATCCGCGAAAGCGCAGCCGCGATGCGCGCGGGGCGCCTGAAAATCCTCGCCAGCCTGCGCCGATGCGTCCTGGAAGGTCCCATTTCCAAGGTTCGCAAAAATGGCGTTTGACTGCTTATATCGCGTGGTTTGGAACATTTCCACGTTGTCATCAACGTGCGAGCACGTGGTGAACAGGTCTTTCCACCCGTCATTGTTCAGGTCGAAGAAGCCCGTGCTCCAGCCGCTGCGCTCGATGGTGAGGACAGAGAGGCGTGTGCGGTAAGTCGCGTCTTCGAACAGGCCGCCCCCGACGTTACGAAAAAGCGGAAACGTCTCGTTCGCCAGACCCACGACGCTGATGTCCGGGCGGCCGTCGTTGTCATAATCCCGGAAATCCGTCCCCATGCTGGAGACCGGCTTGCCGCTGTTCGGCAAAGCCACGCCCGCCAGGACTCCGGCTTCTTCAAAGGTTCCGTCGCCGCGGTTATGAAACAGGAAATTCTCCTGGTTGTCGTTGGTCACGAAGATGTCCATAAAGCCGTCGTCGTCATAATCGGCGAAAGCCACGCTCATGCCCCGGCCATGGTGCTGCGCGATCCCGGCTCGCTCGGAGACATCTTCAAACGTCCCGTCTCCCCGGTTGCGGTAAAGCGTGTTGGTAAGGCCCTCGAAGTACTTCGGGTGGCAATAAACGCGCAGGTTGCGCGAGGGGTCGCCGCAGAAACGATCGTAGCTCGGTGACCAGGAAGCGTAATTCACCACGAACAGGTCCAGCAGCCCGTCATTGTTATAGTCAAACCACCCCGCCGCCACGGCCCACTTGTCGCTTTTGATTCCCGCCTTTTCCGTCACGTCCTCGAAGTGTCCGTCGCCCCGGTTGTGATACAAGATGTTTCGGAAAACGCCGGCGACAAAAAGGTCCACGTGACCGTCGTTGTCGTAATCTCCGGCTGCCGCGCCCATCGAGTACCCGCTCCCCGCCACGCCCGCGTCTTCGGTGACGTCCGTGAACCGCATACCCCCTTCGTTGCGAAAAAGGCGGTTAAAGTACTTGGGAGAGTCTTTCTGGAGGGATGGGATGCTCGCGCCGTTGGTAAAAAAGATGTCCGTCAAGCCGTCGTTGTTGTAATCGAAGGCCGCCACTCCACCGGCCATGCTTTCGATGAGATGTTTTTGGGGCGTGGGATGATTCTCCAGTACGAAGTGCAACCCGGCGCTGTCGGCCACATTCCGGTAGCGAATCGGGCTGAGCGAGGTAACGCCACTCGGGACGGCGTTGTGCCTCTGGATCGTAGGCAGCAAGAAAGCCCCGAGGCCGGAGGCAAGAAATTGCCTGCGGCTGGTTTTGTCTTTCAGCTTCATCCCCTCGCTGCTCTCGAACTTTCATCATGCCATTCGCCAAAATGAGCGTCAATCCTTGGAGAAGGAAGAGAACACCTCATGGTATCCTGACATCGCACAGGTCGCGGGCCTGCTGCACGACTACGCAGATATAGCCCCGGGTCCTTGCCATTCTTCAGGAATGCTGAATGCAGCAGGGTGTCTCCGCGATCACCAAGGTCGCTCGGCCCACAAACAAACCCGCCCAGTCTTGTTTGTTTCACAAACTAAGTATCTCAGCGAGCGGCGGGCGCCCGAATATGCGGTCAATGGAACTTCGTTAATCATCATTATGAGTGACGTCCAGGATCCCGATTCACCTTGTCCGCCTGAAATAGGTCAGCCTGAAACTGGCGTAAGTTCCGAGGACTTGCTCCGCATCGTGCGCGGCGACGACCCCAACCGCCCGCCCATCTGGAACGGCCTGCCTCGCATGACCACTCCGCCGGACACTCCCACCAAGCCCATGTCCGAGAATGGCCAACTCTTCGAGTTTCTCTTCCCCTATCCCATCCACATTTTTGACTCGACCGATTGGCCTCCGCTGCGCATCGCACAGGATGGCACGGAGATTTTTCTCTTAAAGCCCATCTCCACGCCCGTCACTGCCACGGAGCAGTTGGCCGTCGGCAACGAGAGTCCCGACCTCTTTTGCAGCAACGTCCGCGCCGTCGTTTTGAAAACATTCCAGGGCTTCCCGGCGACTCACGATCGCGTTTTCGAAATTGTTCGGCACGCTCTCCAATGGATGCGCGTCTTGAGCCGCCAGTTTTGGATCGGCACCGGCGCCGCGGGAGTGGCCGCCGCATCCCGCGGCTCCGCCTTCAACGTGGATGGCGCTTTCGTCACGCAGATGAACTACGCCTTGTACGGCTCCACCGTTCTGGTTCGCGCGCTTCCCCTCCGCTTTTGGGAACCGTTGGGCCACTGCGTCGCCAGCGGCGCGCCCGTTCCCGTTTCCGAATCCATTTATTGCGACGCCCTCGCCAGTTTCGCCAGTGGCGACAGCGTGCGTTGCCTGGTTGAGTTGGGCGTCGCCGTCGAAATCGAGCTAACCAAGCTGCTCGATGAAATTGCCGCCGTAAGCCCGGACGCAAACGGCGCTGCAAAATACCACCGTGAAAAACGCGATCTCACCTTCAAGCAAAGGCTCCTCACCGCCACGGCGTGGCTGCACGCCACCAATCCCAAGCAATTTGTAATCCCTGACATGCCGGCCGACTGGGCCGAACAACTTCTTTCGCTCTACAAGTTTCGCAGCACCGCCGCCCACGAGGGCCGCGCCGTCATCACCGACAGCGAAACAGGGCCGCGCCCTCTCGCCGCGGGAGACCTCCAGTCCTTCATCTTCTCCACCGAAGTTCTTTATCGCTGGGCCAGCGCCCAGCGCCTGAAGTTCCGCCTGCCCGCTCCCGCGGCATCTGTGGACCGCTCCAGCCAAATCATCGCCATCCTCGGCGATCCTCTCGATCGTCGCGGCCTCGTCATTGGCACTTCCGAATCCTCGAACGCCATCGAAGGCGATCCGTCAGCCTCCACATTGCCCTCTCCGTACGAGTCGTAGTGCCCTATGTGGGTTCGCTTTGCGCCTGCCACCGCTGCAACTTCACTGGAACGCTCCAAGTCCCGCCTCTCCCCCTGCTATCCAAGGAATCGGTTGTGGCCCCTTGCCGGAAAGGACTAGAATCCCCTTGGTGGTCATTTCACCAATCGGAATGCGACAGTTTTCAACGAACATGCGCTCCATTGCATTGCACGCGCTCCCTTGCACGCTCTCCATCATGGCCACGAGAGATTCCCCAGGCGCGTTGAGCAACCTGGAGTGAACAGATGAAATCGAAATCGTCACGGCGCACCAAGCCAGCCGCCTCCCCGAAGGACGGCGATTCCCCTTCTCCAGAACACAAGAACGACCTCTTGATTGCCGCCATCGGCGCTTCCGCCGGCGGAATCGAAGCCTTCACCGAATTCGTGAGTAATCTTCCCAAGGACACAGGCATGGCCTTCGTCCTGGTCCAGCATCTGGATCCCGAACACAAAAGCATGCTCACCGAACTCATTTCCAAAAAGACCGTCATGCGCGTCAGCGAAGTGACCAATGGCATGACCGTCGAGCCCAACCATGTTTACGTCATTCCCGCGAACGCCACCATGTCCATTTCCAACAGCTCCTTGCAGCTCGAGCCTCGCGGGGAATCTCGCGGCGTGCACATGTCCATTGACCACTTCATGCGCGCCCTCGCCGAGCAACAGGGGAATCATGCCATTGGCATCATCCTTTCCGGTTCAGGCACGGACGGAACCGCAGGCCTCGCGGAAATTCAGGCTCACGGCGGCATGACCTTCGCCCAGGACGAAGCTTCGGCAAAATATGCCAGTATGCCCGTAAGCGCTGTCGCTGCAGGCTGCGTTGACTATGTTCTTCCCCCAAGAGCCATCGCCCACGAACTTGCGCGCATTGCCCGTCACCCCTATCTGGCGCGCGCCGAAGCTGCCGATATCGCCCCCGCGGAAAACACTGGATTGACCCTGGTTTTCAAGCTTCTGCGAAAAACCACTGGCGTGGACTTCACTCATTACCGGCAGAGCACCATCCTCCGCCGCATTCAACGCCGCATGGTCGTTCACAAAATCGACAGGCTCGACGAATATGTGAAACATCTTCAGAGCAATCCGCCGGAGCTCAAGGCCCTTTACCGGGACATGCTCATCAACGTCACCAGCTTCTTTCGCAATCCCCGCGCTTTCGACGCCCTGAAATCCCACGTTTTTCCCGCCATCCTGAAGAACCATCCCCCAGAAGCCGCCATCCGCATCTGGACTCCCGGATGCGCTTCCGGCGAAGAGACCTACTCCGTCGCCATTGCCCTGCTCGAGTTTCTCGGCGACAAATCCTCCCAGGCAAACATTCAATTTTTTGGCACCGACGTCAGCGAATCGAGCATCGCCAAGGCCCGCGCCGGCTCTTACCCCGAAAACATCACGGCTGACGTCTCCCCCGAGCGCCTCCGCCGCTTCTTTACCAAGGTCGAGGGGCGCTACCGCGTCACCAAAAACATTCGCGACATGTGCATTTTTGCCCAGCACAACATTCTCAATGATCCCCCGTTTTCTCAGATGGACCTCATCGCCTGCCGCAATCTCCTCATTTATCTCGAGCCCGTTCTTCAGAACAAGGCCATCTCTTTATTTCACTACGCGCTCCGCCCAGGCGGCTATTTGCTTCTGGGAGCTTCCGAGGGTGTGGGCACGGCGGGCCATTTGTTCTCCACGGAGGACCGCGCGAACAAGATTTTCCTCAAGAAAGCTACTTCCGTGCGTCAGCCGGTCACTTTTTCCATGCATCATCATGCCGAGCGCGTGCAAGACGAACCTCTCCGCGTTCCTGCAAAACTCGATTCCAGTTGGAACTATCTCGAAGCCCAGAAGGAATTCGATCGCCGCCTGCTCAGCCAATACTCTCCAGCCACGGTCTTCATCAATGAAGACATGGAGATTATCCATACTCGTGGCGGCGTGAATCGTTTTCTCAAGCTCGCCCCGGGCCGCCCCAGTCTTAGCATCATGAAGATGGCCCGCGAGGGGCTGCTCCCCGATTTACGCAGTGCTATCGCCAAAGCCAGGAAGGAAAACGTCACCGTTCGCAAGCACAATATCCAGATCAAGGACGGCAATGGCAATGGCGGGCCACGCTCCGATTCCGAACGCCTCGTGAACTTTGAAGTGGTGCCCGTCAACCTGGGTAGTCTCAAGGAATTGTATTTCATGATTGTTTTCGCGGATTCTCCGGTCATCCCGCGCCCGGCTCCTGCTTCGCGTTCCGCCCGGGCCGAGCGCGAATCGGAGGTTGTGTCCGGGAAAATCACCAGGCTCGAGCAGGAGCTCGCCGCCACCAAGGAATATCTCCAATCGGTCATCGAAACCCAGCAAGCCACCAACGAAGAGTTGCAGTCCGCCAACGAAGAGATCCTGTCCAGCAACGAAGAGCTGCAAAGCACCAACGAAGAGTTGGAAACCGCCAAGGAAGAGCTGCAATCCGCCAACGAGGAGTTGAGCACCGTCAACGACGAACTGCGCAGCCGCAATCTCGAGGTCAATCAGATCAACAACGATCTGACCAACCTCTTCGCCAGCATCTATTTCGCCGTGGTCATGGTCGGCAGCGATCTCACCATTCGCCGCTTCACGCCCCAAGCCCAGAAATTTCTCGGCCTCATCCCCGCGGACGTCGGCCGGCCCCTGACAAACATCAACCCCCCCGTCGAGGTCCCCGACCTCCAGTCTCTGGTCTTGCAGGTGATGGCCACCTCCGCCCAGGTGGATCGCGAGTTTGCCGATCGCCAGGGTGGGCGCTATCAGGTCCGAATCCTTCCTTACCGGACCCTGGACAACAAGATCGACGGGGCGGTCATCACCTTTGTGGACATTTCCAACCGCGCGCTAGGCGAGTCTGGCTAGCCTCCCTCGATCTCCCCCTGCGTATCGTTGCTGCCCATTGACTTTGTCCTCGGTATCATATTGACAATTCTCCTAGACGGTAGATAATAAGTATGTAGCGTAGGGTCCGGCTCAATCCTTACATTGGGACTTTCTAATGGAGCCAAGGTTTGCTTTTACTGCGCAGTTTTGGGGCAACGGCGGTGTTGTGTGTCGCGCGGTGGAAGATCGCCCTGGACCTGTTGTCGAGCAGCAGTTTGGCCAGTTTCCCACTTGGACGCAAGCGAACGACTGCGCCTGTAAACTGAACGAGGGCTTGGGTCTCGACACCGTCGACGTCCGCCAAATCGTAACCAGCTCTTTTCTTGCCACTGCTTATGTCCTTCAGGCGGCTCTTACCGCCAACCGTTCGTGGATAAATTCCCCCGTCAGGCTTGCTACCCGTGCGGCCCACAGGAGCTTTCTCCTGGCCGAGCTCTCTCTTGCTCTCACCTTCTGCCGGTCGGCACGCCAATTGGCTACGGAAAACACCGGCCACCTGCTTCGCCACGTCCACAATGCGGTCGTGCACGCCCGCCGGTTCATGGCCCTTTTTGGGGGCGACGCCCGCGAACTGGAAGATGTTTCCGCCTCCCTGGCGGCCCTGGGCGCCGCCCTGCAAGCCTCCCCGCTGGCCAGCGGCCAAATAATCCAATAATATTCAAACGAATTTGCGTGCCCCATACGTCGGGCTTACGTGTGGGGACTTTGATTTTGCCGTTTTCTTGTTTCTCTTGTGCGCGCCAGAACTATTCACCCC
>WNEX01003197.1_pt1 | contig 10272 bp, 10 predicted proteins | sample 5399841 | NCBI WGS metagenome assembly WNEX01 (sample SAMN13153337, study PRJNA577476) | soil metagenome | isolation source: 40 cm grassland meadow soil 2 days after 1st rain plot 5 | place: USA:California | collected 2015-09-18 | reverse complement strand
ATCGAGATCACTTCGAGCCAGCCGACGGCGAAAAAAATGACGACCATGAGGACCTTCACGATTCCGGTTGTCTCCCCTTTTGGGCCAAACAAATGTTTCAAGAATCCGCCGACACCTTTGGCCCGAATCGCCCAGACAAACCACATCACGAAAAATATGGCCGACATCGCGGTCGTCATGTTTAGGTCCGCGTTGCCACCGCGCAGCAACGGCCGATCGACGTGAAAATTTCCTGTCGCGTCGTAATGGCCCCAACCAACAGTTCCGATTCCTGGAATTAGTCCAAACCAGTTCACGAACAGAATAAAAATGAAAACCGTCGCAAAAAACCAAAATCCTTTGGCCACTAACTCACGGCCGATGATGTTTTCCAAAAAATTGTGCAAACCCTCAACTAACCACTCCCAAAAATTTTGAATGCCGCTGGGGATGGCCTTAACCTGCCGGGTCGCGATTTGTGAAAAAATGATGATGCCGGCGGCGACGATCCAGGTGACCAGTATCGAGTTTGTGATTCCGAAGCCGCCGAACTGAACGAGCATCTGGGGTTTTAACGAAACCCCCTCGTGCTCGGGTTGGGTGTATGGGTTCTCGGCAGCGAGCGTTGATGTTGCGAGGGCAAACCCGCAAAGCAACATCACCACTGCCAAAAGAAAACAACGATTGCGCATTTTTGTAAGCACAGCTGTAGCCGGCATCGGTGATGCCAGCCTGCCGAGGTCATCCGCCTCCGTCCCGCACTCGCGGGACTACAATGAACAAGCCGACCCCGGCTACAACTTGAACGCGCATACCAAAGCGCGTTTTGCGCCGGATGACAAACAAAATTCTTGAACGTTGGCCTATTTCGCGGGCAATTCCTCGGCGAATTGCGGAGCTATCCGGACAATTGACTTTGGTTTCACAGGCTCAGCCGCACCGTTCATTGTGATCGCTTCTTCGTAGAACGATTCTAGCTGATCAATTTGGGCGTCCTGTCCGAATCGTTCGACCACGGCTGCGTGGGTACGTTCTCCCATTTGCTTCAACAAGCCGGGCGAACTTGTGATTAGCTGCATGGCATTCGCTAATCCGACGTGATCCTCCTCCGCAACCAACAACCCGGTGCGACCGTGATCAATCGCTTCCGGGATTCCGCCATGACGCGTTGCCACCACTGGCAATCCGGTCGCCATTGCTTCCAAAACCGAGTTCGGCACACCCTCCTGGTCTTGGTTTGGGGATATTTCGCTTGGATGCAAAAACAGGTGCGAACTCGCATAAAGCTGGAGCAGCTTCAGTTGCGAAAGAAATCCAACAAAATGCACGTCTCTGAGTATGCCAAGTCCCCCAGCAAGCATCTCTAGCTCCGGCTGCAATGGCCCTTTCCCAGCGATAAAAAATTCCGCATCAGGGTTGTCCTTCTTAAAAATCGCAAAAGCACGCAAGCTCGTTGCAACGCCTTTCTTCGGGATCAACCGGCACGCCTGGACCACTCGCCATTTGCCATCTCGCGGCGGTTCTCGATCTACGAATTGAAATTCATTCAGCGGGATGCCGGTGCGATTGATGCGCAGTTTCTCCGGCGGACAGCCCAAATGAACCAACCGATCAGCGAGCGATTGGGAACGCGCGAACACGAGTGGAACCGCACTAAAAAGACGCCGCAATTTTGCCGGATAATCCTTGATCTCGGGTTTGTGCGCAACGTCAGCGCCATGGAAAGAGACCACGCATGGCTTGTCCCACTGCTCGATAAAAGGGAGCAAGTGCACGCCGGTATGGCCAAAATAGATATGCATAAGATCGGCGCCGTGCCGCTCCAATAATGAGTCAAGCGTTTGATACTCCCCTCGGTAAACGATTGGGGGCCGGCGTTCCACGAATTTCAACCAGCCGTGCACGAGCAGGTTTGTGCGCCGCTTCGGGATAATTTCGATGTTATCAAACGGAAACCGCTCCGCATTCTGCACCTCCTTCGTGACTACGAACGTATCGACGCCGCGCAACGCTTTTACCTGCCGGTAGATGTGCAACATCTCCGACTTAAGAAAGCTGGAGCAATAGCTTGCGACAACTCGTTTTCCCATACGACAGCGCCCAGTTTCGTTACGGATTGTTGCCTTGTCCATCTCAAATTACCTCTGACACGACATCTTTGTCGTTCGTCATTATCGCTGCCAACGTGTCCTTTAACTCAGCGATCCCCTGTCCGTTTGCGGCTGAGGTGGGAATGATCTTGATTTTGGAAAATCTCTCCCGTAGCGCCCTGAGATTCGTCTCTGCACCCGGCAAATCCATTTTGTTCGCAACAACCAGCCATGGGCGGGATGAAAGCGCCGGATCATGGAGACCAATTTCCCGCCGAAGATTCTGCAAATCTTCTATGGGATTGCGACCCTCGCTTCCGGCCACATCGACCACGAATATCAAAATCCGGCAGCGTGTGATGTGCCGCAGGAATTCGTGCCCCAACCCAAGTCCCCGGTGCGCCCCTTCAATTAAACCGGGAATATCGGCAATTGCTGCCCGCCGGTAACCTGGCAATTCCATCACGCCGACGATCGGATGCAACGTCGTGAATGGATATGCCGCCACCTTTGGCCGCGCGGCAGAGATTTTTCGCAAGAGTGTCGATTTGCCTGCATTGGGGTAGCCAACCAACCCTGCGTCGGCGATCGTCCGCAGCTCGAACAGGAAATGTCCTTGCTCACCTTCCTCCCCCTCGGTGTATTGCCGCGGTGCGCGGTTCCGCGAGCTCTTGAAATGAACGTTCCCTTTGCCCCCTGCTCCGCCGCGGCAAAGCACAAATTCCTGGCGATCACGGACGAGATCAACAACAGGGTCGATTACGGATTGATCTGATTTGGGTGTTGAGCTTTGCAGGTTAGACGTTCCATGTTTGCTCTCATCAGCCGACCAAACAACCGTGCCCACCGGAACCTTCACGATTTTCTCGGCGCCTGCACGTCCCGCCATTTTCTTACCCATCCCGTGGCCGCCACTTTTGGCCTTAACGATAGGTTCGTAAAAAAGGTTGGCTAAATTATCGACGTGCCTGTCCGCCCGCAAGATCACATCGCCACCGCGTCCGCCATCGCCACCATCCGGTCCGCCTTTCGGCACAAATTTTTCCCGTCGAAAACTGACGCACCCGCGCCCACCCTTTCCTGCTTGTGCAAAAACTTTGACCCGATCGACAAACATGAGTTCGCGGCGTTACACCGTTAAAGCGACATCGTGCGCATCCTAATACGCTTCAGCGCTTCAACGTCTCGTACAATTTCTTCGTTTTTATCGCAATTGCAGCCCAACTAAAGTTCTCTTCCGCGCGTTTGCGGCCGGCCTTGCCAAATCGTTCGCGCAATCGCCGATCTTTCATTAACCGATTAATACGCTCTGCGATGTCTCGAGCGAATTTTTCGGGATTTGTCGCTTCGAATGGACTCTCTTTCATTTGTTCGAGTGGAACCAGGAATCCGGTCTCGCCATCTACAACGACTTCTTTGATTCCGCCCACGGCGCTCGCCACAACCGCAGTCTCACAAGCCATCGCTTCAAGATTTATAATGCCGAATGGTTCATAGATTGACGGACAAACGAACACCGCGGCGTGCGAGTAAAGTTCGCAGGCGGTCTTTTGGTCTACCATTTCATTAATCCAGATGATTCCGGGCCGCTCAGCTTTCGCCCGTTCCACTGCGGTTTTCATTTCCTCAGCCATGCCCGGCGTGTCCGGCGCGGCGGCGCAAAGGACGATTTGAAAATCGCGATCCATAAATTGGATTGCGTGCATGAGATGCTGAAAACCTTTTTGACGAGTGATCCGACCGACAAAAAGGACATATGGCTTATCTGGATCGATGCCGTATCGTTTGAGCGCATCAGTTGAACCGACTTTCCGGTATTGGTCCAGATCGATTCCATTATGGATCACATGAACGCGCGTTGAATCGACATTGAATAGGCGTTCGATGTCGCGCCTGGTTTCGCCGGAGACAGCGACGACCGCATCCGCCATTTCCAGCGCGGTTTTCTCTATCCAAAGAGAGAAATCGTACCCACCGCCGAGCTGTTCCCGTTTCCAGGGACGAAGCGGCTCGAGTGAATGGACGGTAATGACAAGCGGAATTCCGTAAGTCTTCTTTGCGAGAACCCCGCCAAAGTGCGTATACCAAGTGTGACAATGGACGACATCGGCATCGATGTTCGTAGTGTTGAAATCAACACACCGCCGCACGGCGCCGAAAACAGAGCGCAATGGCTTTGGACAGGTAAAATTGCTCGTGTCCAGTTCGAAGCCGATGACTTTGAGGTTGCCTTCTTGAAGACGTTGGTCGCCAAAGCAACGCACTTCCACCGGCATCACCTTCGCCAACTCACGCGAGAGATAGCCCACATGCACGCCAGCGCCGCCGTAAATGTGCGGCGGATACTCGTTAGTCAAAAAGAGGACTTTCACGAGCGTCCATAGAATGACGAAATATGAATGTCGAATGACTTCGTCATTTTCTCCAGCAGCGTCTCGAATAGCCGAAGCGGCTGAAATTAACGTTTCACTTTCAACAACAACACCGGCACATCCACTTCGTGGCGAACTTTGTCTGCAGTTGCGCCGTAGAGTAGGTCGCTAATGAAGCGGTGACCGTGCGTGGTCATCGCGATCAGATCGACCGGCTCCGCGCGCGCCAATTTGATGATCTCGGTGGAAGGTTCGCCCATCGCCAGGACGGAGCTAACTTCAAAGCCCTCCGCCTGCAGCTCTTGTTCCAGATTGGCAAGGTATTCACGGTCTTGTTTCATCTCTTCACTCTCCTGCAATTTCAGCTGTTCATAATTGCGCGCCACCCAACCGTCTGCGACATGAACCAGCATCAGCTTCGCATGTGTCAGGCGTGCGAGCGGGCGGATGTGCTGGAGGATTGTTTGATCAGTTTCACGATTCTCGACCGGGACAAGAATGGTTTTATACATGGCGATGGTTTTTAGGATAGCCAGCTTCGGAAGGTTTGGACAAGCAGCCATGCATTGAGGGACGCGATGATGACGGCAATCAGCCAGGCAAGCATTTTAATCCAAAGCGGATTCACAAACTCCCCCATCTTAAGTTTGTCGCTCGTGAACATGACGAGTGGGAATACGGCGAAGCTGAGCTGCAGGCTCAGGATTACCTGGCTCAGCACCAGCAGTTTTGCCGTGCCGCTTTCGCCCGAAACAGCCGTCACAATCACGGCCGGAATGATGGCAATCAAGCGGGTGATCAACCGGCGTAGCCACGGTTTTAGACGAATGTTGAGAAATCCTTCCATCACGATCTGGCCAGCGAGAGTGCCGGTGAGCGTAGAATTTTGGCCGGAAGCCAGCAGCGCGATCGCGAAGAGAGTACTCGCGCCGGTGACACCGAGTAGCGGCGAGAGAAGTTTGTAGGCATCGCCGATCTCGGCAACCTCGCTGTGGCCGCTGCGATAGAACGTCGCCGCCGAAACAATCAGAATCGCGGCATTGATGAAGAGAGCGAACATGAGCGCGAACGTCGAGTCGATCGTCGCGAACTTGATCGCTTCCCGTCTGCCGCGCGGATTGAGTTCGTAGTTGCGCGTCTGCACGATCGAGGAATGCAGATAGAGATTGTGTGGCATCACCGTCGCGCCGAGGATGCCGATCGCTATATAGAGCATTTCGGGATTGACCAGGATTTGTGGCGATGGGAGAAAGCCTTTGGCGATTCCAACGACGTCCGGCCGGGAAAAAATAATTTCCAACCCGAAGCAGACGCCGATTGTGCCGACGAGCGCGATGACCAGTGCCTCGGTGTAGCGAAAACCTTTGTTTTGAAGCAGGAGGATCACCAGCACATCGAGCGCGGTGATGCAAACTCCCCAGATGAGGGGAATGCCAAAAAGCAAATTAAATGCGATCGCCGAGCCGATCACTTCGGCGAGGTCGCACGCCGCGATGGCCAGTTCGCATATGATCCAAAGGCAAAAGGAGACGGGCTTACTGTAATGGTCGCGGCAGGCTTGGGCGAGGTCGCGTCCGGTTGCGATCCCCAGTTTGAGGGAGAGGCTCTGGAGCAGGATCGCCATGAAGTTTGAAATCATGATGACCGAGAGCAGCGTGTAGTTGAACTTGGAGCCACCCGCTAGATCCGTGGCCCAGTTACCCGGGTCCATGTAGCCGACGGCAACTAAAAAGCCCGGCCCGGCGAAAGCGAGGAGCTTGCGGTAAAAACTGGCGGGATGAGGAACAACCAGGGTGCGGTGGACCTCCGAAAGACTCCGGAGCATGGGCTGTGAACGCCAGCCCGATTTTCCGTAGAAGCTCTCCTCCTCCCGAGAATTAGTCATGTCTAAATTAGTTCTATCTTGCTATGAATTTGTCAACCGACAAATAATGTTGCCTTGACCAAACGCCGTGCTACCGTCAATTTCTTACCATGCCTGGCAAAACCAATCCATCTCGCAATTCGGCTGCGGTCGAGGATTACCTCGAACGCATCCTCGAACTGATTAATTCCAAGGGCTATGCTCGCGTGGTCGATATCGCGGCCGCGCTAAAAATTTCGCAGGCCAGCGTGACGAACATGGTACAGCGGCTCGATGCGGATGGGCTTCTGAAATACGAGAAATATCGCGGGCTCATTTTGACCGCAGCAGGCAAGAACCTGGCTCGCAAGATTGCACACCGGCACAAACTTCTCACCGATTTTCTGAGACTGCTCGGCCTGGATGACCGCGTCATTTATCATGACGTGGAAGGAATGGAACATCACATCAGCCCGCCAACCTTGCGCGCAATCCAGGCTCTGACCGCGCAATTACGGCGGCGACCGGCGCTACGCGCCAAATTGGAAGCGGCAATCGCCTAGAGTAGTGGCACAGGCGCCGCTACAGACTACAGTTAAGCTCGACAATCGCTCCGGGACGACAACGAATCGTCAGCGTAATTGGGCGGCAACAGACGGCGCAATCCTCGATCAGGGTTTGTTCCGGCTGCGAAGTATCGATCTGGATCGGAAAAATTTCGCCGCAGTGTGGGCAGGTGATTTCGGTCTTCGTGATAAGGTCCATGTTGTAGCCACGTCCCCGCGACCCTAACAGCGCGCAGCGCCATATCTACTGGGCACTCGATTTTGTCACGGAAAGAGATTCTTCGTCGGCAACGTCGCTCAATTTCTTAAAGTGGAGCTGATTCACGCGGCGGCCATCCGTTTGCGAGACCGTTCGGCAGATGACCGAGCAAATGGGTGACGTACCCTCCGATAGTACTTACGTCCGCGCTCTCCAGCTCAAGCTTGGCGAGCTCGTTCAGCTCATAAAGTCCGAGCGCACCGTCCACACTGAATTCGTTCGCGTTGATCTTTCGAAATTCTTCCTTTTCGAAATCGAATTCGTCCTGAATATCGCCGACCAGCTCCTCAAGAACGTTCTCCAGTGTCACCATGCCGACGGTTCCGCCAAACTCATCCACCACGAGTGCAAGATGCGCATGCTTGCCTAGGAATAGTTTGAGCAATTTTTCGAGGGGCATCATCTCCGGCACGGGAATCAAATCGCGTTTGATCTTCAATAGATCAGGTTGCGGGTCGCGCATCATTGGAAGCAGTTCCTTGATATGTATGAGGCCGATCGTGTTATCGAGATTTTCGCGGCTCAGGGGAAATCGAGTGTGCCGAGATTCGATCGCCTTTTTCACATTGGTTTCGAAATCATCCTCCAAGTCGAGGTAAACGATTTCGCCGCGCGGGGTCATGATATCGCGCACGATACGGTCGCGCAGATCCAAAACGTTAAAAACTAGCTCACGCCCGAGCGGAGTGACGTCCGCGGATTTTTCGCTTTGCTCGAGGATTAATCGCAATTCCTCTTCGCTGTGTGCAAGTTCGCTCGCCGGAATCGGTTGAAGCCGAAGCACTCTGTGCAAAAGGAAATTCGAAGATTTATTCAGGAGCCAGATGGCCGGTTTAAACAAAACGTAAAAAGCACCGAGCAGCCGCATCAGGCGAAGTGCCACCGGCACCGGATTGGAAATCGCGATGTATTTCGGTGCGAGTTCTCCAAACACGATGTGCAAGAACGTGATCCCGGCGAAAGCGAGCGCGATGGCAATCGAAGTTGCTACAGCGTAAGAGTAGATGTGCACGACCGCCAGGGCTGGTTGCAAAATCGACACCAGCGATTGCTCACCAATCCAGCCGAGCGCGAGGCTCGCCAGCGTTATACCTAATTGCGTCGCCGAAAGGTAAGCATCGAGGTGTGCGCGAACGTGTTTGACGAAACGGGCGCGCAGATTGCCTTCTTCCAAAAGTGCATCGAGCTGAGTGGTGCGCACTTTCACAACCGAGAATTCGCAAGCGACGAAGAATGCGTTCAGCGCAACAAGCGCGGCAATGGCTGCCAATTTTCCTAGGATAACCATTGGCGGGTCCCAATGGGGCGCGACACTTGTTGCCATCAAGGTTGCTCGCAGTAAAAACAGTGGGAAGATATTCATTGCTCGGACGCGCAGTGTGGCATCCGAAAATCAGGTATCGATCCTAATTTACCAGCTGGACTTGGTCACGCCAGGGATGAGCCCTTGCGAAGCCAATTCACGAAACGTCAAACGCGACATTTTGAACCGGCGAATAAAAGCGCGCCGGCGCCCGGTGACTTCGCACCGATTTACCACACGCGTGGGGCTGGCGTCACGCGGTAATTGCGCCAGCGCAGCATAGTTTTTTTTCGCCTTTAGCTCCGCGCGCTGCGCGGCGTATTTTTTCACCGTTGCGCGCTTTCGCTCATTGCGATTAATCCAGGCAGTCTTGGCCATAAAGAAGTGCTGACTATAATGCCAGCCTTACAATTTGCAACGGGCGTGCAGCCGGTGTTATCCCAGAGCGCCTGCTCGTCGCCTTTGTTTGACGAGAGCGCTGGTGGATCGGCGGCCAGTAGGTCGGGCAGCGCTGCGCCTTTGCCTGAGCGATTCTGTCTGGTTCAGACTCTCCTGCAACACCTTAACAAGATCGACTACATTAGTGGGCGCCGGCGCGGCAGGCGCCTTCGTAGCGATCTCTTTGTGCTGCGCTTTTTGTTCGATGATCTCCATTAACGCCGTTCGGTATTCGTCCCGATATTTTTCCGGCTCCCAAGAGTCACTCATGCTTTCGATAAGAGCTTGAGCCATCTTCAACTCTTTATCGGTTACTGCTGTCGCCGAGCCGTTCTTTAACACCTCAGCGCTCAAAATCTCACTGGCGAAGTGCATCAGCTCCAGAATCAGGAACAAGCCGTCGGGTTTCACGGCAGCAAGATGCTCGCGATTACTGATCACAACTTTCGCAATACCAATCTTTCCTGTGCCGCTCAGCGCCTTGTGCAAAACTGCGTAGGCTTTCTCCCCACCTTTTTGCGGCTCCAGGAAGTATGGTCTGTAGAAAAACTTCGGATCCACCTGTTCCAAATCCACGAAATCGGTGATGTCGATCGAATGCGTGGATTCGATCCGCACCTTCTCGAAATCCTCATCCTTCAGGACAACATACCGGCCGCGCTCATACTCGAAGCCTTTTACGATTTGGTCGGCTGGAACTTCCTTGGAGTCCGCCTCGGCAACCTTTTTGTATCTGATTGGGCTGAGGTCGCTCGAACGCAGCTGCCGAAAGCTGATCTTTTCCTCGCGTGTGGCCGTATAAACGGCGACAGGGATATAAACCAGCCCAAAGCTAATGCTGCCTTTCCAGATGGGGCGCATATGGGTTTCGAGCCCCTCTTTGACACAGCAACGAGGGTGTGTCAACCTTTCTGCCGGGTTGGCTCGCCCTCGGTGGAGGAGAGCCGAAGACCAAATTGCCTTGCAACTTCTCGAAACCGCCTGATGTTCGAGAGCAGCATATGAGCCTCCTCGCCAGCTTCATGAACTTGGCAGGACCAGACTTAATCGTCATCCTGCTCATCATTCTGGTCTTATTCGGAGCAAAGAAACTGCCGGAACTCGCCCGCGGAATGGGACAAGCGGTAAAAGAGTTCCAAAAAGCAAAAGACGAATTCAGCGACGAACTGCACAAGGCTGGAAAGTCTGAGGCCGAAGTCGCCAAATCCGATGTGAAACCGGCGCAATCGACTGTGGCACGGATCGAAGGTCAGCCTGCGACGACCGAGGTGCGGCCGGATCCAAATCAGGTAATTACTCCTGGAGACAAGGCCGACCAGGTTTAAGAGGAACATCCCCGTTCATTTCCACCAAGCGCCCGCGTTCGGATCCTAGGCGTTTGACCTGGTGCGTGATTTGCAGCAAAATCGCGGCTCGTTTATG
>WNEX01002813.1_pt1 | contig 10278 bp, 12 predicted proteins | sample 5399841 | NCBI WGS metagenome assembly WNEX01 (sample SAMN13153337, study PRJNA577476) | soil metagenome | isolation source: 40 cm grassland meadow soil 2 days after 1st rain plot 5 | place: USA:California | collected 2015-09-18 | reverse complement strand
GCCGATCGCGCAGCCGACTCCACGACGACAGTCGGCGATTCCCCATCCGAGGAGGGACGCCCTGCGAAGCTCCCTTGCAGTCTTAGTCATTGCCGTGGTGGTTGCGATTCTGGTCGCCGAATTCTCCGGGTATAGCATCCACCCGACCTCAAAGGTTCCATCGTCGGGGGGGCCCGCTGTCGCCCTTGGAGAAGTCGGATTCGTCGTCGGCAATGCGACGGTCGACGTGAGATCCGTCTCCCCCATGACTCCCATCAATCGGTTCAAAGTGAACCTCCGCGTGGGTTCGGTTCTGGGGGTCGCCGAGCCAGTCGAACCCGATCCCGGATACGCCCTTGTTCGGGTATCGGACAAGCGTTATCAAGTCTACATTGTCGACTTGGGGAACTATTCGGCCCTGAACGCAGGGGATCGTTTCATCGTCGCTGGCGACGGCGCGCCTCTTCCTCAAGCCACCCCCTTCACATTCTACTTGCTCTGGTTGATCGATGGGACCATCGTGGCCTCGTCTAACTGGACGACACCCACTCTCACAAAGCCGCTCGTAACATTCTTTCATGTTGACCTGGCCACCAGCCCAGGAAATGCCTCGATTCCAATTGAGAGCGTCTCACAACTCGTCGGCCCAACGAACTTCGAGGTGAACCTGCAAGTCGGTGTCAACACGGGCACCGCCGTCCCCATGCCCACGACTGGCAATACGTACGTAACCGTAGTCGTTGGCGCGATGCGATACCGGCTCTACTGGACCAGTCGTGATCAATACGTGGGCGCAGGCGACGGCTTCCTGGTCGCGGGAAACAATTCGGCTTTGCCTTCCGAGACGTCGTTCACTTTCTACTTTCTTTGGAGCGACGCGTCCCTGATCCAATCGGCGGCATGGACGACTCCGTAGCGCTTGGAGGACTCAGAGAATGTGCGGTACAATCTCTTCGAGTTCGCGATCGCAATATTTGCACACGACGCGAAGCGGGTTCTTCGAGCGGACGACGAACTCCGATTCGATCGGTTCCTTCAGGTTCGAGATGCAGTTCGGGTTCGCGCAACGCAGGATCCCGATGGCGCGGTCCGGCAGCGTGACGCGGCGCTTCTCCGCGACGTTGTAGTTGCGAATCACGTTCACCGTGGCGGTCGGCGCGATCAAGGCGATCTTGTCGATCTCCCGGGTGCCGAGCTCCCGATCCTCGACCTTCACGATGTCCTTCCATCCCATGGCGCGGCTCGGGACGTGCATCGTGACCGTGACCGTCGACGTCACGGAGTCACCGATTCCCAGGATCTTCAGGACCTTCAGCGCCAACCCCGCGGGGATGTGGTCGATCACGGTCCCGTTCTTGATCGGCGTGACCCGGAGCTCCCTCATTCCGCGCCCCCGAGGATGAGGTCCAGGAGGGCCATCCGGACGGGGACGGCGTTTGAGGCCTGTTTGAAGTAGACCGCGTGCTTCGTTCGGTCCACCTCCGGGGCGATCTCCGCGAGCCGCGGGAGCGGGTGCATGATGATGAGTCCGCGCTTCGCGTCTCGGAGGACGGCCTCATCAATTCGGTACGACCCTGCGACGGCTTCGTACTCCTGCGGATCCGGGAACCGCTCCCGCTGGATCCGCGTCACGTACAACACGTCGGCTTCCCGGACCACGTCCTCGAGCCGGTTCGTGACGCGGAAGGTGAGGCCTCGTTCCTTCACATGCTCCAAGATTTCCCGCGGCATCTCGAGGGTCGGAGGGCTGACGAATGTGAGGTGGGCGCCGAGTTCGGCCAGCGCGTAGGTGAGGGAATGGACCGTCCGTCCGTACCTGAGGTCGCCGACCAAGGTGACGTTCTGTCCTTGGAACGCTCCCTTCTCGTCCCAGATCGTGTACAGGTCCAGGAGGGTCTGCGTCGGATGTTGCCCTGCGCCGTCGCCGGCGTTGATGACCGGCTTATCCGTGAATTCCGCCGCGAGCCTCGCGGCTCCCTCCTGCGGATGCCGCAGCACGATGGCATCGCTATAGGCCTCGACCATCCGGATCGTATCGGCGAGGGTCTCGCCCTTCTGGACGGAGGTCCCCTCGGTGCCGCTGAACCCGAGGACGCGGCCGCCCAGGCGGGCCATCGCACTCTCGAACGAAAGGCGGGTCCGGGTCGACGGCTCGAAGAACAACGTGGCGAGAATCTTTCCATCCAGGGACCGCGAACGCCGCGTGCCGACCGCGATCGGCACCATCTTCTTCGCGGTCTTCAGGACCAACTGAATGTCCGACTTCGTGAGCTCGCGAATCGAGAGGACGTCCCTCCCCTGGAAGTCCGACATCAGGCCCCATATTCGGAGGTTCAACTTAAAGAATGCCCGCCCCGACGGGGGCGCACGCATCGCGCCGCGTCGGCGATCCCTGGGTGACGTTCGAGGGCAGGATCACGATCCCGCCTTCCGCTTCCATGTACCGCTTCCAGTCCGTCGTGTTCTTCTGCGCCTGCTTCGCGCGCTCCACCGCGATCGTCGCGACGACCTTCTTCACGACGTCGTCCACGTCGACGCCGAGGATCTCGCGGAACAGGTACTTCATGCGCTCGCGATCCATGGTGACCGCGCCGACCGGAGGCGACGTATAAGAGACAATTGTCAACCGTCTCACCGCTGAGACGGTTCGAAGGACGTCCGACGTTGGACCGTTGGAACCTTTGTCAAGGCCTCTCGGCAGGCTCCTCCGGAGAGGCTCCCGCCCCCTTCAAATCAGAATAAAAGAGGCAGGACGAGGGGTTCTCGGTCCTGCCTGTGGGTTGTGGAGGAGGGGTTATTGGGATGGGTATGGCGTGGGCAAGCTCGGCTCAAGGACGTCCACGGCCTTCCAGTCGCCGCCGAAATCCTTCGTGATGCCCGTCGCGAGCTGGAACCGCACGCGAAGCCGGCCGTTCTCGAAGAAGATGTAGGCGTTCTTGAGTTGGGACATGTATAGGGAGATGCGCTTGCCCTTCTGCGTGAGGGCGCGCTCCGTGCACCGGATCAGGCCCGCGCGCTCGAGACCGTGGATGCGACGGTAGCAGGCAGCGATCGGGATTCCGTACTCGCGGCTCAGGTCGATCGCGGACTTCGCCTTCCTGAATGTGGCGACGAGGATCTTCGCCGAATACTCGTCCGTGACGAGTCGCGAAGCTTCAAGGGGATCCATCGTCTCTTCCTCCTCACCTTACTCGAGGAATTGACGAGTTTCAATGGTATATAATTCGGGCGCGACGATTATCGCCGGTGATTCTCATTTCTGAAATCGCCGGGAACTCCGGAAACCCCGGAGTGACTCAGCCGCTGCAGCAGCCGCCCTCTTCGTTCTTCGAACAGCTGCAGTTCGGGCCGCAGCTCCCCTCGTGCTCCTTGTGAAGGACGGGCAAGAGCATCGCGCCCTCGGACACCGGCTCGGCGGCCTTCTTCTTGTTCGCGAGGAGCTCGATCAGGCTTCCCATAGTCATTTCCCGCGATTGAAGTCGGCGGTATTTCTAGATGTCGTCACGCGAGATGCTTTTTGAGACGCGCTTCGAATGGGCCCTTGGGCATCGCGCCGACGACCTGGTCGACGAGCTTGCCGCCCTTGAAGAAAAGCAGCGTCGGGATCCCCATGACCATGAATTGTTGCGGGACCCTCGGGTTCTCGTCCGTGTTGAGCTTCACGAACGTCACCTGCCCCGCATAGGTCTTCGCGAGCTCGTCGATCATCGGGGCGATGGCGCGGCAGGGCGCGCACCACTCGGCCCAGAAGTCGACGATGACGTAGGCATGTTCCTTGACCACCTCGTCGAAGTCGGCATCGGTGACATGGATGGGCGCGTTCGCGCTGGCCCTTTCCACTTGCTTGTCCGGCATGGTTGACACCTGGTCCTATTACGAAGGCGGTTCCATATAAATCTCAGCGCACCACGCCGCAGGAAGCCTCCAGCGAATTGGGGACGGCATCGCCCCAGGCGGTCGGGAGAATGCGCAGCCATCCGGACGGCACGCTTATCCTTTGCCTCAGCATGGAGCGATCTATGCCTGCCGATTCGTGGGGGCGGATGGCCGAGTGGTACGACGCCAAACAGGGCGACACGGGAGATTTCTGGCACCGGACTCTCATCGACCCGACGTTCCTGCGGGTGGTCGGGGACGTCCGTGGACTTCATGTTCTCGACCTGGGATGTGGGAACGGATATCTTTCGCGGAGGTTCGCGCAGGGCGGGGCGAAGGTCGTCGCGGTCGACGCCTCGGCCCCGGTCATCGACCGGGCCCGTGCTCGAGAATCCCAAGAGCCGCTCGGGATCGAGTACCGTGTCGCGGACGCGGCCCGACTCGAGTTTCTGCGGGCGGGGACGTTCGATCTCGTCACCTGTCATATGGCCCTTATGGACATCGAGGACGCGGACCGCGCGATCGGCGAGGTAGGTCGAGTCCTCCACACCAGCGGCCGTTTTGTCGCGAGCCTCTCCCACCCCTGTTTCGACCAGGGGCCGAGTTCCACGTGGATGATCGAACGCCTTTTCCGTGCGACGAAGGTCTGGCGAAAGATCGAGCGGTACCGGGAGCCCTTTGCGGACGAAATCCCGTGGGAAATCGCTCCGGGACAGATCGTAACCACGACGGGATACCATCGGCCCCTCTCCTGGTACGGCCGCGTGCTGCGGGGAGCGGGCCTCCTGATCCGATCGCTTGAGGAAGCTTGGCCCACCCAGGAATTTGTCGAGGCGAGTCCTCAAGGGCCTTACGTCGCCGAAATCCCGCTCCACCTGATCTTCGAGGCCATCAAAGTCTGACCAAGGATCGGGAAATCCTCGGCACTCGGGACGTCGACCGGAGGTCGCGGGAGGCGCTCTCTCGGAGTGTTATAGTTATTTAACTATAACTTCCGCGGCCGCCAAGAGGCCTTCGCGTTAGCCCTGCGCCTGGATTGGGACGATCTCAACTGGTCGTCCTGCGGGTATTGTCTCATCTACGTAGGATGGGCTTGGCGTCCCGTCGAGGGGATGGAACTCAAACAATTTCGGCACTCGAAAACGGGGAAAGAAATTCATCGACCGCGCGCCTCGCCTCCAATTCAGCCAACATCTGGATTTATTGGCCGACACGGCATGAAGAGCGCCGAGCCATGCCGATTCTGGACCCTTCCGCGAAGTGGCCACCCGATCAACACGCGAGTCGAAACTCCGGGAGGGGTTTCCTCAGGAATTGGGCCTACCTCGAGGTCGCTGCGGTGGTCACTCTCCTCGTCGTCTGGAGCCTTTTGGGACCGTTCATTGCGTCCCAGACTCCTCCCACGTGCGCTTGCGTTTACATCGTTCCCCGTCAGAACTCGCTCCTGCCGATTCTCGCCGGCTTCGGTTTGTTTCTCTTCTACCTCGTCCTCTTCTTCGTGAAATTTGCTCGCGAGCGAGAAGATGATCGCCGGACCCCAGACGCGGCCAGATCCAGGTCGCACAGTAGGCGTCTGTGCCTCACCGAACCCTCCTTACCTTGCATCCCCGCCACTGGACACCTTGGTTAGGTTCTTGGACGACCCCCTAGGTGGGACAACACCGGCCTGCGGAAGACTCATATAGAAGCCCTCGTATAGACCCGCGGGAATTCTCATGATGGGCGGTCAGCCAATTATTATCTTGAAGGAAGGGACCGAGCGCGAGAAGGGGAAAGGCGCGGTGTACAACAACATCGCCGCGGCGCGCGCGGTCGCAGACGCGGTCAAGTCGACCCTGGGACCGAAGGGCATGGACAAGATGCTCGTCGACTCCCTTGGCGACGTGACGATCACGAACGACGGGGTCACGATCCTCAAGGAGATCGAGATCGAGCACCCGACCGCGAAGATGCTCGTCGAAGTCGCGAAGACGCAGGACGACGAAGTCGGCGACGGCACGACGAGCGCGGTCGTCCTCGCGGGGGAACTCCTCAAAGAGGCGGAGTCCCTGATCGAGCAGGAGGTCCACCCGACGATCATCGTGAACGGATATCGCATGGCGGCCGCCGAAGCGGTCCGGCGTCTCCGGCAACTCGCCTTCGACGTGAAGCGGACCGACAAGGCCACGCTCGGGTCCATCGCCCGAACGGCCATGTCGGGGCGGAGCGTCGGGACGAACGCCGACTTCCTCGCGGACATCGCGGTGGAAGCGGTCCAGTCCATCGTCGAGGAAGTCGCGGGAGAGGTCCGGGCGGACGTCGACAACATCCTGGTCCAAAAGAAGCACGGGGGGAACCTGAAGGACACGACCCTGATCGACGGGGTCGTGCTCGACAAGGAGCGGGTCCACCCGCGCATGCCGAAGTTCGTCCGGGATGCGAAGATCGCCCTCATCAACCGCGCTCTCGAGGTGAAGAAGACGGAGGTCAACGAGGAGATCCGGATCCGCGATCCCGCGAAGCTGCAGATGTTCCTCGATGAGGAAGAGAAGACCCTCCGAGCCATGGTCGAGAAGATCCAGGCCTCGGGCGCGAACGTCGTCCTCGCCCAGAAGGGCATCGACGATGTGGCCCAGCACTACCTGGCGAAAGAGGGCATCTATGCCGTCCGGCGGGTGAAGGAGAGCGACATGAAGAAGCTCGCGAAGGCCACCGGCGCGCGCAGCGTCACGAACCTGGACGACCTGACCGCGAAGGAACTCGGCCGAGCCGATCTCGTCGAGGAACGGAAGGTCGGGACGGACGACATGACCTTTGTGACGGGATGCAAGAAAGCGCGAGCGGTCTCGATCTTGATCCGCGGCGGAACGGAACACGTGGTCGACGAAGTCGAGCGGATTCTGCACGACGCCCTGCGGGTCGTCGCGGCGGCCATCGAAGACGGCAAGGCGATCGCCGGCGGCGGATCCGCGGAGATCGAACTGTCCATCGCCCTGAAGGATTACGCGGCGACGGTCGGCGGGCGGGAACAGCTCGCGATCGAGGCCTTCGCCGGCGCCCTCGACGTGATTCCCCGGACCCTCGGGGAGAACGCCGGGCTCGACCCGATCGACGTCCTGATCAAGCTCCGGGCGGACCACCAGAAGAAGGGCGGCAAGTCGATGGGCGTGAACGTGCAGACGGGCGAACCCCTCGACATGATCAAGGCGAACGTGATCGAGCCGCTCCGCGTGAAGATTCAGGAGATCGATTCCGCGGCCGAGGTGGCCGGCATGATCCTCCGGATCGACGACGTGATCGCCTCCAAGAAGTCGCCTCCCCCGCCGCCCGGTGGCGGCGAACACGGGCACGGCGGCGGCATGGGTGGCATGGGCGGGATGGGCGGAATGCCGCCCGGCATGGGGATGTAAAGTCCCCTCATTCCTCCCGCGATGTGACCGCGGAAAGGCGCTCGGCGATCTTCACGCGAAGGGCCTGGGCCTCTTCCAGCTGCCGGTTCGGAAGGGACTCGATGATCTCAGTCCACTCGCCCGAATCGGAGGTTGTCGCGGCGTGCCGCGTCACCTCGAGCCGGAAGCGCGCCGGGATTTCCTCGGCAATCACGATGCGCGGTGGTGACCGCGCCCGGGATCGCGGTCGCTCCACCCGCGCCGTACGCCCCGATGCTTCGATCACCGCTCGCACGGCGTGCTCCGCCTCGTCGATGGAACGACGTGAGTAGACGCTGAAACTGACCGCCCCGCGCTGGACGAGCCGGGGCACGAAGACGAGGACAGAGAAAACGAGAAGGAAGATGGCGAGCGCGAGTAAGGCACCGGCGGCGAGGCCGCCGTCCGGCCCGAACGCGACCACGACCAGAAGTCCGATTCCAATCAGGACGATGGCGAATCCCAAGAAGACCACGGCGATTCGGGCGTTGTTGGCGTACGCCCATTCCGTGGCCGACGATTCCACCTAGACGCCCTCCACGACGAGCGTCCCGAATTTACCTCGGCCCACGTCGAGCCCGAAGTTCGTCCTCTTCACGTAGCAATCGAGGGCTCGGACGGTCGACCCGACGACCACCTTTCCCCGCTCGATCAGGCCGACGTCCTCGTCCCAGAGGACGAAGCGGCAGAAGCCGCTGTCATCCCGCAGCTCGAGGTTCACGACCCGACCGGGGGTCCCGTCCTGGCGCGTGAAGGACCGGACCGGCGTGATCCCGGTGACCGACGCCCGCAGGTTCGCTTCCATGCCTTCCTCGAGGTCGGCGATCCGCGCGAACGACGCTACGCTCCGTCCGTGGCGCTCGACGACGATCATCGCCGCGGCATCGCGGTCGAGCAGCGCGCCCCATTCTTGGATCACGGCCTCGACCTCCCGCTCGAACGCGTCCGCTTCCATGAGATCCTTCACCTTTTCATAGAAGGGCGAGCGCACGGCCGCCGAACGCGGGAGCGCACAAAAGGTTTGTCCCGCGCACAACCGACGGGTTCCTGTTCCTAGGGTTCAAGGGGCTCCCGGCCCTCCATGGTCTGAATGCCCGAAGCGGATATCTCCGCGCCAGCGATTACCTTCCTGTCCGGCCTCGGGAAGACCCTCGGATACAACGTGGAGGCGGACGGGAAGCATTTGGACGTCGCGTTCGAGCCATGGTCCCTGGAGCACGAGGGTCCCTTCCAAGTTCCCTGCCTCCGCCTCCATTTCCGCCAGGAAGGCGAGCGCATCATCCTCGAGCGGTTCAGCATCAGCGACGACGGCGAGGAGCGGGTCGTCGACCTGGACGCCGCGAGGGATGCCCTCCAGGCGTGGATGGACTGGATGGTCGACTAGGGCCCGCCTCTTTGGCAGGTTGATTCCGACTCGGCCTATTTCAGGCGGATCGTCTCGAGATTCATCGGTGCTCGGGTCTCGAGCCCGAATTTCTTGTAGAGGCCGGACGCGAGATCGGAGCACTTGTACTCCTCGCCGTGGTTCACGATCACCCGCTCCGGTCGCGGCTCCATGGTCCCGACGTAGTTCAACAATTGAAGTCGGTCCGAGTGGCCGGAGAATCCGTCGATCGTCTCGATGTCCAATTTGATCGGCAACGTGAGGGGCTGCCCGCGATCCGTGAGCGTGATCTCCCGGGCCTCCCGCTGGATCCGTCGGCCGAGGGACCCTTCGGACTGGAAGCCGACGAACAGGAGGGCGTGGAGCGGGTTGTCCGCCCAGCCCTTGAAGTACTCCAGGACAGGACCACCGGACATCATGCCCGACGTCGCGAGCACGATGCACGGCTCCACGTCGTCGACGATGTTCGCGCGCATGTCCGCCGTCTCGACCCGCTTGAACATGGGGCTGAGGAACGGGTTCTCCCCAGTCTGGAAGATCTGGGTCCGGAGCTGGCTGTTCAGGTACTCCGGATACGCGGTATGGATCGCGGTCGCCTCCCAGATCATGCCGTCCAGGTAGATCGGGACCTCGGGAATCTGACGGTTCCGCATCGCATCCTCGAGGACGAGCATGACCTCCTGGGAACGGCCGACGGCGAACACGGGGACCAGGACCTTCCCGCCTCGAGTCAGGACGCGCCGGAGGACTTCCTTCAGCTGCTGGGCGGCCTCGTGGCGGGACGGTTGCACGTCATGATAGCCGCCGTACGTCGACTCGAGGACGAGGGTCTCCAGGCGCGGGAATTTGTTCACCGCCGGGTTGAAGAGCCAGGTCTTCTCGAACTTGATGTCCCCCGACATCGCGACGTTGTACAGGCCGTCGCCGATGTGGAAGTGGGCGACCGCGGAGCCGAGGATGTGCCCTGCGTTCTGGAACGTGAGGCGCACGTCGGGCGCGATGTCCGTCGTCTCCCCGTACTTCAGCGGGATCGTGTTCGCCACGGCCTTCCGGATGTTGCTCGAGTCGTACGCGGACTTGCGGGCCTCGCCCATCGCGACCTTGATGAAGTCGAGCTGGAGGAGGGACATGAGGTCCCGGGTCGGAGGCGTCGTGTAGATCGGCCCTTCGTATCCGTACTTGAACAGGGCGGGGACGAGCCCGGAGTGGTCCAAGTGGGCGTGGGTGATGACGACCGCATCGAGCGAACTGAGCGGCAGGACCTCGGGCGCGTTCAGGTACGGCGATCCGTTGTCCTCCGAGATCAGGACGCCGCAGTCGATCAGGACCTTCGACTCCCGGGTACTCAGGAGGGCGGCGGAGCGGCCAACCTGCCGGAATCCGCCGAGCGCCGTGATCCGCACGTAGTTCTCCCCCTGAGGGACCTCCCTCGCGAGGCGCCGGCCGACCTGCTTCAGGAACGACTGCCGCTCGTCGTTAATCGTCCGAAGGTATTGCCGGATCTCCTCGACCGTCTTCGACGGGATCGGCGGGGTCCGCACGACCTTGGGCGCCCAGCCGATCTTCTTCTTGATCTCATTCAGGACGGAGCCGTGGCGGCCGATGACGACGCCGGGGGAGAGAGCCTCGATC
>WNEX01001863.1_pt1 | contig 10279 bp, 10 predicted proteins | sample 5399841 | NCBI WGS metagenome assembly WNEX01 (sample SAMN13153337, study PRJNA577476) | soil metagenome | isolation source: 40 cm grassland meadow soil 2 days after 1st rain plot 5 | place: USA:California | collected 2015-09-18 | reverse complement strand
CGAGCCGCGTGGAGCGCAGCCGGTAGTCGTTCGGGTTCCAGACGTCGAACACCAGATCGAAGGTGCCGCCGGTGAGTCCGATGCCGGTGACGTCGATCTCCTGAAGCGTGACGTCGGGCTCGGTGAACGAGAGACGGCCTATCGTTGCGCAAGACAGGCAGACGAGCGCTACAACCGAGATGCGGGATGCGAGATACGAGATGCGTTGGTGCATTTTACCCCTCCCGCATCCCGCTTCCCGCATCCCGCAACAATCGACCCTTCAACTGCCTCCAGAACTCCATCCGCTCGGCGATAGTCTTTTCGTAGCCCATGTCGCTCGGCTCATACCATTTCTGGCCCCGCAGCACCTCCGGCAGGTACTCTTGCGGCACGTACGCGTCCCGGAACGCGTGGGCGTATTGATACCCCGCCCCATAGCCTAGGTCCTCCATGAGCTTTCCATCGCCCGGTCGAACGCGACGTACACACGGTTCGACTTGGGCGCGCTCGCGAGATACACGACCGCCTGGGCGAGCGCGAGCTCTCCCTCGGGCGAGCCGAGGAAATGGTAGGCGTCCTTGGCCGCGAGCGCGACGGACAGGGCGCGCGGATCCGCCAGCCCCACGTCCTCGGCGGCGATGCGCACCAGGCGGCGGGCGACATACAGCGGATCCTCGCCCCCCGCGAGGATCCGCGCCAGCCAGTAGAGGGAGCCTTCCACGTCGGACCCACGCACCGCCTTGTGCAGGGCGGAGATGAGGTTGAAGTGCTGTTCGCCGGATTTGTCGTAGGCGGGGAGCGGGCGCTCGAGGACGGAGACGACGAATTCGGGGGATAGGGGACGAGGGACGGGGGACGGGGCCGAGCCTACGTGCTTCAGGATCGCCTCCAGGCCATTGAGGGCGCGACGCGCGTCGCCCTGGGCGTACTGCGCCAGCTTGTCGATGGCCGCGCCCGACAGCAGCTCCACCCGTCCCTCGTCCCCCGTCACCCGTCCCACGTGCGCCACCGCCCGCTCGATCACCATCCGGATGTGCTCGTCGTTCAGCGGCTCGAACACGAACACCCGGCAGCGCGACAGCAGCGGAGCCGTCAGCTCGAAGCTGGGGTTCTCCGTGGTGGCGCCGATCAGCGTGATGACGCCGTTCTCGACCCAGGGGAGAAACGCGTCCTGCTGTGCCCGGTTGAAGCGGTGGATCTCGTCGCAGAACAGGATCGTGCCGCGTCCTTCGTACTTGAGACGCTCCTCCGCCTGCTTGATGATCTCGCGCACGCGCGCCACCCCTTCGGTGACCGCGGAGAACGGCTCGAAGTGGCGATCCGTGTGATTCGCGATCAGCCGGGCGAGGGTCGTCTTGCCCGAGCCGGGCGGGCCCCAGAAGATGCACGACCCCACGTCGCCGCGCCGGATCAGCTCGCCCAGCGCCTTGCCGGGCCCGAGCAGGTGCTCCTGGCCGAGGAACTCCTCGAGCCGCGTCGGCCGCATGCGGGCGGCGAGGGGCTCGGCGGAGCGGGAGAAGAGGGTGGGATCAGACATTTACGGCCTCTTCATCCAGCGCGAGTAGACCAACCCCGGGGCCCTGCCCCGGGGCTCGCCGAAACTCCAACGTCCCTGCCGTGCGCCGGCCGCACGGTGCCCGTGGCGGGTCGCGTTATTCCCCGGGCCATGGGCCCGGGGTTGGTCCACCCACACCAGGTCTCCTCGTCCCATTGAGCTCATGACACTTGATCGAGCACCAGCTTGGTGATGTAGAAGGCGGCCGCTCCCATGAAGAACGCCGCCGGCAGTTTCCACCCCCGCTTCCCCTGAAACTCCGGCACCAGGTTCGACGCCGCGACGTAGATCGTGACGCCGGCAGACAGCGCCAGCCCATGGCGCACCAGGAAGGACAGCTGGTCCGTGAACACGACCCCCGCGAGCGTCGCGCCGCCCAGCATCGCCGCCGCCATGATCGCCTGCCCTCCCGAGCGCCCGCCCGCCAGCATCAGGCTCGAGACCGTCACGCCCTCCGGCAGCTTATGAAGGAAGATCGCGATGAACACCATGACACCGAGCGCCGGCCGCACGAGAAAGGCACTGGCGATGGCCACGCCGTCGAAAAAGGTGTGCAGCAGCAGGCCCACCAGGGCCGATGTGCCGGCCACCCGGTTGACGGCGTGCGTCTCCTCACCGAAGTGGAAGTGGGGCGTGAGGGTATGCTGCGTGAGGTGCACCGCGAGATAGCCCGCGAGCACCAGGCCGGGGGCCGCCGCGCCCGAGCGAGCGAACGCCTCGGGGAGCAGCTCCACCAGCGCCACCGCCAGCATGAACCCCGCCCCGAACGCCACGAAGTGCTCGATCAGGGCCAGCTCGCGCGCCGCGCGTCGCGTCACGGCGAGGGCGCCGGCGACGTTCCCCAGGGCCGCTACCAGGGCGTACAGCAGCGCGCTAGACACGAGCGAGCAGCTGCTCCCGCGTGTTGCGCGTGGGGTCGTCGAGCACGTCGCCGAGCAGCCGCGCCAGCGTCTCGCCCACCTCAGGGCCGGGTCGCACCCCCGCCGCGATGAGATCGTCGCCGCTGATGGCGAGGTCCTTCAGAGTCAGCGGGTCCTTGGCGGCGCGGATCGACGACACGACCTTCGGAAGGCGGGACACGGGAAACGGGAAACGGGAAACGGGAAACGCCGCAAGCAGGGCCAGCAAGTCGTCGGCGTGCTCACCCACCTGCGACAGCCATTTCCGGACCTCGGGAAGGTGTGTCGGATCGGGATACTTCTCCCGCCACTCCCCGATCGCACGGGCCCGTTCGATGTCCTTGTTGGAGCTCTTGAGACGCGTCAAGAGTGAGACCGGGTCCGACGCGAGAAAGGCGGTGACCAGGACCGGATCGCGTGGCAGCTTGTCCACGTTTCCCGTTTCCCGTTTCCCGTTTCCCGGAATCTCCGGCAGCCAGATCCTCGCCGCCCCCACATCGATCCACAGCGCCAGCAGCTTCGACACGCGGCCCGCCGTCCGGATCCCCTTGAACCACTCGTCCCGCACCCGCTCGGCCGAGAGCTGCGACAGCCCTTGCGCGTTGGCCTTCGCCGCTTCGAGCGTGCCGCCGTGGATGCGGAAATCGAAGCGCGCGCTGAAGCGCAACGCCCGCAGGATCCGGAGATAGTCCTCCTGGAACCGCCAATTCGCGTCGCCCACCGAGCGGATCAGTTTCTTGGCCAGGTCGTCGGCGCCCTTGAAGGGGTCGCGCCATTCGTGCCGGATCGGATGGTAGGCGATCGCGTTGATCGTGAAGTCGCGCCGGGCGAGGTCGTCGGTGAGCGAGACGCCGAACTCCACCACGGCGTGCCGGCCGTCGGTGCGGATGTCCCGGCGGAACGTGGTGACCTCGTGGGCCTGCTTGTTCCGGTCGAGCACCGCCACCGTGCCGTGCTCGATCCCCACCGGCACCGTGCGCTTGAACAGGCGCTGCACGTCCTCCGGCGGCGCCGCCGTGGTGAGATCGAAGTCGTGGTTCTCGAGTCCGAGCAGATTGTCGCGGATCGCGCCGCCCACGCACCAGGTTTCGAAGCCGGCGTGCTCGAGCGTCTGCGCGATTTTCAGAACCTCGTCGGGAATCGGGAGACGGTCGGGGAACTTCATACGGGGCAGATTGCGGAGTGCGGATTGCGGATGGCGGATTGTACATGTGGGGGTCGCGAAGCGAGCGACCTTTCAATGCCATTCCGCAATCCGCAATCCCCAATCCGCAATTGATTCACCCGCACAGCACGCTTCCCCCATTGACGTTCAGCACCTCGCCCGTGATGTGGCGCGCCAGATCGGAGCAGAGAAACACGATCGGGCCGGCCACGTCCTCGGCGCTCGCGACCCGCCCTAACGGAATCGTGTCCTCGATCTCCCGCCTCCCCTCTCCCGTGTCCCGCCCGTACGGCTGCGCCGACATCTCCGTGTCGACCCACCCGGGCGCTACGCAATTCACGTTGATCTGACGCGGGGCGAGCTCCACGGCGAGGGACTTCGTGAGGGCGATGACCGCGCCCTTGGTCGCGGCGTAATCGGCGTGAAACGCCTCGCCCCGCTGCCCCGCCGTGGACGAGACCAGCACCACCTTCCCGCCGTCGGGCAGCAGCGGCACGCCCGCGCGGCACACGTACAGCACGGCGTCCAGATTGACGCGCATCGTGACATCCCACTGCGCGTCGGTCATGCGCTCGAGCGCTACCTCGTCGGGCGGCCAGATGCCGTGGTTCACGATCAGCAGGTCCAGCCCGCCGAGCGCGCGTGCCGCCTCGGCGACCGCGCGTTGCGCCGCGGCCGGATCTCCCAGATCGCCCGCGATCGCTACCGCCCTCTGCCGCCCTTTGCCGCCTTCTACCGCCCTCAGGGTTTCTTCCGCGTCCTCTCTGCGGCTGCGATAACCCACCGCCACCCTGCAGCCCGCCCGGGCGAGCAGCACCGCCGTCGCCCGGCCGATGCCGCGGCCCCCGCCGGTCACGAAAGCCCGCTTCCCGGAGAAGTCGATCACCACCCATCCCCATTGCGGATTGGGGATTGCGGATTGCGGATTGGAAGACCGCCCGTCGAATCCGCAATCCGCAATCCGAAATCCGCAATCATGTGCTCACCTGTGTCTCCACGATCCCGCAAATCACATGTTCGATCGCCAGCTGCAGCTCCTGGATATGCGAGGGCTCATCGGCCGGAATGACGAGCGAGTCGTCGACCAAGCGCCGCATGGCGCCGCCGCCCTTGCCGAGCAGCGCGACCACCCGGACGCCCTTGGCGCGCGCCGCCTGGGCCGCGCGCAGCAGGTTGGGGCTCTCGCCGCTGGTCGAATGCAGGACGAGCAGGTCGCCGGGCCGCGGCAGCGCCTCTACCTGCCGGGCAAAGACCATCTCGAACCCCAGATCGTTGCCGCACGCGGTGAGCAGTGACGTGTCGGTGGTCAAGGCGACCGCGGGGAGGGCCCGCCGGGTTCGGCCGTAGCGGACCACGTACTCTGCCGCCACGTGCTGGGCATCGGCGGCGCTGCCGCCGTTCCCCGCGAACCACAGCGTGCCGCCGCCGCGCAGCGTGTCGACGTAGAGCGCGGCCAATCGCGCGATGTCAGCCGCATGCAGCTCGGCCACGCGGGAGGCGAGCGCCGCCAGGCCGGCCAGGCCGACCCGCGCCTGCTCCGCCGGCGTCACCCGGCGACCGCCCGCACCAGCGCTGGCAGATCGCCCTGGGGTCCGCCCCCGCTCGCGCCCCGCTCCTCCAGCGCCGTCCCCACCACCACGAAGTCCGCGCCGGCGTGTCGCGCCGCCCGCACCTGCTCCGGGCTGCGGATCCCGCCGCCCACGAACAACGTCAGACCGGGCACCCCCTCACGGCAGGCCCGGATCACCTCCGCCGACACGGGCCGGGGAGCGCCGCTCCCCGCGTCCAGATAGATGGCCTGCATGCCGATGAGCCGCGCCGCCGTCGCGTGCGCCCGCGCCAGCTCCGGCTTATCGGCAGGGAGCGGCCGCGTCTGGCTCACCGCCTCCACGCTGGTCACACGTCCGCCGTCCACCAGGATGTAGCCGGTCGAGAGCGTGGGCACGGCGTGGCGCGTCAGGAACGGGACGGCCCGCACGTGCTCTTCGATGAGATACTGCGGGTTACGCCCGGACACGAGCGAAAGGAAGAGGATCAGATCGACTTCCTGCGTGAGCTGCAGCGCGGAGCCGGGGAACAGCGCCACGGGCAGCCCCGCGCCCGCCTGCCGGATCGCCCGCGCCACCAGCTCCGTGTCCTGCGTGCCGTCGAAGGAAGAGCCCAGGAGGATGCCCGCGGCGCCGGCCGCGTGTGCCGCCCGCGCCACCGTCGCAGCCTCGGCGGGCCCGGTGCGACTCGGGTCCACCAACACCAGCAGGCCCGGTCCCGCCCCGAGCGGCGTGCTCACGACCCGGACGCGGCTCCCACGCGTCCCGCGAGCGCCGCGAGCCCGGCCACGTCGGCTTCGGCCTGGGCCTCGAACGCGTAGGTGACGAATGCGTCGGCCGCGAGCAGGTCGAGCGCCAGCTCGCGTCCGCCTTCGGGTCGGCCCGCGACCCGCGCCAGCAGGCGTTGCCCCAGCAGGGCGAGGTGATCCGGAAGCGGGAGATCGGCGTCGGTCACGGCGGCGACGAGGCGGGGGCGCAGCATGTCGGGCGGCGCTGGGCGGCGCGCCTCGAGCCAGGCGAGCAGCTCGCGCCGGGTCATCGTGCGAGCAACCGCTGCACGATGGCCGCCGTCTGGGCGCGGGTCTGGCCCAGCATGGCGGGATCGCCCGCGCCCGCGGACGCGAAGTGCGGGCGGCCGCCCCCCTTGCCGCCCGAAACGGCCGCCAGGGCGGCCGCGATGTCGCCGGCCTTCAGGCCCTGCGCCACCAGGTCGTCGGTCACGCCCACGTGGATCCCTGGTCGCTCACCGTTGGTGAACAAGACGGATACCGCACGCCGATGGCTCGATCGGAAGGCATCCATCACGAGCCCGATTTGATCGCGATCCTCGAGATCCGAGTCCGCGATGTGCAGCTCCACGTCGCCGATGCGCTCGACGTTTCCCGTTTCCTGTTTCCCGCTGCCCGTCCTCAAGAGGTCTTCGACTCGCTTCTCGAGCTTCTTGTTTTCCTCCAGCAGCTGCTCGATGCGCCGCACCAGATGCTCGGGCTGCGTCTTGAGCGCGCCCGCCGCGTCCTCGAGCTCCCCCTCGAGCTTACGGATCAGGGCGTACGCCCCCGGGCCGGTCACGGCTTCGATGCGCCGCACTCCCGCCGCGGCCCCCGTTTCGTGGGTGAACCGGAACAGCGCGATCTGCCCGGTGCTCGTCACATGGGTGCCGCCGCACAGCTCGAGTGACACGCCCGGCACGTCCACCACGCGCACGATGTCGCCGTACTTCTCCGTGAAGAACGCCATCGCGCCCGCGGCAATCGCTTCCTTGTACTTCATCTCGCGCGTGGTGACCGGCAGGTTCTCCCAGACATGGTGGTTCACCTCTTCCTCGATCCGGGCCAGCGTCGGGTCGTCCACCGGCCCGTGATGCGCGAAGTCGAACCGCAACCGCTCGGGAGCCACGACCGAGCCCTGCTGGCGCACGTGGGGGCCGAGGACCCGGCGCAGGGCCGCGTGCACCAGATGCGTGGCGGTGTGGTTGCGCTCGATGTTCTTGCGGCGCGGCTCGTCGACCTGGGCCAGCACGGGCGTGGGCTCGAACTCCTCCGCGAAGTGCCCCACCACCGCGCTCATGCCGTCCACCTTCTCGACGCCCTCGACGTCGAGGGTCCACCCCTTTCCCTTCACCTGCCCCGTGTCACTGATCTGCCCGCCCGACTCGGCGTAGAACGGATTCTCCTGGAGGACGAGCTCCACCACGTCGCTCGCCTGCCGAAACCGGAGCACATCGGTCTCGGCCGCCGTCGTGTCGTAGCCCACCCATTTCTGTTTGGCCCGGGGCTTCACGGTGCGCCACTCGCCGCTCCGCTTCACAGGCACGGCGCCCTTCCCCGCGCGTCCCGCTTTGCTCCGCTCCAGCGCCTCGAGCGAGCGGGTGCGCTGCTGCCCGAGCTCGCGCTCGAAGCCCACCACGTCGACCGTCTGACCACGCTCCGCGGCAATGAGCTGCGTGAGATCGATCGGGAACCCGTACGTGTCGTACAGCTTGAACGCCTCGGCACCCGAGATCCGCTTGGCGTCGCTGAGCTGCTCCAGCCGCTCCAGACCGCCCTCGACCGTGTCGAAGAAGCGCTCCTCCTCGGCGCGCGTCACGCTCTCCAGGTGGGTGCGTTTCTGCACCAGCTCCGGATACACGCTCCCCATCACCCCGCCCACCGCGTGCACCAGATGCACCAGCGTCGGCTCGCGGCGACCCAGTAGCCAGGCGTGCCGCACCGCCCGGCGCAGGATGCGACGCAGTACGTAGCCACGTCCCTCGTTGGACGGGTACACGCCGTCGGCCAGCAGGAACGCGACCGCCCGCGCGTGGTCGGCCAGGACGCGATAGGAGGCTCCCGCCGGCCCGCGGTCGTATTTCCTGCCCACGACCTCCACCGCCCGCTCGATGATCGGGGTGAACAGATCGGTGTCGAAGTTGGACGCAACGCCCTGCATGACGGCGGCGATCCGCTCGAGACCGGCTCCCGTATCAACGGAGGGAGCGGGCAGCGGCGGCCGGGACCCGTCGGGTTGCTGGTCGAACTGCATGAACACGAGATTCCAGATCTCGAGCACCTCGCCCGCCTCGCTCAGACGAACGAATTCGTCGCGGCTCAGCTCACGTTTCCCCTTTCCCGTTTCCCGTTTCCCGCGCGTATCCACCAGGATCTCCGAGCACGGACCGCACGGCCCGGTGTCGCCCATCTGCCAGAAGTTGTCCTTGTCGCCGAGCCCGTAGATGCGCGCATCGGCGATCCCCGTCACCTCGCGCCACAGCCGGCGGGCGTCGTCGTCGCTGTCGTGGACGGTGACGTACAGCCGCTCGGGGTCCATCCCCAGCCAGTCCTTCCCGGTCACCCACTCCCAGGCGTACGCGATTGCTTCCTTCTTGAAGTAGTCGCCGAAGGAGAAGTTGCCGAGCATCTCGAAGAAGGTGTGGTGGCGGGCGGTGTGGCCGACCTGCTCCAGGTCGTTGTGCTTGCCGCCGGCGCGCACGCACTTCTGGCAGGTGACGGCGCGGGTATAGTCGCGCCGCTCGAGCCCCTGGAACACCCGCTTGAACTGCACCATGCCGGCGTTGGTGAACAGCAAGGTCGGATCGTCCGCCGGGACCAGGGAGGAACTCGGCACCTCGCGATGCCCCCGGGCCGCAAAGAACGCCAGAAACTTGCGGCGGATTTCGGCGGAAGTCATGGGGGGAATATAGCGCGCGCCACGGGGCAACTGAAAGGCGAGCGCGGAGTTACCTGCGGCTGCCGGGTCCCGCAGCAGAGCGGGCGCCCGAGAGCCCGGGGGCGCCGCCCCGTGAGCCGCTCCGACGGGACCCCGCCGCCGGCTCGGGGTCAGCCGCGCAGTTGATGAACCCCGGGGCGTGGCCCCGGGGTCGGTCTACTCACACCGGCAAGCGATCGGCGTGTCGCACGTGCTGCCGAGCGATGTAAATCCGAGCGGCAGGTATGTGGCCGTGAGAAAGCGAGCCCGCGTAATAACCGCGAGCCCACGCCAATCGCCCTCCAGCCGTCGTCACCACTCGCGCCGACTCCGACTTCGCATCCCGTATGAACGGCATCAAGGGGCGATCTGGCCGGAAGCTCACCAGGACGTGGACGTGATCGGCGACTACCGCTTGCGCGAGCACACACACCGAGTTTCGAGCCGCCGCAGCCGAGATGCTATCCGTCACACTTCGCACATCTTCCTGTCGGATGCGCGGCTCACGTCGGTAGGTGTGCCAGGTGATGTGAGCGTAGAGTGCGAACTTTCGATGTCCAGGTTTGCTCATTGCCCATAGACCGGGTAGACCGACCCCGGGGCCATGCCCCGGGGTTCATCAGTGCCACATGGCGGGGCAGGTTAACCCAGGGGCCATGCCCCGGGGTTGCCAGGACGGCCGGCCCCTACCCGCACAACTCCTTTACCAGCTCCTTCACCTCCGGACCGGAGTAGCCGCGGCGCACCAGGAACGCGAGCAACCGGCGACGCCGTACCGGTGGCGGCAAGCCCCCCAGCTGCCGTGCCCGCTTGGCGGCCGTGGCACGGGCTTCGACCTGCGGATCGATCCCTTCCTCTTCCAGCGCCCGCGCTACCGCGGCCTCCGCGACCCCGCGCTCCACACCCTGGGCGAGCAGGTCGGTGAGGATCCGGGCCGGTCCCTTGCCGCGCGTCGCGCGCACCGCGGCGTATTGTTCCGCGAATCGGCGGTCGTCCAGCAGGCCCCGCGCCGCCAGGCGCTCCAGGGCCGCCCTCACCGCCGCGGGGGGATGCTGCTTCTTGGCGAGCCGCCGCTCCAGATCGCGCCAGGCGTGGGCGCGGCGCGCCAGGGCCCGCAGCGCCGCGCGCTGGGCCGCTTCCACGTCGGCCAGCTCGCTCAGTCGATCGAGCGCCGCGGGCGCCAGCGGCGCGCCGACCCGCAGGCCCAGCAGCTCGAGCGCGTCGGCCGGCAATGACGCAAACCGCCCCCGATCCACCTCCACCAGCCGATAGCCCGGCTGGCGCGGATCGGGGGCGATGCCGGTGAGGGTCGGCACTCACTCCTCGGGAGCGGAGGCCTCCTCGTCCGCCGCCACCGCGGCGGGCTTCACCCCGAGGTGCTCCTTGACCTTGGCTTCGACTTCCGCGGCGAGATCAGCGTGATCCTTGAGGTACAGCTTTGCGTTCT
>WNEX01001712.1_pt1 | contig 10283 bp, 5 predicted proteins | sample 5399841 | NCBI WGS metagenome assembly WNEX01 (sample SAMN13153337, study PRJNA577476) | soil metagenome | isolation source: 40 cm grassland meadow soil 2 days after 1st rain plot 5 | place: USA:California | collected 2015-09-18 | reverse complement strand
GGTTGTGCGGAGGGTCCCTAACCCCTAGCCCCTAACCCCAACCCCCCGAAAGGAGCTGTCCCGTGTTCCCGCGATTCACCACGTTCTTGTGCCTCGGTCTCGGGCTCGCGGTCGCACACCAGCCCGCACGTCCGCTCGACAACAAGCTGGCCCGCACGCCGCCGATGGGATGGAACAGCTGGAACCACTTCGGTTGCGACGTGAGCGCGCAGCTCATCAAAGAGACGGCGGACGCCCTGGCCAAGAGCGGCATGCGCGACGCGGGCTATCAATACCTCGTGATCGACGACTGCTGGCAGGTGGCCCGCGACGCCGCCGGCCGCCTCGTGGCCGATTCCGTGCGCTTCCCCGGCGGCATGAAGCCCCTTGCCGAGTACGTGCATTCCCGCGGGCTCAAGTTCGGCCTCTACACCGACGCCGGGCGTCAGACCTGCCAGCGCCGCCCCGGCACGTACGGCTCCGAGGAGATCGATGCCCGGACCTTCGGCGAGTGGGGCGTCGACTACGTCAAGGAAGATTGGTGCAATTCCGAGGGGCTCGACGGGCCGACGCAGTACGCCAAGTTCCGTGACGCGCTCGCCAAGGCGGGCCGGCCCATCGTGTTCAGCATCTGCGAGTGGGGCTCGAACCGGCCGTGGGAGTGGGGGCCGCGCACCGGCAACCTGTGGCGCACCACCGGCGACATCGGCGACCGCTGGGCGAGCATGATCGCGCTGCTCGATCTCAACGCCCAGTACGCACTGGCGGCGAGCCCCGGCGCCTGGAACGATCCGGACATGCTGGAGGTCGGCAACGGCGGCATGACGGACGACGAGTACCGTGCCCACTTCAGTCTGTGGGCCGTCATGGCCGCGCCGCTGATGGCGGGGAACGACGTCCGCACCATGCCGGCGGCGACCCGCGACATTCTCCTTAATAAGGAGGTCGTGGCGGTGGATCAGGACTCGCTGGGCGTGCAGGGGATGCTGGTACAGGAGCCCGCGCCCGATCTGCAGGTGTGGTCGAAGCCGCTGAGCGACGGGTCGCGAGCGGTGGTGCTGTTCAACCGCTCGACGCTGCAGACGGTGATCACCGCGTCATGGCGCGCCCTCGGCATCCGCGGCCCCGCCCGGGTGCGCGACCTGTGGACTCACGCCGACCTGGGCACGTTTCCGGGGCGCTTCATGGCCCCGGTCCCTGCTCACGGCGTGGTGATGGTGCGGATCACGCCCGTCGCCGGCGGCTAACCGGCGGGGAGATACCGTTCGTTCCAGCCGACCTCGAACTGGCCGCCGCAGCGCCCGCAGCGCATGTCGCTGCTGCGACGCTCCAGTGGCTGGCGCTCGCGGCAGTTGGGGCACACCGCGTAGCGGCCTCCCCAGGCAGGTGGCACGTGCGACGCATCCCGCAGCTCCGCGACGACGGTCCAGCGGCGGGGCGGCGTGCCCACGATCTCCAGAAACGGTCGCGGCACGGTCACACGCCCGCCGCGGACGTCCAGGACCGCCTCCAGCGCGTGCAGGTCGAGCACGCGGTACCAGGCGCCCCGGCGCAGCCGCAGGTTGAGATCGGCGTTCACGCGAGCCCACTGCAACGCTGGCACGGCACACCTCGACACGGGACCGACGCGAGGGAGTGCAACAACCGCGCCTCGCGCGCCGACAGCGCAGTGTGCTAATCTGGGGACATGGAAGGGAGACCAGGAGGTGCGACAGCGCGAACCAGCATGCCTCACCTCGCTACAAGCGAGGCGCTCGTGCTGCTCGAAGCTGGGGCGGGAGGACTCGAACCTCCAACTTCCAAAGTCGCGCGGCCCAGGCGCTCCGCATCGCACCAAGCGAGATAAGAAGTTAAGCGATGCCTCGGACGCCGAACAGACGCACGCCGAGCGGAAAACCGACCCCGAAACCGTCACCAAACCGTCATCGGCATCCGCGCCTAGAAGACGTATCTGACGCTCAGCTCCATCTGCCACCGCGATGCCAGATCCGCCGCCTGGCGAAGCTTTGGGAGTGGCGGCACCTGGTAGACTCCGCGCCCTGCACCAGCATCGTAACCCGCCAACTGCAGGATAGACAGCGTGGGCGGGTTACCGGCAGTGAAGCGAGACTGTCCCCACCGTCGATTGAGCAGGTTGAGCACGTTGTAGACGTCGGCCGTCAGCTCAACGGAGTGGCTCGGGAGGGTCGCAAACGCCTTAGTCACACGTGCGTTGAGCAGGCCGGACCACGGATTGTGGCAGCTGTTGCGCGCGAGGATCCTGCCGCGCTGATCCCGCAGGCAAGGCTCGGCCCGGATGAAGCCGTCGAGCAGGGCATAGACCGAGTCCTGCTGGGCCGCGGTCCCGAGGCCCGGTGCGGCGCCGTTGCCGTCAAGCTCGATGTCGGTACGGTCGCGGGGCACATAGACGATGTCGTTGAAGAACGGCTGCGCGGTACCGATACCGTCGGCGTTGGCATCGCCCGTCACGGTATACGTGAACGGCATTCCCGACGAGCCGGCGTACAAGAGGGAGAGTCGGACCTGGTACGGCAGCCGTACGGCTGCGCTCAGTTCGAGGCGGTGCGGGATCTCGAAATAGGATGTCCGCAAGCGTCGACCTTCCAGGGTACCGTCGAGGGGCGTGTTCTGCAGGTTGGGCCGCGCCTGGAAGTTGGCGAGGGACATGCGGTCCTGGGCCCGGGTGTGCGCGTACAGCGCGTTCAGCTCCACACGATCGCCGAGGCGCTTGCGCATTTGCACGGACAGCGTAAGCGAACGGTCGCCGCTCCGGTCCGACACGCGGACGACTTGGCCCAACGCCGGTGTCAGCCAGCGGGGCGTCGCGACCCCAGTCGCTGCGCCGATCGTCCCATACAGCGGGCGATTGCCCTCCCCCTGCGCCACGCCGACGGGCGCGGGTAGATTGGCGGCGCCGTAGTACCACTGATGAGCCGCGCGGGTGTACAGGAGGTCCACGGTCGCCACCGCGTCCCCGGGCAGCCGGTGATCCAGGCCGAGCGACAGCTTCAGGCTCTGGGGAAACGGCACATTCGGATCGAAGTAACTGAGCTGCGGCGTGGGTGCTGCCCCATTTGCGCAGACGGTCGGCTGGTTCACGGGGTCGAACGCCAATGGTGCGGCGGCTCCGACGCAGAGCAGAAACAGCTGCTGCGTCCCCTCGTCGCGGTACGCGCTCCCGAGCCACGTGTACGGGGGACGACCACTGAACAGGCCAATGCCCCCGCGTAGAAACGTGCGCCCAGCCCCTCGCACATCGTAATTGAGGGCCAACCGGGGCGACCACAGCGGCTTCCCCCCGGGCAGGCGTCCGGTGTCGGCGCCGAGCGAGTCTTTGAGCGGAACATACGTGGCGCTGCCGTCCGGCAGCACCGGAAGCTCCATTCGCAATCCGGCCATGAGTGTGAGGCCGCGTGCGGGCTGCCAGCGGTCCTGCACGTAGAGGCCGAGCTGGCGCGCGTGAAATACGACCACGCCGGTACGCGACGGACCGGGGAGCGTGCGCTCGTACTGGAACGCGCGCCCTGCTTCGAGCGAGTCGAGGTGGCGGAATCTCCATAGTCCGGCGCCCCCGAGCAGCTGGCCATCCTCGAAGCGAAGCATTTCAACGTGCGTGCCCAGTGTGAGGACGTGCACCCCGAAGGCGGCGCTGAGATTCTCTTGGACCTCGAATGCGTCCTGCCCGAAGGAGGTTGGACAGGTCATTCCTGTCCCGGCTATCAGCACACCCTGATCGGCGTTGACGTTGATCTGCGGGTAGGAAACGTTGGGCCGGCACGCATCGCGCAGCCGCAGATGGCTCGCGATCAGCTCGCTCGACCACCGGCCCGCGAGCAAACTCGTCCAGATCAGCCGGGACGCGTTGGCGGTGGCAACATCACGCTTACCCGTCGAAGAAAGCCAGTAGAACCGGTAGGCGCGATCGATGAACCCCGAGCGGTCGCCGTCGCTGTAGTGATGCGACAATTCGAGTTGACTGTTCGTCCCCAGCTGGACCGTAATCTTGCCGAACACGTCCGTTGCGGGGACGCGCCCGTTCGATGAGCTGAGCGTTCCGGGATCGAGTCCGTAGGTGTTTCTGAGGATGTCCTGAAAGCGCGTCGCGCTGTCGTAACGGATCCCGATGTTCGCAAGGTCCGCGCCGCCTGCGGTATCCGCGATCAGCGGGCCGGGATCCGGAACCACGCGGTGCTGTGCGTCGACGCTCAGGAAATAGTGGGCGCGATCGTGCACGATTGGCCCGGCAATCGTACCCCCATACTGCCAGGTGGTGAACCCCGCCACTGGATCTCCGGTCGCATCCTTGCCGACCAGGGCACCGTCGGCCAGATACGCGAACGTCGAGCCGTGCACGATATTCGTTCCCGATTTCGTCACGGCGTTCGCGAGGCCACCCGCGAAGCCCCCTTGGCGGACGTCGAACGGCGCCACCAGCACCTGGATCTCCTCGAGGGCCTCGATGGCAATCGGCCGAGGCAGCGTTCCTCGTCCTGGGAGCCGCCCCGTGTACAGGTCGTGGTTCACGCCTCCGTCGATCTGGAACTCGTTGAGCAGCCGATTCTGCCCGCCGATGGCGATGCCTCCCGTGGGAGCTCTGGCCGACGAAGGGGACACGGTCACTTGTGGGCTCAGGGCGGTCAACGTGAAAAAGTCGCGACCGAGATTCGGCAGCGCGGCGATCCGTGCCGCCGAGATGACCTCGGCGGGTCCGGTGCGGCTCGGGGTGAGCTGGGGATCAGCCGAGGCGTCGACCGCGACCGGCGCCAACTCGACGGCGGCCGTCAGGAGGGTGAACTCGGCGACGAGGCGCTGGTTGAGGGCGAGCACGATGCCGGCCCGGGCTTGGGGCGCAAACCCCAGGGCACGTGCCTCGATGCGATAGGGCCCGCCTACTGCGACGTCCTCGAGGAGATAACCGCCGCTCGACCGTGTAGTGACTTCCCAGCGGCGGCCGTCCGACAGGTTCGTCACGCGGACGCTCGCCCCGGCGATCGGCGTGCCGTCCTCACCCGTCACAGTCCCTTGAATCGCCGCGGTCGTGACGCCTTGCGCGTTCAACAGCCACGGCAGAGATGCGAACGCCAGCAACAGGAGCGCGCGCCTCACCGTGCGCCAGCCAAAAGCCTTTGGAAGCGCGGGTTGCCCCGCAACGGGTCCCAGGTGGGATCGACTCGCAGCCAGGCTGTGGTGAGATGCCCGGGGATCCACAGCAGCTGCTCGAGCCGGTCGATCGCCGCGTCGTACTCCCCGACCATCGTGTAGATGCGAGCCAGGTCCAACGCGCGATAGTATCCCTGATACGCTTCCTTCGTGACCGGGAGGAGCGCTACTCCTCGCTCGCCTTCCTGGATCGCCTCCTGTTTGCGACCGAGGCCGGCAAAAACGATACCTAACGCGGTATGCAGGCGCGCGTCCTCTGGACGCTGGGCGACCCTCCCTTGCAGATAGCTGCGTGCCGAATCGTAGTAGACGCGCGCCAGCGCCCCGCGTCCCATCAGCCCATAGACCTGCGCCAAGAGCTGCGTTCTCGGGGCGAAACGCGCCTGGCCCTCGAGCACGTCGGGCATTTCGTGCACTCGGGCGATGGCCTGGTCGTAGCGGCGATCGAACAGTTCGAGCATCACCCGTACGTAGCGCATCTGCTGATTATCAACGACGCCAGCGGTTCGGGCCTCGTCAAAGACCTCCCGCGCCCGTCGCGTGCTCCCGTCGCGCCGCAGATACAGCCACGCTTTCCAGTAGTAGAGCTCCGCATTGTCCGGCGCTAACGCGAGAGCCCGATCGTACAGCGCTTCGGCGCGGGGGAAATCCCGCAGCATGTCGTAGACTTGCGCGTACTGGTTGGCCACGCCGTCGGAAAGGGGATCGAGCTGCAGCGCCTTCTCAAAGGCCGCCAGCGCTTCGGGCATTTTCCCCTGACGCATGCGCAACACGCCTTCTGCAAGGAAGACACGTGCATCGCCGGGGCGGCTCGCCTCGACGACGGCGAACTCGCGCAGCGCGCGGTCGTAATCCAGCTGGCCCAGGAAGTAGTAGGTCGCGAGGGAGTGATGTGCCTCGGGCAGCCCGGGATCCAGCGCAAGCGCCTTGTCGACTGCGCCCTTGGCCAGGGCGAGGCGCTCCGGCGAGCGATCCCAATAATAGAGATAGATCTGGGAATGCCTGCGCGAGAGCATGGCGTAGGCCAGCGCGAAGTTGGGATCCAGCGCGACCGCCTTCTCGTACATGCGTACTGCCGCGAGGGTGGCCGCATGGCCCGGTCCTCGATCCTCATAGCCGCTGCCGCGCAGGTAATAGTCGTACGCTGCGAGGTTGTGCGTCGGGATGGTGGCGAGTTGCCTGCGTTGCGGCTCCAGCAACCTCACGTCGAGCGCTCGCACCACTTTCTGAGCGATGTCTCCCTGCACACGAAAGATTTCGTCCAGCGGCTCGTCGTACACCTCCGCCCAGAGATGCGTGGCGTCCGCCGTCGTAATCAGCTGTGGAGTGACGCGGACGCGGGCCGGGCCTTGCGCTGACCTCTCCCAGCGGACGCTGCCTTCCAGGACGTAGTCCGCGCCCAGCTCCGCGCCGATCTCCCGAATCCCCTTCCGGCCGTTCCGGTAGAGGTTGGCGCTGGTGCTGGCGATAACGCGCAAGTCACCGATGGCGGACAATCGTGCGGTAATCTCCTCGGTGACCCCGTCCGTGAAGTACTGGTCGCCTGTGGGTCCGAGGTTGGCAAAGGGCAACACCACGAGGGTCTTCGGTTCCCGCGTCTTGGCAACGTGGGCGCCGGCCAACCGCCCGATCAGGAGCCATCCACTCGCAAGGAGGCCGACCACCACCAGGGCGAGCCCGAGCGGATGTCGCCTTCGGGCTGTCGGCGGCCGCCGCGCTGCGGCGTCTCGGTTCTGGTCCGACCGCGCCGGCTCCAGCGCTGGGACCCGCTCGCCCAAGGCCGCGCCGGCTGCGGACTTTGCCGCGTCCACGCCCTCCGCTGGTTGCCGCGTCCGGATCCCTTCCATGACCAGGCGGGTTGCAGCTGACGGCTCGACCTCGAGGTCGCGCCCTAGGCGTCTCGCGAATTCCTGGTAGGCCCGCACCGCACCCGCCCGATCGCCCGCGCGGTCCAGCAGCTCGACCAAGCGCTGCACGGCCGACTCGTCGAACGGCGACAGCTCGGTCAGTCGCTGCGCCCAGCGTGCCGCCCCCACCAGATTCCGGGCCGTCTGGTCTCGGTCGATGAGGAGCTGGGCCCCCCCGCACGCGCGTCGGCGCACGCGTTCCCGCTCCTCATCGAGCCAGCGCTCGAACTCGGGCACCTCCGAGAGATGGAACCCGTTGAACAGGCTCCCGCGATACAGCTCCAACGCCTGCTCGGCCTGGTCTGCCTCGAGCGCTGCCTCGAACTCACGGACGTCGCACGAAATGTCCTCATCGCTGGTTCCCACCTCTTCTTCACCACGGGCCCGCAGCGCCTCCCGCCCGAGCGCTTGTCGCAACGCGTGGACCGCCTGGTTGAGCGCGTTGCGTGCATGCGCATGGTCGAGTTCGGGCCAGAGTAGCGCGACGAGCGTGTCGCGTCGCTGGAAGCCCCACGGGCGGGCAATGGTGAGATAGCCGAGGAGGGCAAGGAGCTTGGGGCGCCGGAGGATTGCATCAAGCTCGCGGCCTTGCGAGTCCCTGAGCTCGACAGACCCCAGCATCCGGAAGCTGATCATGACGTGTTCCTCCGGGCCGGGCCCGCTCTTAGCCGTCAGCTAAGCGATGGCAAAGAAGCAGTACACCGGGCCGCCGCACTTTTAGAGAACATACGCCCTCCCTCGGGGGCCGCAATCGACGCGGCGCAACAATGACCGTGCCAGAGGGAAAGACGCTGCACAAACGGAGGTTTCATGTCGTTGCGTCACTATCACCTAGCTTGGCCGGTCTTGGCGTTGTCGTTCACAGCCTGCGAACGCACCCAGCCACTCGAGCCCGTCCTCCAGGCCAGTAACACGGGCGCGACGGGACCAACCGTCAACGCGCCATCGAACGTCGGCGCCGCCGCCGCGGACACGGCCCGGATCAACCTGTCGTGGCAGGACAACGCCGGCAACGAATCGGGCTTCGAGGTCCACCGCGCCACACCGTGGCCCAGCAGCGCGTTCACGCTGCGGGCCAAACTCCCGACGAACACGATCGCGTTCAGCGACACGGGTCTCACCAACAGCACTCAGTACTGCTACAAGGTGCGCGCCTTTCAGACGAAGGGCTTCAAGACGTATTTCTCGGCCTTCTCGGCCATCGCATGCGTCGCCACTGCGGCGCCACCCCCACCGCCGCAGCCACGTGCACCCAGCGGCGTCTCCGCGGCCCTGGTGCCCGGTATCAGGGTCCGGGTCCAGTGGGCCGACAACTCGACGAACGAGGATGGCTTTCGCGTGGAGCGCTCGGCTGATCAGGTAACGTGGGCGACGGTGGCGACCATCGGTCCGTCGAGTGACACCTCGGTGTCGTTCACGGACGACACATGGACCATCGAGCAACAGGCGTGCTACCGCGTCTTCGCGTTCAACGGCGCAGGCGACTCGCCGGCGGCCACTGCGTGCACGGCACCCTTGTTAGGTCCGACGAGTCTCACGTTGACCGACGGCGGGCTGACGTGGATCGACAACTCGTCGATCGAGGACGGTTACGAGGTCTGGTTCCGGTTCGGCCCGTACTGTTTGGTGCCCACCGCCCTGCTCGCCGTTCTTCCCGCCGACGCAACCTCCGCAACAACCTACTGGTATGGCGACTGCCCAGTCGTCAGTTACCTCGTGGCGGCCACGAAGGATGGCGCGTATTCGGCGTGGGCCGAGGTGGCAGTGCCGTGAAGGCCGACTTCCATCGAGTGGGAAGGAGACATCCATGAAGCGTCACGCATCGTGCATCCTGACCCTGTCCCTCGTCGGGCTGTCGCTCCAGGGTTGCCAGGACCATCCAGCGCTGACGGAGGCAGCGGGCCAGCGAATGCTCGCCGCGAGCGTCGCATCACCTGCATCCACCGGGCGCTTCATCGTCGTCTTCTCGTCCGAGCGTGTCCCCGCCGACTTTGGGGCACGCGTCGCGCAGCTCGGCGGCTCGATCGAGAACGCGCTCGACAGTATCGGGGTCGCCACGGTGACCGGGCTGTCGGACGCGGCTGCCGCCGAGTTGTCGGCCACAGCCCACGTCCGAGCCGTGGAGTCCGATGCAATCACTACTCCGCAGGGTGGGGAAGCGGCTGAGGACCTGCCTGAACAGGCCGCGAACGACATCGTCGCAGTGGCGGATGCGATGGCGTCGCCAACGGCCGCCCAGTTCTACGCGCGCCAGTGGAACCTGCGGGCCGTCTTCGCGCCCGAAGCGTGGGCGGCCGGCTACCTTGGCTCGCGCGACGTGAAGGTTGCGATCCTCGACACCGGCATCGACTACCTGAATCCGGACCTCGTCGGGCTCGTGGACCTCGTGCACTCGAAGTCGTTCGTGCCCGAGGACGTCATGCCGGCGCGCTATGCCGACCGGCTCCCGTTCAGCGACTTGTTTTGGCATGGCACGGCTGTAGCCTCCGTCGTCGCGAGTAATGCCAGGGTGCTCGCCGGACTGAACCAGTTCGTGACGCTCCTCGCAGTGAAGGTCGCCGACTCCACGAACAACCACACCGTCGGCCGGCTGATCAGCGGCATCGTGTACGCTGCCGACCAGGGCGCCGACGTGATCAACCTCAGCAGAGGCAGCGAGCGCCACAAGAGTCAGAGCCCGGGCTTTGTGGCGGCATTCGAGCGCGCCGTGAACTACGCGTTCCGGAAGGGGGCGCTCGTCGTCAGCGTCGCCTTCAACGACGCCGCCGACCTCGATCACAACGGCAACATCGTGCGGATGCCCTGCGAAGCCGCCAACGCGATGTGTGTCTCAGCCACCGGGCCGACCGGCGCGGCCGGCATCAATGGGCCGTGGGTAGACGTGGATGCAATCGCGCCATACAGCGCTTTCGGCCGCTCCGCCGTCAGCGTCGCCGCTCCCGGCGGCACCGGCGATGTGGGTCAATTCCGGAGAATGTGGGTGCTCTGCACGACGACCCCGACACAGACCACCGGTGCCCCAGCATGCCGCGCCCGCCAGCCCGTCGCGCAGGGCGCCGGTACGAGCTTCGCGGCGCCGCACGTCGCCGGACTCGCGGCGCTGCTGGTGGCGCAGCTCGGCCACGGAAATCCGGCGCTGATCCGCGCGCGAATTCTGCAGTCGGCAGACGACTTGGGCGACCCCGGGGTGGATCCTTATTACGGGAAGGGGCGCATCAACGTCGCACGCGCACTGGG